>Ga0256828_1001102_pt1 | contig 17283 bp, 18 predicted proteins | sample CV88metaG_FD_185993 | JGI IMG/M metagenome (GOLD analysis project Ga0256828, IMG submission 185993) | Hydrothermal vent microbial communities from East Pacific Rise, Pacific Ocean - CV88 | ecosystem: Environmental > Aquatic > Marine > Hydrothermal vents | place: Pacific Ocean: East Pacific Rise...
ACTTTAATATTACTTGCACCGTAATCGTTTTGTTCCATAAATAGACTCCATTTATTGCCATAAAGGCATAATTAGAGATATTTTATCTAAATTAATCTAAAAAGAAGTTTTATTGTTATTTAAGAGTATAAATGCAGTTTGCAATACCAAAGGTTATTTAGATAACGATTGGCATTACAACAGTAATGAAATTTTCATCACGAAGTATAAAAGGAAGATTTCCTTCATTGAGTCCTATTGTAAACTCTGAAGAGTTTATAGAGTTTAAAAAATCAAGTAGATATCTTGAGTTTATTGCAATTGAGAAAGTCTCACTAAAATTTGTAGGATAGTTTACTTCTGTTTTTGCTTCAATGTTATCATCACTTAAACTCTCAAAAGTAATCGTATCATTTAAAAATGAGATTTTCACATCTGTTGAAATTGTTGTGATCTGTTTAAGTGCATCGATCATTGTCGCTTTTGGAAGTAAAAGATTGTGTGCTATCTCTTTTGGAATAATACGTGAATATTCAGGAAATTTACCATTGATGAGTTTTGTAAAAAATGTATATTGTTCAGAGTGAATAATAAGATTTGTCTCATCATAGTAGAGTTCAATATTATCAAAAAAGAGTTTTTGAATCTCTATAATAGCTTTTTTAGGAATAATAATAGAGAGTTCAGAATCACTTTGATTTTGAACTGTCATAACAGCTAAACGTCTTGTATCTGTAGCTGCAAAATTGATAAGATCTTTTTTAATGTCTATAAGAGCACCATTGAGTTCAAATTTAGGATTGTTTGTATCTATAGCAGGTGTTATTTTTTTCAATGATTCTATAAGAGTATGAGACTCTATTGAGATACGTGCTTTATTCTCATAAGTTGGAAACTCTGGAAATTCATTGTAAGAAAATGTAGGAAGTTTAAAGTTAGAGTGACCTTGAGAGATATGAAGTGTATCTTTGACTACTTCTAAAAGAATATCTCCATCTTTTAATATTCTTACAATATCAAGAAATTTCTTTCCATTGGCAGTAATGCTTCCCTCTTCGGTAATATTTACTTTATCTGTAGAGACATAAAAACCTATCTCATAATCTGTAGCTTTTACTGTCAGTTGAGCATTTGTAGCATTAAGATAGACATGAGAAGTAATTTGAGAAGTATCTTTTTTTTCTAAAAAGGGACCTGCATGAATTAAAATGTTCTCTATAATAGATTTAGATATAACTATCTTCATTTTTAAATTCCTATATATTTATATAATTTTAGTACGTAGTAGTAGGTGTGAGTGAATAAGTGAAAACTCCATTCAAACTCCTAAAGCAGTGTACTTTTTGATGTGATGAAGCATTCAAGCACCATTCACATCTATTCACTTTTACAATTATATCTTTTTTTTTAAAGATTTTCGGACAAAACTAAGCTGAAGCTGTTATTTTGTTTGTTAACTCTTCTATTTTTACTCTAAAATCTTCATCATCTTTAATGAGATCATTAATTTTTTTGATGGTGTGACTGATTGCGGTGTGATCTTTCATACCAAAGTACTGTGCAAGTTGAGGCATAGTATTTTGTGTCAGTTCACGACAGATATAGATACTGATACGACGGGCATAGACTATATTTTTACTTCTGCCTTTTGAGCGAATTTCACTCGGTTTGATGTTAAGATCTTTTGCAACGATCTGTGTGATCTTATCCATTGTAAGATTTTCACGATTTTCATTGAGTTGATCTTTGAGAACATTTTTTGTAAACTCTAGATCTATATCTATATGCATAAGTTGTGAATAAGCATGGAGTTTTGAGAGTATACCCTCTATTTCACGTACATTACTCTCTATAACTGTAGCGATGTAGTTGACAATATCTTCTGAGAGTTGTACTTTGTTGATTTCACATTTTTTCTTAATGATGGCGATTTTTGTCTCTAATTCTGGTGGTTGAATATCTGCAACAAGTCCCCACTCAAAACGGCTTTGTAGACGTGCTTCAAGACCACCGATCTTTTTAGGGTGTTTGTCCGCTGTTAATATTATCTGTTTTCCAGCACCTTTGAGTGCTTCAAAAGTGTGAAAGAACTCCTCTTGAATTCCCTCTTTGTTGGAAAGAAACTGAATATCATCAATAAGCAGTACATCACATTTACGGTACTTCTCTTGAAAACGTTCCATTGTTTTATTACGAACATGGCGAATAAAATCATTTAAAAATTGCTCTACAGTTGTGTAGATAACGACTTTTCCCTCATTTTGCAGTACATTTCCGGCAGCTTGCATAAGGTGTGTTTTTCCAAGACCAACACCTCCGTAGATAAAGACGGGATTGTAAACTTTTCCAGGGTTTTCACTGGCACTCTTTATGGCTGCATAGGCAAATTGGTTTGATCCACCTACCATAAAGTTGTCAAAAGAGTGTGAAGGATTAAGGAGTGAAGAGGTCTGTTTTACTTCAGGAGCCGCTTTTTTACTCTTTCTCTTCTCTATCATATTTTTCAGTGTAATCTGTACTGTTACTTTTGAACCGGTTTTTACCTCAAAGAGATGTGCTATCTTATTTTTATATCTGTTTTTAATCCAGTTGAGGACAAGTGCATTGGGTACATAAAAAATGGCTAAATCTGATGAAGATTTTTTACTATCGTATGTTAGATGTTGAATATAGCGCTTATACTCTATCTCTGTTATCTCATCTTTGAGTGCTTCTAAAACTTCTTTTCCTATATTCACATAAAAACCTTGTTATTTCTTTTATATGTGAATAGTACTAAGAATATCCATAAAATATGGTTAAATAGATGTGAATAACTCTAAAAACCATTATGTGAGTATCTTTGCTATAATGCTATTATGACAATACTTGGAATAGATCCCGGAACAAGAAATTTAGGATATGCACTTATCTCATTGGAAAATGGAAAAATAGCACTTATTGAGGCTGGACTTATTAAAATGAAAGCTGAAAATTTGCAGTTTCAGATACCGCAGATGGTAGAAGGAATTGGAATGCTCTTTTCTAAACATCAAATCGATGAAGTGGCAATGGAAGATATATTTCATGCACATAATCCTGCCACAACGATAAAATTGGCACAATTTCGTGGAGCAATTATGTTAAAATTGCTCCAAGAGTTTGGGCAGTTTCACGAGTATACGGCTTTGCAGGTAAAAAAAGCACTTACTGGAAAGGCAAAAGCACAAAAAGAGCAGGTAGCTTTTATGGTGAAGCGTCTTTTAGGCATTAAAAAAGAGATAAAACCTCTTGATATTACCGATGCTATGGCAGTGGCAATTACTCATTCACAACGAGTAAGACTCAAAAGTAAGTAATGTTTTTTATTTTTCATAATTTTTTAGAGGACAAATCCTCCCTTTGGTCTGAGCCTCTAAAAAACCATGAAAAATAAAATAAAATAAAATAAAAACAGAAGAAGGATAATAAGTATGTCAAAATTTGAAAATGTAACAGTCATTAAAGAGGCGAACATCTATTATGATGGTAAAGTAACAAGTAGAACTGTAGAGTTTAGTGATGGTGAGATAAAGTCACTTGGTATTATGCTTCCGGGTGAATATACTTTTAATACGGCTGATAAAGAGATTATGGAGATGATGAGCGGTGAGCTTGAGATTAGACTCCCAGGTGAAGAGTGGAAAACTCTCTCAACTCCTGAGAGCTTTGAAGTACCTGCAAACAGCTCATTTGACCTGAAAATCAAAACTGTTACAGACTACTGCTGCTCATATATAAAATAGTTTGTTAGTTAGCGTATCTTGCAGCAAGTGATGCAAGTGCGTTAGCGTCAAGCGCTCCACTTACACGATCAACTTCACGTCCATCTTTAAATACAATGATTGTCGGAATAGAACGAATACCAAAACGGGCCCCAAGATTTTGCTCATTTTCAGTATTTACTTTTGCAAAACGTGCTTTGAGTGGAAACTCTTGTGCTGCACGTTCAAAATTTGGTGCCATCATCTGACATGGTCCACACCATGGAGCCCAAAAATCTACTATAACAGGTATATCACTGTTAGCGACAACTTCATCAAAAGTCTGCTCACGCAACTCCATAGGTTTTGTATCTAGCAGTGAATTTTTACACTTTCCACAGTTGGCTTTTTTATAAGTATCTTTTTTTGGCACATTATTAACTGCCAAACAGTGAGGACATACTACTCTCATAATTATTCCTTTTTTAAACAGATTATATAAAATATTTATCTATTTAATTGCTACTTTTGTTCCATTACTTTTGTCTAAAAGTTTCTATCTTTTCTGCCATTCCATAATCAGGATGTTTTCTTGGATCTAAAATCACTTGTGCTAATAGTTTTTTATCAAAGTTTACTATGATAGGTGCTAAAAAATTAATGAGTGATTTTTCCAAAGGTTTTTGGATAATAAGAGTGTTATAGACACCAATTTGTGTCGTATCATCTATATCAAGCAGTGTTTTTGTCTCAAGAGGTATATCTATGGTGTAATCTCTTAGAAGAAAAGGATTTACTAAAGTAAAAGATATATTTCTATTTTCTTCATCTATCATCGTATAAAAGAGAGAATCTATCTCATTTATTTCAACTTTTTTTGTTTTGTCAAAACCTAATATTTCGCCTTTTACTTCATAACTCATAATTTTCCTTTTAAAATGTGCCTTCACTGTATTTGATACTGTTACTAACAATGTAGAGTTGTGCATCTTTAAGTGATATTATAGTTCGATAATGCCCTAAGGCAAAAGCAAAACTATCACCCTCTTTCAGCAGTGTTAACCCATCACTCGTATCTAGATAGGCTAATTTACTCTCATCAATCAGCTTTGCATCACTCACACCACTAAAGTTGAGCTCTACAGTTACCCAGTCAAATGCACGAGCTCTGTCTTGAGCAGTGAGCAGTAGCACTATCTCTGTTGATGAGACAATCTTTAGTTCTTTGATTTCACTCTCTTTAAAATCGTCAAATCGCTCTAAAAATTTAGTAATCTCTGAACTATGAAGCGGTTTCATTTTATTGACAACCTACACACTCCATAGATCTGTCTTCTACATCATTTGCCATTTCAGGAGATTGACTTCTGAGGTAGTAGGTAGATTTAAGACCAAGTTTCCAAGCAAGCATATAGATCTCATTAAGATAACGACCACTCGCTTTATCAAGCGTGATGAAAATATTGAGTGATTGCCCTTGATCTATCCATTTTTGGCGAATTGCTGCGGCTTTAATAAGCAGTGTTTGATTGAGATCGTATGCTGGTGTGTAGTAAGACCATGTCTCCGGTGAGAGTTTTGGAACAACTACAGGAATAAGTCCTGAGAGATTCTCTTCAAACCATTTACGTTTAAATACTGGCTCAATTGCTTGTGTCGTTCCTGTTAAGATAGAGATAGAACTTGTTGGTGCTACTGCCATTAGGTAACCATTTCTCATCCCCTGTTTTTTCACACGTGTGCGAAGTTCATCCCACTCATACGTAGAAGCAAAGAGTCCGCCGCGATCGACAAGATTGATCACCTCTGCATTTGCATGATCTTGAGGGAAGATTCCACGGCTCCATTTACTGCCTTCAAATTCAGGATAGCTCCCTTTTTCTGCTGCTAAATCAGAAGAGGCAGAGATAGCGTTATAACAAACAGCTTCCATAACTTCATCTATCTTGTCAAAGTGCTCTTGTGAACCCCATTCAATGCCAGCTTCTGCTAACATCTGTGCTTCACCCATAACACCAAGACCGATAGAGCGACTTCTCATATTTGTGCGTTTTACTTTTTCAACCGGATAGAAATTAAGATCGATCACATTGTCTAGACATCTAATGGCAGTAGGAACAATACGGTCAATATCCTCTTTTGTATTGATACGTGAAAGGTTGACAGAAGCGAGGTTACAAACAGCAGTACCACCATCTATCTTCTCTTTCTCTACAACAAAGATAGGGAGTCCGCCAAGAGAATCAAGAGCAGTAACCTTTTTAGCTGGTTTTGAGATACCGCTATCTACAGTTACTATTTCATCTTCTTCATAACTAACAGAATCACCGTTTTCAAAGATAAATTTTATTTTGTAATGATTTGGTGTAGTATTTTGAAAGATCTCTGTACAGAGATTTGAACTACGAATAAGACCAACATGATTATTTGGATTTACACGGTTTGCATTGTCTTTAAAACATAAAAATGGAGAGCCTGTTTCAAAGTAAGATGTTAGAATTTTTTTCCATAGATCTTTTGCTTTGACTCTCTCTTTGATGATTGTTTCATCTTGTTCTAGTTCTTGATAACGTTTGCTAAACTCTTCTCCATAAAGATTTGTCAATTCACGTACATCATAAGGATCAAAAAGTGTCCATATACCATCTTCTTGAACTCTCTGCATAAAGAGATCGTTAAGCCACATTGCAGGAAAGAGATCATGTGCACGACGACGCTCTTCACCAGAGTTCTTTTTTAGATCTAAGAAGTCATTGATATCTATGTGCCATGGTTCAAGGTAGACAGCAATCGCACCTTTTCTTGTTCCAAGTTGATCAACAGCAATCGCAATATCGTTTGTGATTTTAAGAAAAGGAACAGTTCCTCCTGCTGCATTTTTATGTCCGTCAATATAGCTTCCCATAGAACGAACCTGTGTCCAGTCCCATCCGATTCCTCCACCAAACTTAGAGAGCATTGCCATCTCTTTGTATGTATCAAAGATCCCTTCTATATTATCTGGAGTTGATCCTATATAACAAGATGAGAGTTGGTGTCTCGGTGTTCTTGCATTAGAGAGTGTAGGTGTTGCTAACATCACTTCAAACTTGCTTATCATATTGTAAAACTTAACTGCCCACTCTTGACGGTTCTCTTCGCGTTGTGCTAAAAACATCGCAATTGCCATAAACATATGTTGTGGTAACTCTATAGGATTACTATTTTTATCTTTAATAAGATAACGATCATAGAGTGTTTTAATTCCAAGATAGTTAAATTGCAAATCACGTTCAGGTTCAATATGTTTTTCAAGCTCGTCAAGATCATACATCTCACGCAGACCTAAAAGTATGCGCCCCTCTTTTTCACCACGTTCAAAATAGTTTTGAAGTGAACAGTATCCTGTAAAACCATTTACTTGATGATAGAGATTAAAAAGAAAAAGACGAGAAGCTACAAATGTCCAGTTTGGTGCATCTATATCTATCTTATCAACTGCTGTTTTAATGAGAGTCTCTTGAATCTCTTTAGATGTTATACCATCACGAAAGTGAATCTGTGCATCTACTTCAAGTTCACTTTGACTAACGTTTGTTAAACCTTTAACAGCAGCAGAAGTATATTTTTGAATTTTTGAAATATCTAAAGGCTCTGTTCGACCATTTCTTTTTATAACTGTAATCATAAATCTTGTTCCTGACTATAAAGAATTTTTTACATAAATATTTATATGAATAGTTATATAAAAAATTACAAAATATTGTGAATTAATATAGTTGATTTTATCTAAAATTTACTCTTAAACGTATTAAAAGAATAAATATTTTTGAAACTTGATAAGATTTGTTACTTCCAGAAAAGTATAAAAAAAATTGATAGTTAAAATCGAGAAGAATTCGAAAAAATTAGGAGTTTTTACGTTTGTAAAAACTCACTAATTGCTCACTATTTGAAAACTCGTTTGAAGATTCCATCTACATTTTTAGTGTAGTAGTCATAGTTAAAACACTCACGAATCTGCTCTTCACTGAGTTTGCTTCTTAGCTCTTCATCTGCTAATAAGTGGTTTAGGTAGAGAGACTCTCCTTTGTCGTTTGTAGTTGGACGACCCTGTTGAATCTCTTCCCAAACTTTCATAGCATTGCGTTGTACAATTCTGTATGCATCTTCACGGCTAACACCTTGAAGTGGAAGCTCAAGTAGAACACGTTGAGAGAAAACAAGTCCACCTGTTAGGTTGAGATTTCTCATCATATTTTCAGGATAAACAGTTAAGTTAGCTATAACGTTATTCATACGGTGAAGCATAAAGTCACTTGTTACAAAAGCATCCGGTAGCCAGAAACGCTCAGTAGATGAGTGAGATATATCACGTTCATGCCAAAGTGCAACATTTTCCATTGCAGGGTTAGCATAGGCTCTGATCATACGAGCAAGACCTGTGATGTTCTCTGTAAGAATAGGATTACGTTTATGTGGCATTGCAGATGAACCTTTTTGTCCTTTTGCAAAATACTCTTCACACTCATAAACCTCTGTTCTTTGCCAGTGACGAACTTGAACAGCAAATTTTTCAATTGAAGATGCAAGAAGTGCCAAGGCAGTTGCAAGACGAGCATATCTGTCACGTTGGATTACTTGATTTGATGCAGGAGCAGGTTTAAGACCTAGCTCTTCACATGTATACTCTTCAAGTTCTAATGGAGCGTGAGCAAAGTTACCCATAGCACCACTTACTTGACCAACAGCGATGACATCCATAGTCTGCTCTAGGTTCTCTAAGTGGCGAGCCATCTCATCATACCAAACTGCAAGAACAAGACCAAAAGTGATAGGTTCACCATGAATACCATGGCTGCGTCCTACCATTAAAGTCATCTTGTGCTCCATAGCACGCTTCTTGATTGACTCCATAAGCATCTTTACATCTTCTATGATAAGTGATAGTGAATCTTTCATTTGAAGAGCAACTGCAGTATCAATAGTATCTGAAGATGTCATACCATAATGAAACCATCTACTCTCTTCACCGAGTGTCTCTGCTACAGATGTTGTAAATGCTATAAGATCGTGACGTGTAACTGCTTCAATCTCATCTATACGTTTGATGTCAAAGCCAGCATTTTTAACAATTTTATCTGCATCTTCTTGAGGAATCTTTCCAAGTTTTGCCCAAGCTTTTACAACTGCTTTTTCTACATCTAACCAAGCTTGGTATTTAGCTTGGTAAGTCCATTTTGAAGCCATCTCTTCACGTGAGTATCTATCTATCATTTTTTGCCTTTTTCATTCAACACTTTATTGTGCTAAAATTCGCTTTAATTATTAGACTGTTCATACAATCTAGATATTTCTTAGATTGTCTCAAGTGCAGCCAAGGTTACATTTGAGGCTAAGTCTATTTGAGTGACATTTTACAGCAATCTATATAATAAAGTAATTAAAGGATTCTCTTGCCATTTGTAAAAAAGAAATTTTATGCTGAGAAAAAGCAGAGAGCTTTTCTCTACCTTATAAAAGAGTTGGGCTATACTCAAAAAGAGGCACAACGTCTTATTGCTAAAGGAAGATTGTTAGTTGATGGTGAAGCTATTACAAAAGCTGGAACAGATATTGAGGGTGAGTTTGAGTTTATCTACTTTGAACCGATTACAAAAGGATTAAAACCGACATACGAAGCTGAAGAGTTTGTTGTCTTTGACAAACCAAGCGGCGTGCTTATTCATCCTCAAAATAGAAATACACCCTACTCTCTTATAGATGAACTGAAGTATCAGTTTGGACGAGAAGCAAATATTGCTCATAGAATTGATCAAGAGACAAGTGGACTTGTCCTCTGTGCTAAAAATAAAGTTAGCGAAAGAGATATAAAGATGATGTTTCAAGAGCGTGATATGCAAAAAACATATAAGGCTTTGGTTCATGGAAAATTTGAGAAAGAGCTAATAGTGGAAGCACCACTCTTAAGAGCAGAGGATGAGAGTGCAATTGTTAGAATGGTTGTTAAAGTTGATGAGAGAGGTAAAGCATCAAAAACAGAGTTTAAGCCTTTGAAATATTTTAAAGAGTTCAATATGACACTGGTTGAGTGTAAACCATATACCGGAAGACAACATCAAATACGTGTTCATCTGTTTCACGTGAAACATCCAATTGTGGGTGATCCAATCTATGGACAGAGTGAAGAGGATATTGTCAGATTTTTAGATAGAGAACTTCCTGTAGAAGAGAGAATTAAAAAGACAGGATCTTCTCGCTTATTGCTTCACGCAGATACATTGCTGTTTGAACTTTATGGTAAAAGTTATTTTATTAAAAGTAACATTGATTTTGAATCGGTTGCCCTAAATGCCATACAGTAAATTCACTAATTACTCACATCTTACACTCTGATGTGAATAACTTTTTACATAAAGAAGAAAAATTATTCTTTTGATGGTTATTTTTAATTTAAGAGCACCAAATCCCCTAAAATGGGGAACCAATAAATATATGTTGTTAATTTCAGTTCTATTTTATATAAAATATTTCTTAAAAACCAATTATTTTTTTCTAAAATTTTAAGAAAATACCCTAGGATATTCACAAGTTAGAACAATGTGTGAATAATACACATTTTGAAAAGAAAAGAATAATTTTTTTTGGTTTAATATTTTTTAAAAGAATAAAATAATTTTTTTAGATTTTTTAGAGAAGGATGGATTTTTTTAAGATTAGTAGGGTATTATTACACTCATAGACGACCTCCCTGGTGTGTTGGTCGTCACTTCTTATACTGCATTATATCTTTGGATGATTTTCTTAACACGATTTCTAAGTTTTTTTAGTGCTTCTGTACTTGTTGCACCATCTGCTGTAAGATTTTCAAAACTCTCACCAAGTTGTGCTTTTGCTATCCAACCAATTTTATTATGATACTTTACACCTACAAATTGAACATCTCCAAAATGAGCTTTAGAGAGTTTATAGATCTCTTTGATTCTATCTGCATCAGTTTTTTGTGCCATGGTAATCCTTTAATTGTAGTTTATAGATTATAGCAGAATTTATTAATCTTCTTGTGTGGCAGCCCAGAGAAATCCACCAACACCTACTACAAAAACAATGACAAGTAAAACAACTTCTCCAATATCAACATCACTCATATCTATCCTTGATAATTTTTGAAGAAATTATACTCCTCAAACTGTTTGCCGTTTGTTTATAACTCGCTTTGCGTTTTCTCTTTGAGTTGACCACAAGCAGCAGATATATCTATGCCTTTAGAATCACGAATTGTAGCAAGAAGACCATGTGTTACAAGGTACTCTTGAAATGCAAACATATCTTCATAACTAGGACGCTCATAAGGTGTACCCGGGTAAGGATTGAAGTAGATAAGGTTTACTTTTGCTTTAACCCCTTCAAGAAGTTTTACAAGCTTTTTAGCACTCTCTAGATCATCATTTTTGTTTTTAATAACAAGATACTCAAACATAACACGTTTACGTGTGTCAATAGGAAAGCGTTTTACAGCTTCTATGATGGAGTTAATGTTATGGGCTTTATTCATAGGTATAAGTTCACTTCTTAGTTTATCATCGACTGCGTGAAGTGAGATAGCTATATGCACACCAAGATCCATCTCTCCTAGTTGATCTATCTTGTTGCTAAGTCCGCTTGTACTAACAGTTTGTCTTTTGCCCGATATAGCTAGTCCCTCTTCCTCTTTAAAAATCTCAATAGCTTTTGTCAGATTGTTCAAGTTATCTAGTGGTTCACCCATTCCCATATAGACTATATTGATCTTGCGATTATGTTTGTGATTGTTATCATGTTTCAGTGCTACTACTTGAGCTACTATCTCACCAGCAGTCAAATCTCTAGTAAAACCACCTTTTGCTGTTAGACAAAATGCACACCCGACTTTACACCCTACTTGTGTAGAGACACAGATAGTATATTTTGCCTCATGTATCAGCTGTTCGTTTTCATCATACTGAGCATCTTTCATTTTTAACCAGACAGTCTCAACTGTTTTGCCATCTTGAAGTTCAAAGAGATACTTGATAGTACCATCACTAGATTCCTCTTTGCGAATGATCTTCATAGGGTTGATGAGATACTTCTCGCTAAGCTCCTCTTTCATTGATTTTGGGATGTTCTTCATCTCATCAAAGCTTTGTGCATATTGGTGGTAGAGCCATCCATATATCTGTTTGGCACGAAAAGAGGGCTTGAGTAGCTCTTTGAGCTCCTTTAAGGTAAAATCGTAGAGTGATGGTTTGTTTTGAATATTCATATGCTTGTTAGCTCCTTAATGCGTTTTTTAATATGTTTTTCTAAAAGCTCTTTTGCTTTACTGTGGTTCTTTAAAAACTCTGCGTGAGCATCTTTGTTAGTGTAGTTTGTTATACAAAAAACTCCACCTGCAGGTATCTCAAACTCTTTAGCAACGGAGAGTACAGCAAAATACTCCATATTTTCAATGCCAATGTTAAACTTCAAAAAGTTTTTTGTAAGTTTTTCATTTGTAGATATATAGTTTGATGAGTTTACAATAATATCTTTTTTTGCTGTTGTATTTGTCGAGATAACATTTTCAAGAGGTGTATAGGCATCTTTGCTTAAAAAGGCAAGTTCAATATTTGCCGCTGTTTTACTCTCTATGATGTCAAATATCTTTGCATCTCCATAACTTCCTGCAGTCCCGACAAAGAGTAAAAACTCTGGTTTGTCAAAGAGACAGAGTCGCGTGAGGTTCATTGTTGTCTCAATAAGCCCTACTCCCATAGGTGTAGCAAATGAAAAGTTTTCGCTGTTTCCTGCACAAATTATCATACTAGAGTCTTACCGGAATGTTGTTGTCGTGCAGATAGTGTTTGAGATCCATTATATCTATCTCTTTATAGTGAAAGATTGAAGCAGCAAGTGCAGCATCGGCACCATGTTCAAATGCCTCTTTTATATGTTCCATCGTCCCAGCTCCACCACTTGCAATGACAGGTACATTGACCGCTTTAGAGATCTGCTCAGTGATGTTAAGCTCAAAACCGGCTTTTGTACCATCTGCATCCATCGAAGTAAGGAGTATCTCTCCACTTCCACGCTCTACAACCTCTTTTGCCCACTCAAGTGCATCTATTCCGGTATCAACACGTCCACCATTAAGATAAACATTATAAGAGCCTTTTTCAGTACGTTTTACATCTATTGCCGTGACAATACATTGTGAACCAAAACGTTTTGCTCCCTCATCGATGAGTTCAGGACGTTTGATAGCTGCGGAGTTCACACTTACTTTGTCACAACCGACATTTAAGAGTTTGTAGATATCTTCAAGTTTTCGTATGCCACCACCAACAGTAAGGGGTATAAAAATCTCACGTGCAACTTGCGCAACTATATCTACAATCGTGTCACGGTTATCAGAAGAGGCAGTGATGTCTAAAAATGTAAGTTCATCGGCACCCTCTTCATTATAGCGACGTGCAACTTCAACAGGATCACCCGCATCTTTTAGTCCAACAAAGTTGACACCTTTAACAACACGACCATCTTTAACATCTAAACAGGGAATAATTCTTTTTGCGAAGTAGTTTTTCATAGCTTTCTCTATCTTTATAATATAGTGAAATTATACTCAAAATTACTGTACTTGGGATTAAAGGCGAAAATCTTCTTTATATGTTTCACGTGAAACAAGATGGCCTATTTTAGAGAATAGTTAACCTATGAAAGAGTATAATATATAACATTTACTAATAATGGAATAGGTATGAAAAAAGATGAAATTATTGAAAAACTACAAAAAGCAAAATATGCTGATTTAGAGTGGTTAGATAGAGCAAAGAGTTTAATAGAAGGCAGTAAAAATGATATTGGCACTTTTCCTATAGAAGCAGTTGATAGTGATTTTGGAGAGTGGTTTTATAATGAAGGCTCAAAACTAAAAAGACTTTCGAATAATCCTGTAGAATCTATGCAAAATTTAGAGCTTCTACATCAACAGATTCATAAAAGCTATCTTGATATCTATCATATCTATTTTAATCATGAAAATAGAGCTGGTTTTTTCTCTTCACTAATGGGAGCAAAAAGAAAAGAACTCTCTGCTGAGGAGTTAAAAAATGCCAAAGTACTATTACAAGGTATGCAGTTGCATGCAGAAGAATTTCTTTTTGAGATAGAGCGTTTAGAGAGACGTTTAGAGGCTGTTGGAGAAGAAAAGATAGATTTTATAATGAATATGTAGCAAATAATGAAAAAATATGAATCTTTTTCTCTTTTGTTACCTTTTTATAAGTATTTTTAGTATAGACTTGTTACTATGAATAAAGAGAGTATTGTAGCAAAAAAGAAGTTTGGACAAAACTTTCTAAAAGATGAAACCGTTTTAAGAAAAATCGTCGAAGCGATGCCCAAGAATAACCATAGAGTTGTTGAGATTGGACCTGGCTTAGGTGATTTAACTAAATTTTTAGTTGATGTCAAAAGTGTAGAAGCTTTTGAGGTAGATACCGATTTATGTAAACTGTTACAAAGTAATTTTAAAGAAGAGATTAACACCAAGCGACTCCACTTACACTGTGGGGATGTACTACAAGCTTGGAAGAGCTCTTTGATTGATGAACCGTATGACTTAGTGGCAAACTTGCCTTACTATATAGCTACGAACATCATACTCAAAGCACTCGCAGATCCAATGTGTAAAAATATACTCGTAATGGTACAACTTGAAGTAGCAGAGAAGTTTTGTGCGACAAATGGAGAGAAAGTATTTGGTTCTTTGGGCATTATTGCTCAGAGTGTAGGAACGGCAGAGATTGTCACAAAAGTTCCACCAACTGCATTTGATCCACAGCCCAAAGTGGACTCTGCTGTTTTTCTAATACAAAAGAGTAGAGATAGAAGTGAAAAAGCTTTTGAAGATATGCTTAGAGTTGCATTTACGCAGCCTCGAAAGACTCTCATGAAAAATCTCTCTTCTAAGTATGACAAAGAGAGACTTCAAGCGGCTTTTAAAGAGCTGGGACTTACATTAACAATTCGCCCTCATCAAGTTAGCACAAAGGACTATCACCAACTCTACAAAATAATATAAATAAGGAGTTTGGATGGCAGAAGAGAAACAAGAGGTCAGCAAAACAAGCAAACCTCAAACAGACCGCAAACCAAATAACAATAGAAGAAATAACAATCGTAGACCGAATAATAATCAAAATAAAAATTCAAACGATAAAAATAAAACAAACAGCAATCAAAATGCTAAACCAAATAACAATAGAAACAAAAATCGCAATCGTCATAAAAGAGGGCCTGCTCCGGTAGATGAAACATTAAAATCATTTGTTGTTAAAAATCAAGAAGCACAAAAACAGAGACTCAATCCTCACTATAAACTTGATTTGAGTTCAAAATCAAAAATTCGTATTACACCACTTGGTGGACTTGGTGAAATCGGTGGAAATATTGCAGTTTTTGAAACAGAGAAAGAGGCGATCTTAGTTGATGTCGGGATGAGCTTTCCTGATGAAGAGATGCATGGTGTCGATATTTTAATTCCAGATTTTTCTTATATTCGTGAGATTAAAGATAAGATCGTTGGTATTGTAATTACGCATGCGCACGAAGATCATATTGGCGCTGTTCCATACCTTTTTAGAGAGATGCAGTTTCCTATCTATGGGACACCGATGCCTCTTGCTATGATTGGTAACAAATTTGATGAACACCATCTTAAAGAGTTTAGAAGATATTTCAATCCAGTCGTAAAACGTCAAGTTTATAAAATCGGAAATGATTTTGAAATCGAGTGGATGCATATGACACACTCTATCTTAGATTCTTCATCATTGGCTATTACAACAGATGCAGGGACAATTATTCACACGGGTGACTTTAAAATCGACCACACTCCAGTAGATGGTTATACAGCAGACCTACACCGTCTTGCGTACTATGGAGATAAGGGAGTTTTATGTCTTTTAAGTGATTCTACAAACTCACACAATCCTAATCCTACTCCATCAGAGCTTAGTGTTGCACCTGCATTAGACCGTATATTTAGCAAAGCTGAAGGGCGTGTAATTCTTTCAACATTTAGCTCAAATATTCACCGTGTCTATCAGGCTATTCAGTATGGTATCAAGTATGGGCGTAAAGTATGTGTTATTGGACGCTCTATGGAGAGAAATATCGAAGTGGCACTTCAGTATGACTATATTCGTTTTCCAAAGAACATCTTTATAGATGCTGATGAAGTTTCACGTATGAGTGATAAAGATGTCCTTATTGTGACAACTGGTTCTCAAGGTGAAGCGAACTCAGCTCTTTTTAGAATGAGTATTGGTGAGCATAGACATGTAAAAATCAAACCAACAGATTTGATTGTACTCTCTTCACGTGCTATTCCAGGGAATGAGGGAAGTATCTCTCAAATGTTAAATCACCTACAAAAATGTGGTGCTAAAGTAGCAATGGACAAAGATATTCACGTATCAGGTCACGCTTCAATCGAAGAGCAAAAACTGATGCTTCGTCTTGTGAACCCTAAGTTCTTCTTACCGGTTCATGGTGAATTTAACCATGTTACAAAACATAAAGAGACAGCAATGATGTGTGGTGTTCCAGAGCGAAATATTTTACTGATGACTGATGGTGAGCAGATAGAAGTTGCACCGAAGTATATGAGAAAAGTAAAAACTGTTAAAACTGGTAAAACATATATTGACAATCAAAACAACTATGAGATTGAAGATGACATCGTACTTGATCGTCAAAAACTTGCAACAGACGGTATTGTTATGATTGTTGCTCAAGTAAGTGAACAGACTAGTAAAATGATCGATAAACCAAAAGTGACAACATTTGGAATCGTTGCAGATAAACGCGATAAAGCCTTTGCAAAAGAGATGGAAGAGATCATTGAAAACTTCCTTATAAATATGAAACCAGGTTTAATCGCAAATCCTAAAACATTAGAGGGAGATCTTCGTCAAGTTGTGAGAAAACATATCTATCGCAAGATGAAAAAATATCCTCTTATTGTTCCACATATCTTCATTCACTAAAACTTTTTACTCTCGTTCCACAGCTTTAGCTTGGGAACGAGAAAATCTACTAATATCTTATATTGAGATAAACAGCATAGGATTGTATCTCTACATCATCTACTCCAAGCAGTTCTGTCGTTGTTGTGCTATATCTTACTCCAATTCCCAAACTTTTATATATTGTTAAAGAAGCAGAAGCGCTATAGATAGGGTTCCAGGAGTTTTCATTCACAATATTGTCACGAGTTACACCATAACCTACTCCAGCTGTTACAATGAGCGGAATTTTTAATCTCTCTTCTAAGCTATAGCCAAGCAGAAGATCTGCAGCCATTGTGTATGCAGCACCGGAAGTTGTAACTATAAGAGTAGAACTTACCTCTTTTCTTTGGACTTGAAAGGTATTGACATTAAAACCAAGACCAACAATTACCCCTTTATTAAGGGTTTGTGTCTTTTGTAGTCCAATATAAAAACCATTTTCTGTTGTATCTGAACCAAAATCATTTAATGATCCCCCTATCTCTATATTGCTTGCTGCACATGTAGTTGCAGCAAAGGCAACT
>Ga0256828_1001103_pt1 | contig 17273 bp, 18 predicted proteins | sample CV88metaG_FD_185993 | JGI IMG/M metagenome (GOLD analysis project Ga0256828, IMG submission 185993) | Hydrothermal vent microbial communities from East Pacific Rise, Pacific Ocean - CV88 | ecosystem: Environmental > Aquatic > Marine > Hydrothermal vents | place: Pacific Ocean: East Pacific Rise...
TAGTTGAATATTTATCAGCTCATCTTGCAGAAAAAGAAATTGAATATCATATTATGGCTCCAAAACAAGCTATGAGATTTAGTTTAAAAAGAATTAGAAGAGGATTAAATACAATTTCTGTTACAGGAAATGTATTAAGAGATTATTTAACAGATTTATTCCCAATTTTAGAACTTGGAACATCTGCAAAAATGATGAGTATCGTTCCATTATTAGCAGGTGGAGGATTATTTGAAACAGGTGCTGGTGGAAGTGCTCCAAAACATGTTGAGCAATTCTTAAAAGAAGGTCATTTAAGATGGGATAGTTTAGGAGAATTTTTAGCATTAGCTGAATCTTTAAGAATGATTGGTCAAAAATCAGGAGATAAAAATATCGATTTATTAGCAAGAATGGTTGATAAAGCAAATGCAGCTTATTTAGATAATAACAAAGCTCCTGGAAGAAAAGTAAATCAACCAGATAATAAAGCAAGTCATTATTATTGGGCAATGTATTTAGCTGAAGCTATTGCAAACCAAGATGAAAATAAAGAATTAGCTGAAACTTTTGCACCAGTAGCAAAAGAATTAGCAGATTTAGAAGAAAAAATCTTAGAAGAACTTATGGCTGTAGAAGGAAAACCAGCTGATATTGGTGGATATTATAGACCAGATGATGAAAAAGCTTCAAAAGCGATGAGACCAAGTGAAACATTAAATACAATTATTGATAAAATTTAATTCTCTTCCCCTTGTGGGAATTTTGTTAAATGTTGAATGTTAAGTGTTTGTTTTTAAACATTAAGCATTAAACATTAACTTATTTACACACTTTTTCATCTGTTTTTCTAAAAAAAATTAAATTTCTTGGTTAAGATTAAAAAAAGTAATATAATTTTTAAAAATTTTTATTTAATATGTTTGTGGGATATCTATATTTAAGGAGTATAAATTGAGTAAAAGTAAAGTTTCAATTATTGGTGCTGGAGGAAATGTAGGAAGTATTGTAGCATATTCTATTGCTATGCAAGGACTTGCACATGAAGTTGTTTTAGTTGATAGAGATGTTCCAAGAGCAAAAGGAAAAGCACTTGATATGAATCAAGCTGCAGCGGCTTTAAGAACTCATTCAGTAGTAAAAGCAGCTGAAAGTTATGAAGATGTAAAAGATAGTAGTGTTGTTGTAATTACAGCAGGATTTCCAAGAAAAGAGGGAATGAGTAGAGATGATTTACTTTTAAAAAATGCTGAAATTATGAGAGATATTATTTCAAATATTAAAGAAGTAGCACCAGAGGCTATTTTGGTAATTGTTACAAATCCTCTTGATACTATGACATATTTAGCTATTAAAGATAGTGGTTTTGACCCAAAAAGAGTTATTGGTATGGCTGGGATTTTAGATGGTGCAAGAATGACTCATTTTATTCACGAAAAACTTGGATATGGTGCTGGACAAATTAGAGCTACTGTTATTGGTGGACATGGAGATTATATGGTTCCACTTATTAGATATTCAACAGTTGCAGGAATTCCTTTAACTGACCTTTTAAGTTATGCAGATATTACAGATATAGTTGAAAGAACAAAACATGGTGGAGCTGAAATTGTTAAATTACTTGGAACAAGTGCTTATTTTGCACCTGGAAAAGCAGCAGCAATTATGGTAGAGGCTATTTTAAAAGATTCTAAAAAAATTTATCCTTGTGCAACATTATTAAATGGAGAATATGGATATAATGATGTAGTAAATGGTGTTCCTGTAATGCTTGGTAGAAATGGTGTTGAAAAGATTATTGAAGTTAGTTTAAATGAAACTGAAAAAGCTCAATTTAAAAAGAGTGTGGAATCTGTGCAAGATTTAATTCAAGTTTTAAGAGATAAAGAATTTTTAAAGGATTAAGAATGAGAGAAATTAAATATGAAGATTTAGTAAAATCTGTAAAAGCAATGGTGATGCATACTGCTACTCATCTTCCAGAGGATGCTTTAAATGCTTTAAAAAAAGCTTATGAAGAAGAAGAGAGTGAAGTAGCAAAATCTGTGCTTAAACAAATTTTAGATAATGCAAAACTTGCAGCAGAAGAAGAAAGACCACTTTGTCAAGATACTGGGCTTGCTGTATATTTTGTAAAAGTTGGTGAAGATGTAAGAGTTGTAGGTGGAAGTATTAGAGATGCTATAAATGAAGCTACAGAGCAAGCTTATAAAGATGGATATTTAAGAGCTAGTACATGTGATTGTTTTGATAGACATAATTTAAAAGATGAAGTTGGATATAATCTTCCAGCAGTAATCCATTTTGATATAGTTCCAGGAGATAAAATTGATATTGAATATGCTGCAAAAGGTGGTGGTAGTGAAAATGTGAGTAGAGCTACTGTTTTAGCACCAGCACAAGGAAAAGAAGGTATTAAAAACTTTGTAAAAGAGGTAATTAGTGCTGCTGGTCCAAATCCTTGTCCTCCAATTATTGTAGGTGTTGGTATTGGTGGAACTTTTGAAGTAGCAGCGAAATCTTCAAAACATGCACTTTTTAGAGAAGCAGGGAGCCAAAATCCTGTAGCGGAACTTAATGAATTTGAACAAGAGATTTTAGAAGAGCTTAATAAACTTGGAATAGGTGCAATGGGAATGGGTGGAACAAAAACAGTTTTAGCTGTGCATATTGAAAAAAATCCTTGTCATATAGCAAGTTTACCAGTAAGTGTAAATGTTCAATGTCATAGTAGTAGACACTCTCATATAACTTTATAAAAGGATAAATAATGGCTGAATATAAAATGACTACACCATTAACTGATGAAGATATTGAAAAACTTAAAATTGGTGATATTGTTTATTTAAGTGGAACTATTTATACTGCAAGAGATGCAGCACACAAAAGACTTGTTGATTTAATAAACGAAGGAAAAGAACTTCCATTTGATTTAAAAGGAAGTGTAATATACTTTGTAGGACCAACTCCTCCAAAACCGGGTGAGCCTATTGGAAGTGCAGGTCCAACTACATCATATAGAATGGATAGTTATTCTCCAATTTTAATAGAACATGGACAAAAAGCTATGATTGGTAAAGGAAAAAGAAATCAAGCTGTAAAAGATGCTTGTGTTAAACATAAAGCAGTTTATTTTGGTGCAACTGGGGGTGCAGGTGCTTTAATCGCTCAAAGAATTAAAAAAGCAGAAGTTATTGCTTATCCTGAACTTGGTCCAGAAGCAATTAGAAAACTTGAAGTAGAAGATTTCCCTGTAACTGTAGTAAATGATAGTTATGGTGGAGATTTATATGAAGAAGGTAGAAAAAAATGGGCAAAAGCCTAAAACTTAAAAAGGAGAAATAATGAATATTCACGAATATCAAGCAAAACAAATATTCAAAGAATACGGAGTTCCAACTCCAAGAGGAATTGTAGCAAATACACCAGATGAAGCAGTTGAAGCTGCAAAAGAATTAGGTGGTAATATTTGGGTTGTAAAAGCTCAAATTCATGCAGGTGGTAGAGGACTTGGTGGAGGTGTTAAACTTGCTAAGTCTATTGACGAAGTTAGAGAATTAGCAGACCAAATTTTAGGTATGACACTTGTAACTCATCAAACAGGACCAGAAGGAAAAGTAGTTCATAAAGTTTATATTGAAGAGGGTGCAGATATTCAAGATGAGTTATATTTAGGTGTTGTTTTAGATAGAGCAAAAGAGATGCCTGTAATTATGGCTTCTACTGAAGGTGGTATGGAGATTGAAAAAGTAGCAGCAGAGACTCCAGAAAAAATTGTAAAAGTTGCAATTGACCCAGCTATTGGTTTTCAAGGATTCCACGGAAGAGAGTTAGTTTTTGGACTTGGAATTACTGATAAAGCAGAACAAAGAAAATTTATTGATTTTGCAAGTAAATTATTTAAAATTTATATGGATAAAGATGTAGAATTAATAGAAATTAATCCTCTTATTAAAACTGGTGCAGGAGATTTCTTAGCACTTGATGGAAAAATGGGATTTGATGATTCAGCACTTTATAGACATCCAGAAATTGAAGCGATGAGAGATATTACAGAAGAAGACCCAGCTGAAAGAGAAGCAGGTGAGCATGGATTAAGTTATGTAAGTCTTGATGGTGAAATTGGTTGTATGGTAAATGGTGCTGGTTTAGCAATGGGGACTATGGATACAATTAACTATGTTGGTGGAACACCGGCTAACTTCCTTGATGTAGGTGGAAAAGCAACAGCTGAAACAGTAGCAAAAGGGTTTGAGATTATTCTTAGAAATCCAAAAGTTAAATCAATTTTTGTAAATATTTTCGGTGGAATTGTAAGATGTGATAGAATTGCTAATGGTATTTTAGAAGCTACAAAAATGGTAGATGTAAAAGTGCCAGTAATTGTTAGACTTGATGGAACAAATGCACCAGAAGCTGCTGAAATTTTAAGAAATGCAAATATTGAAAATGTAATTAGTGCAACTGATTTATTAGATGGTGCTAAAAAAGCAGTAGCAGCTGCGAAAGGAGAATTATAATGAGTATTTTAGTAAATAAAGATACAAAAGTAATCGTTCAAGGTTTTACTGGAAAAGAAGCAACTTTCCATGCAGAACAATGTCTTGCTTATGGAACTCAAATTGTAGGAGGAGTTACTCCAAATAAAGGTGGTCAAGAGCATTTAGGAAAACCAGTATTTAATACAGTAAAAGAAGCTGTTGCAAATACAGGGGCAACTGTAAGTATGATTTTTGTTCCGCCTGCTTTTGTTGGTGATGCAGTAATGGAAGCAGCTGATGCTGGAATTGAACTTGCTGTAATCATTACAGAAGGTGCACCGGTTAAAGATATGATGTATGCAAAAGCTTATGCTACAAAAAAAGGAATGATGACAATTGGACCAAATTGTCCTGGTATTATTACAGCAGAAGAGTGTAAATTAGGAATTATGCCTGGATTTATTTTCAAAAAAGGAAATGTTGGATTAATTTCAAAATCAGGAACACTTACTTATGAAGGTGCAAATCAAGTGGTAAAAGAGGGGTTTGGAATTACAACAGCAGTAGGGATTGGAGGAGACCCAATTATTGGATTAAGTTATAAACAATTACTTCCAATGTTTGAAAATGACCCAGAAACTGAAGCAATCGTTATGATTGGTGAAATTGGGGGTGATTTAGAAATTCAAGCAGCTCAGTTTATTAAAGAAAATATTACTAAACCTGTAGTAGCATTTATTGCTGGACAAACTGCACCAAAAGGTAAAAGAATGGGGCATGCTGGAGCAATAGTATCTGGAAGTGCTGGAACAGCAGCTGAAAAAATGGCAGCACTTGAAGCAGCAGGTGTAAAAGTAGTAAAATCTCCAGCTGAAATTGGAAAAGCAGTAGCTGAAGTATTAGCTAATAAAAAATAATTTTTTCCCTCTTTTTGGGAAATAATAAGGGTATAAAAATGTGTATGCCAACAAATTTTTCTATTAGAAAAAAACATTCTTCATCATTTCAAAGAACTAAAAAAAAGAAAATTCAAAAAGATGATTTTTTTTGTGATTGTGATGAATTTTTAAATGATACAAAAAAGAATAATAAAAATGAAAATTTTAGTTTCAAGTCTTGAACCTTCTGCAAATCTACATTTAGGTGAAATTTTAAAAAAAGAACAATTTGAAATAGTTGGTATATTTGATGAAAAATTTGGAAATCCTCTTTATAGTAGTAAAGAATTCTCTGTTATGGGTTTTATAGATGTAATTCCAAAAATTTTCAAAGCAAAAGAAGCTATAAAAGAGTTAGCTTTTTTATCAAAAAGTTGTGATAAAGTATTACTAATTGATGCTCCTTCTTTTAATATTCCTCTTGCTAAAGAGATAAAAAAGATAAATCCTAATATAGAAATAATTTATTATATTTTACCAAAAGTGTGGGCTTGGAAGAAAGGTAGGATAAAAACTATAAATCAATTTATTGATAAAAAAGCTTATATCTTTCCTTTTGAAAAAGAGTATTGGAAAGATAGCTATGTAGGAAATCCTTTATTAGATGAGATTACTACTTTTAGAGATAATAAAATATATAATCAAGTAGCTTTTTTAGCAGGAAGTAGAAAAAGTGAAATAAAATCTTTAATGCCAATTTTTAGAGAAATTGCAAAAAAAATAGAAGCTAAAAAAGTTTTAGTAATACCTAAGATTTATGAAAATAATTTAGAAATTTATGGAGATATTAGTGATTTTGAAATATCTTTTGATACACATTCTACACTTTTAAAATCTGATTTTGCTTATATTTGTAGTGGAACTGCTACACTTGAAGCAGCCATTATAGGAACTCCTTTTGTTTTGATGTATAAAGCAAGACAAATAGAATATTTAATAGCTAAAACTTTTGTAAAACTTAATTATGTAGGTCTTGCAAATATAATTTTTGAAAAAGAAGGATTAGAGCCATATCATAAAGAATATTTACAATATTTTGATATTGAGGCTCTTGTTAATGATTATAAAAATTCAAATTTAATTGTCTGGCTTGAGAAATCAGCTAAAATTAAAGAGATTTTAAAATTTGGAAGTAGTGAGAATGTAATAAAGTTACTTAAAAATTGATATAATTATGTAAAAAAAGGATAGTTTTTATGGATAGAAAAGAACCTATGACGGAATATGGATTTGAAAAACTTTCTCAAGAATTAAAATATATTAAAGAAATAGCACTTCCAGAAAATGCAAAACAAATAGAAGAAGCAAGACAACTTGGAGACCTTAAAGAAAATGCAGAATATCATGCAGCAAGAGAACAACAACAACATCTCTTAAGAAGACAAGCGGAACTTAGTGATATTTTAAGTTGTGCAGTTGTAATAGACCCAAGTAAATCAACACATGCAAAAGTTTCTTTTGGTAGTACAGTTACTTTGATAGATGTTGATACAGATGAAGAAGTTACATATACAATTGTAGGAACTCCAGAAAGTAATGTAGATAAAGGACTTATTTCATATAATTCTCCACTTGCAAAAGCTATTCTTGGTAAAGAGGAGGGAGATGAAGTTGAAGTAAATCTTCCAGGGGGGACAAAAATTTATGAAATAGATAAAATTTGTTTTGAGGAGATTTGTTTTGATTAAACTAAAAGTTAAAAAATTAAATAATTTAGCACAAATTCCAGCATATCAAACAGAAGAAGCTGCTGGATTTGATTTGCATTCAGTTGAAGATGTTGTTATCGCACCAAATGAGAGAAAATTAATCGGCACAGGTTTGAGTATGGAGATACCAAAAGGATATGAAATTCAAATAAGACCAAGAAGTGGATTGGCTTATAAGCACGGAATAACTGTTTTAAATTCTCCAGGTACAATTGATAGTGATTACAGAGGAGAGATAAAAGTATTACTTATAAATCACTCAAATGAGGATTTTGAGATAAAAGTAGGTGAGAGAATTGCTCAAGCAGTTATCAAAGAAGTTATCCAAGCAACTTTTGAAGAGGTAGAAGAGTTAAACGATACAACAAGAGGCACAGGAGGTTTTGGGAGTACAGGGAAATGAAAAAAAAGATAGCAATAGTTGGTGCGACAGGTTATACAGGAGCTGAACTTATAAAAATTTTAATAAATCATCCATATTTTGAAATAACTACTCTTTTTTCTTCAAATGGAGGGGAAAGAATAGAGGAAATTTATCCAGCTTTTAAAGGAGTTTTTGAAAGAGAAATAAAAAAAGCTGAGATTGATGAAATTGCTAAACACGATTTGGTATTTTTAGCAGTTCCACACAAAACGGCAATGGCTTTTGTAAAAGAGCTTTATGGTAAAACAAAAATAGTTGATTTTTCAGCTGATTATAGATTAGAGTTAGAAAATTATGAAAACTTTTATTGTCCTCATATTGATATTGAAAATCTTAAAAATGCAGTTTATGGACTTCCAGAGTATTTTAGAGATGAAATAAAAAGAAGTAGTTTAGTAGCAAATCCAGGATGTTATCCTACAGCTACACTTCTTGGACTGCTTCCATTTGTTGATTATATTGAAGGTAATGTATTTGTAGATGCAAAAAGTGGAGTAAGTGGAGCTGGTAAAAAACTTAGTGAAAATACACATTTTGTAACTATTGATGAAAATATGTTTGCTTATAATCCTATAAAACATAGACATTCAGTAGAAATAAAAGAAAAAAGTGGAATTGAAAACATAAATTTTGTACCTCATTTATTGCCAATAAATAGAGGAATGATGATTTCTATTTATGCTACTCTAAACAAAGATATTAATCCAGTTGAGATTTTAAAAGAGAGATATAAAAATGAGGCTTTTATTAGAATAAAAGATAAACCAGTAGATATAAAATCAACAGCAGGGACAAATTTTTGTGATATTTTTGTTATGAAAAATGGTAATTCTCTTTTTATAAATACTTCTATTGATAATTTACTTCGTGGAGCTTCTTCTCAAGCGGTATTGAATGCTAATTTAATGATGGGTTATGATGAATTTACAGCAATACCTAAAATCGCCTATATTCCTTAAAGAAGGGGCGGTTTTTATCGCCGATAGTCATTATTCAAAAGAAAATATAAATTTAAAAACAGTACTTTTTAAAATTAAAAATAATGAAATTAAGACAAATCAAATATTTTTAGTAGGGGATATTTTTCATCTGCTTTTGCCTTTTAAATTTTTAATTGAATATAATAAAGAAATTATAGATTTGATAAATGAACTTTCCCAAACAAAAGAGGTTTATTATTTTGAGGGTAATCACGATTTTTGTTTAGATAAAGTTTTTGATAAAAAAGTGAAAATTTTAAAAGAGTTGAAAAAAGATGGAATTTGTATCAATCATGGAGATATTTATATAAATGATAAGTTTTATAGATTTTATACAGATTTTATAAGAAATAAGTTTATAATGAAAATAGTAAATATTTTAAGTTTTAATTTTATTAATAATTGGATGTTTAAAAAATTATTGAATAAAAAAGTAAAATGTGATGAAATGAAAAAATTTGAATATTTAGCGGGTTATAAAATTAGACAATATATAGATTGTAAATTGATAATAGAGGGTCATTATCATCAAAATAAAAAATATAAAAATTATATAAATTTACCTTCTTTGTATTGTCAAAACTCTATATTACAGTTGAAAAATAAGGAATTTAGAGAAATTTTTCTTTAAAATAGGCTTTTTTATGATAAAATACTTTATATTTTAAACAGTAACAAAAGGAATCAAATGGAAAAAAGAGATGTGTTACGAGTTGCTTCTAATGAAATGGAGTTAGTGGATTTTAGAATTTATAAAAAAATGTCAAATGGACAAATATATGAAGGTATTTATGGTATTAATGTTGCAAAAGTAAAAGAGATTATTAAAATTCCTGAATTAACAGAATTACCAGGAGGTGGTGAATATATTGAAGGAATTTTTGATTTGAGAGGAGTAGTTGTACCTGTAGTTAATCTTGCAAAATGGATGAATATAGAAGTACCTACCCAAAATGAATTAAAAATTACTCCAAGAGTTATTATTACAGAATTTAATAATGTTTTAATTGGTTTTATAGTTCATGAAGCAAAAAGAATTAGAAGAGTGAGTTGGAAAGATATAGAACCAGCAACTTTTAGTGCAAGTCATGGTAATATTGATAAAAGTAAAATTACGGGTATTACAAGAATAGAAAATAATGAAATATTACTCATTCTAGATTTAGAAAGTATAGTAGAAGAGGTTGGATTATATAATCCAAGTTTAGATACAGATATTGAAATAGAAACATTTGATGGTATAGTTCTTGTATTAGATGATAGTGCAACAGCGAGAAAAATAGAAGTTGATGCTTTAAAAAAATTGGGATTTGATGTCGTAGAAGCAAGAGATGGAGAAGAAGGGCTTGAAAGATTAGAAGAGCTATATAAAATTTATAAAAATGAAATTACTAAAAAATTAAAATTGATTCTTTCTGATGTTGAAATGCCTAAAATGGATGGTTTTCATTTTGCTGCTAAAGTAAAAGATGATAAAAGATTTGAAGGTGTGCCTATAGTGTTTAGTTCTTCAATTTCTGATGCTTTTAGTGAAGCAAGAGGTAAAGAAGCAGGAGCTGATGAATATTTAGTTAAGTTTGATGCTAATACATTTGTTGCTAAAATTATAGATATTATAAAATCTCATCAAAAGGATAGTTAATGGATGAAATGCAAGAGATAATGGAAGACTTCTTAGTTGAAGCTTTCGAGATGATTGAACAATTAGATCAAGATTTAGTTGAACTTGAATCTAATCCAGATGATTTAGATTTATTAAATAAAATATTTAGAGTAGCTCATACAATAAAAGGGAGTGGTAGTTTTTTAAATCTTGATATTTTAACGAGACTTACTCATCATATGGAAGATGTTTTAAATAAAGCAAGAAAAGGGGAATTAAAAATTACATCAGATATAATGGATGTTATTTTAGAATCTGTAGATATGATGAAAGCTCTTTTAGAGAATATTAGAGATACTGGAAATGATATTACAGATGATATAGATATAGAACCTGTTGTAGTTAAATTAGATGCTATTTCAAATGGTAAAAGTTTATCGGAAGTATCTGTAAATTCTGAAAAGGTAGAAGAAAAAGAAGTAGAAATTGCTAGTGAAGTTCAAGATAATGAACTTACAGAAGAAGATTATGCAAATATGTCTCCGGAAGAGATAGAAGCAGAAATAGAAAGACTTTTGCAACAAAGACAAGAAGAAGATAAAAAAAGAAGGGAAGCTAAAAAGAAACAACAATCTCAAAATACAGAAAAAAAAGAACTTTCTAAAGAAGAAACAATACAACCAATAAAAAAAGATGAAAAAAAATCTGTTCCAGCTAAAAAAATATCTACAGTGGAACAGACTATTAGAGTTGATGTAAATAGATTAGATAATTTAATGAATTTAATTGGTGAATTAGTTTTGTCAAAAAATAGGCTTATTAAAATTTATAATGATGTAGAAGAGAGATATGAGGGAGAGCATTTTTTAGATGAGCTTAATCAAGTTGTTTCTTCAATTTCAATTGTAACAACAGATTTACAAATTGCAGTAATGAAAACAAGAATGCTACAAATAGGAAAAGTATTTAATAAATTTCCAAGAGTAATTAGAGATTTAAGTAGAGAACTTGGTAAAAAAGTTAGATTGATTATAAAAGGTGAAGAAACTGAACTTGATAAATCTATTATAGAAGAGATAGGTGACCCTTTAATGCATATGATTAGAAATTCAGTTGACCATGGAATAGAGTCACCAGAAGAAAGATTAAAACTTGGAAAATCTGAAGAGGGTATAGTTGAGTTAAAAGCATACAATGAGGGAAATCAAATTGTTATAGAAATTACAGATGATGGTAAAGGAATGGACCCTGAAATTTTAAAAGCAAAAGCTTTAGAAAAAGGTGTTATTTCAGAAAAAGAAGCTGATATGATGAGTGATAAAGAAGCTTTTATGCTTATTTTTAAAGCAGGATTTTCTACAGCAGCAAAAGTTACAAATGTAAGTGGTCGTGGTGTTGGTATGGATGTAGTTAAAACTAATGTAGAAAAATTAAATGGTTTAATTGAAGTTGATTCTACACCAGGAAAAGGAAGTGTATTTAAAATTAAAATTCCTTTAACATTGGCAATTATTCAAGCATTACTTGTAGCAGCTCAAGAAGAACTTTTTGCTGTACCTTTAGCAAATGTAATTGAAACTGTTAGAATTACAGTAGAAGATATTTCAGCAGTAGAGGGTAAATCGGTATTAAAATTAAGAGATGAAGTTTTACCTTTAGTAAATATGAGTGATATATTTAAAATAGATAAAATTTTAGGAATAAGCCAATATTTGTATGTAGTAGTTTTGGGTGTAGGTGCTTCAAAAGTTGGACTTATTGTTGATGGACTTATTGGACAAGAAGAGATAGTTATTAAATCTTTAGGAGAGTATTTAAAAGGAATAAAAGGAATAGCAGGAGCAACAATTAGAGGTGATGGTAAAGTTACACTTATTGTAGATGTAGCAGCACTTATGCAGTTAGCAAAAGAAACTCATGCAAATTCACTTATAAATACAACAATAGAAACGAAAAAGAAAAAAGAAAAACCTGAAGATTATGTTGTTTTAATAGTAGATGATTCAAATACTGATAGAAAAATAATGAGAAAATCTATAGAATTATTAGGATTTACTATTAAAGAAGCTACAAATGGAGAAGAAGCATTAAGTATTATTAAAAATGATAATGATATAGATGCAGCACTTGTAGATATAGAAATGCCAAAAATGGATGGATATACTTTAGCTCAAGAGATTAGAAAATATAATAGATTTAAAAATCTTCCTTTAATTGCAGTAACAAGTAGAACAACGAAATCTGATAGAGTAAGAGGAGTTGAGGTTGGAATGAATGAATATATTACAAAACCTTATACACCAGAATATTTAGCGAATGTTTTAAAAAGAAATTTAAAACTTTCATAAGGATTAAAAATGAGTAATCAATTACAAAATGTTATAAAACAACAACAAGAACAAACTAATTTAACCACTTCAGAACAAAAAGAGGATAATATTATTCAATTAGTTGGATTTATAGTTGGAAATGAAGAATTTGCAGTTCCTATTCTTTCTATTCAAGAGATTATAAAACCCATAGAATGGACAAAAGTTCCATTTACAGAAGATTTTGTATTAGGTGTATTTAATTTAAGGGGAAATGTATTACCTTTAATTGATTTAAGAAAAAAATTTGGTGCAAGTCAGGCTGAATTTGATGATGATGTTAGATTTATTGTTATTAAAATAGGAGATGAATTAGCAGGATTTGTAATAGATAGGCTTACGGAAGCTTTAAGAATAGATTCAAGTTCTATTTTACCTCCTCCTGATACAAGTATGGATAGAGAAGCTATTATTGAGGGAATTGCTAGAAAAGGTGATAGAATTATTACTATTTTAAAAATGACTTCTTTACTTAAAACTAAAAATGGGTAATTTTGTAACATATTTTAAATAAAACAAAATTACTCTTCTTTTCTTTGTATATTTCTAATTAAATTATGTTACCATTTGAAGATAAAAAAATAAAAGGAGAATAATATGCCGACATTAACAAAATTAAAAGGGAATGATATAGCATTATATGGAAATCAAGTAAATGTAGGAGATAAAGCACCTATAGTTACTTTACCATCAACAGAATTAGAAGAAATTACAATTGGTGGGGCAAGTGATAAAGCTCAACTAATAGTAGCAGTTCCAAGTTTAGATACTCCAGTATGTGCTATGGAAACTACTAAATTTAATCAAGAAGCAGCAGCAGTAGAGGGTGGAACAGTTTGTGTTGTTTCAATGGATTTACCATTTGCTTCAAAAAGATTTTGTTCTACTGAAGGAATTGAAAATTTAGCTGTATTATCTGATTATAGAGAGAAAACTTTCTCAACTACTTATGGAACTTTAATCGCTGAAGGTGCATTAAGAGGATTATCTGCAAGGGTTGTATTTGTAATTGGAAAAGATGGAGTTGTAACTTACAAAGAAATTACAAATGACATTACTGATGAACCTAATTATGAAGCAGCATTAGCAGCTTTCAAAGAAGCAGCAGCTAAATAATTTTAAAGCCTTTTAATAGGCTTTTTTCTTTATTGTATTCTTCATAAAAATCTACTTATTTTTTATTACTTCCTTTATAAAAATCTTTATTTTTGATAAAATTATATATATATAACCTATAAAAGGATAAAAATGCAAATTAAACAAGTTAATATTGAAGATAGTTTAAAACAATCATATTTAGATTATTCTATGAGTGTAATTGTAGGAAGGGCTCTTCCAGATGCAAGAGATGGATTAAAACCAGTTCATAGAAGAATTCTTTATTCTATGTATAAAATGGGAATTACTGCAGGTAGTGCTTATAAAAAGTCTGCTAGAATTGTCGGAGATGTAATTGGTAAATACCACCCACACGGAGATACTGCAGTATACGAAGCACTTGTAAGAATGGCTCAAGATTTTTCTATGAGAGTGCCTTTAATTGATGGACAAGGAAACTTTGGTAGTATCGATGGTGATAATGCTGCAGCTATGAGATATACAGAAGCAAGACTTACAAAATTAAGTGAAGAAGTTTTAAAAGATATCGAAAAAGATACAGTTGATTTTGTTCCAAACTATGATGCTACAGAAAAAGAACCAGATGTACTTCCAAGTAGAGTGCCAAATTTACTATTAAATGGAAGTAGTGGTATTGCAGTTGGTATGGCTACAAATATTCCTCCTCATAATTTAAATGAACTAATTGATGCTTTAATTTATCTACTTGAAAATAAAGAAGCTACTATTGAAGATTTAATTGAAATAGTTAAGGGTCCAGATTTTCCTACAGGTGGGATAATTTTTGGTAAAAAAGGGATAATTTCTGCATATCAAACAGGTAGAGGAAGTATTAAAATAAGAGCAAAAACTCATATTGAAACAAAAGGTAAAGATATTATTGTAATTGATGAACTTCCTTACCAAGTAAATAAAGCAAAACTGATTGAAAAAATTTCACAATTAGCAAAAGATAAAGTAATTGAAGGAATATCTGAAATTAGAGATGAAAGTGATAGAGAAGGGATTAGAGTTGTAATCGAGCTTAAAAGAGATGCTATTACGGAAGTTGTATTAAATAATCTATTTAAACATACTGCAATGCAAACAAGTTTTGGTATTAATATGTTAGCGATTGATAATAAAGAGCCAAAATTATTTAATCTTTTAGAGCTTTTAACTCTATTTTTAAAACATAGAAAAACAGTAGTAATTAGAAGAACTATTTATGAACTTACAAAAGCAAAAGCAAGAGCTCATATTTTAGAAGGGCTAAAAATCGCTTTAGCAAATATTGATGAGGTTGTAAAACTTATTAAAGATTCAGCTTCTACACCAAATGCAAAAGAAAAACTAGTTGAAAGATTTATTTTAAGTGAGATTCAAGCTAATGCTATTTTAGATATGAAATTATCTCGTCTTACAAATTTAGAAGTGGAAAAGCTTGAAAAAGAATATAATGAACTTATGGAAAAAATTGCTTATTTAGAATCTATTCTAAAAAGTGAAGAAAAACTTGAAAGTATTATAAAAGATGAATTTTTAGAAATAAAAGAAAAATATAATACTCCAAGAGTTACTGAAATTGTAGATGATTATGATGAGATTGATAATGAAGATTTAATCCCTAAAGAAGAAGTTGTAGTTACAATTACACATAGAGGATATGTAAAAAGAGTTCCACTTAAAACTTATGAAAGACAAAACAGAGGTGGTAAAGGTAAAACAGCACTAACTACTTATGAAGATGACTTTATAGAAAGTTTTTATGTATGTAATTCACACGATACTTTAATGATAATTACAGATAGAGGACAACTCCATTGGCTAAAAGTATATAGAATTCCAGAAGGTAGTAGAACTGCAAAAGGTAAAGCAATTGTAAACTTAATTAGACTTGAAGCTGATGAAAAGATTATGACTATTATTAAGACTACTGATTTTGATGAAAATAAATCTTTAGCATTTTTTACAAAAGATGGGACAATTAAAAGAACTAATTTAAGTGAATTTAAAAATATTCGTCAAGGTGGAGTGAGAGCTATTACTTTTGATGATGGTGATTCATTAGTTACAGCAAAAATAGTTCATCCAGATGATAAAGAGATTTTAATTGTTACTAAAAAAGGGCAAGCTATTAGATTTGAAAAAGATAAAGCCCGTGAAATGGGTAGAACTGCTAAAGGTGTTAGAGGTATTAAATTTAAAATAGATGGTGATTTTGTAGTAGGTGCACTTACTATAAAAGATGAAAATCAAGAGGTATTATCTGTTAGTGAAAAAGGATTTGGAAAAAGAACAGAAGTAAATGCTTATAGACTTACAAATAGAGGTGGAAGTGGTGTAATTGCTATGAAACTTAATAGAAAAACAGGTGAATTAGTTGGAATGGTTACAACTGAAGAAAATCACGATTTAATGCTTCTTACTTCTAAAGGAAAAATGATTAGAGTTGATATGACAAGTATCAGAAAAACTGGTAAAAATGCAAGTGGAGTAACTATTATTAAAGTTGATAAAGATGATAAAGTAGTATCAATTGCAAAAACACCTATTGCAAAGGATGATGACGAAGTAATTGAACCAGAAAATTCTCCAGCTGAACCTATTCAAGAAGAATTAGGTTTGGAATAAAAATTGCTGTAACAAGTTAAAAAGGAATTTCATTATGAAAAAAATGTTATCTATATCATTTTTGGCAGTTTCTTTGTTTGCTGCTAATGAAAATACAAAAAATATAAATATAAATGTAGAAATGCCTAAAGTTTCTAAAATAGAGTCAATACAACATAAAGTAAATGGAATTATTCCTAATTCTCCAACATTATTAAGACCTGCTATAATTAAAGTTAGTGGTATAGGAGAAGGTGTTCCACCAGTTGATACAGTATCACCTGCACAGGCTATGATTTTAGCAAGGAGAGCTGCTATAGCTGATGCATATAGGAGTTTAGCTGAAAAAATGTATGGTATTAGATTAACAGCAAAAGATAGAATAAGAGATTTAATGGTTCAAAGAACAGAAGTAAGAACAGCAGTAACTGGTTTAATAAGAGGGGCGACTATTGATGAAGAAAGTTGGAAGAATGGTATTTATAAAGTAGTATTGGTTGTTAATTTAGATGCTTGTAGATGGAGCAGTTATTTACCAAATATTTCTACTTATTATCAGTGTAATCAATAAGGATAATTTATGAAAAAATTAAAGTTAATAGGGATTGTGTCTATATTATTAATGTTTATTGGATGTGCAGATAGTAGTAATTGTTGTAGTCTTCAACAAAAAAATAAAGTTCAAAATAGTTGTTGTGTATCTCAAAAAGTAAAAACTAATGATTCAAAAGACAATATAGTAAATCTAAATATTAAAATAAAAGCAAATAAAAAAATAAAAATAAAAGAATGTGGAATAGATTTAAATGCTCCAGTTGAACCATATATGGATAATTATTAAAAGAGATTTTTTTCTTTTTTTCTTCTTTCTTCAACTCTCTATAAAAATCAAATCATTTATTTTTAAAATTATGTTATAATTCCTTGTAAAAAAGGAGAAACCTTTTATGGACTACAAAGATACCCTTTTGCTTCCAAAAACTACATTTCCAATGAGAGGAAATTTACCACAAAATGAACCAAAAAAATACAAAGAATGGTTTGATAATAATGTATATGAAAAAATGAAACAAAATCGT
>Ga0256828_1001104_pt1 | contig 17260 bp, 15 predicted proteins | sample CV88metaG_FD_185993 | JGI IMG/M metagenome (GOLD analysis project Ga0256828, IMG submission 185993) | Hydrothermal vent microbial communities from East Pacific Rise, Pacific Ocean - CV88 | ecosystem: Environmental > Aquatic > Marine > Hydrothermal vents | place: Pacific Ocean: East Pacific Rise...
GCCATAATGGAAGCAAGCTTGGCAACTTCAAGGGTATGAGCCAAGGCATTCTGTCCATAACTGGCACGATACTTCATCCGTCCAAGCAGTCGCATCAACTCCTCTGCCATCGGCAAGAGTCCCAACTCGACAACAATATTTTCACCCTCTTCAAGGATCTTCTCTTCAAACTCCTCTTTGACCTTGGCATGTACCGCTTCAATCCGCCCTGGGTGAATGCGTCCATCTTGTACCAACAACTCAATGGTCTTGGTTGCAATGGCACGACGATAGAGGTTAAAATTGCTCACAATAATCACCCCAGGGGTCTCATCAATGATGATATCTACCCCCAAAAGTTGCTCCAAACTCTTGATGTTTCGTCCCTCTTTACCAATGATACGTCCCTTGTGTTCATCACTGGGAAGATTGACAATATTAATCAATCGCTCTCCTGCAAACTCACCTGAGTAACGGGTAACCGCTTGGGAGATGATATAATCGGCTTTTTTCTTAGCATCATGTTGGGCTTGCTTCTCATGTTTGCGAATCAATTGTGCCAATTCCAATTGAGATTGCTCTTCCACTTGCTGAATAAGATGTTTTTTGGCTTCATCTTTGGTCATGCTGGCACTCTTTTCCAAAAGTGCAATGGTGTTATTGATCTCTTCTTGTTTCTCAAGTTCAAGCTTTTCGAGATAACGCTCTTTTTTCTTGAGATCTCTCTTTTTACGAGCAAATGCTTTCTCTTTTTTCTCTAAATCTTTAAGTTCCAAAGAGAGTTCAGTCTTCTGCTTCTCAACGGCCAAAACTTTCTCTTGAAACTTATGCTCTAGGGCTACCTCTTTCTCTTTGACGCTTATTTTGGCTTCTTGTAAAATATGTTCTGCCTCATGCTCAATGGCACTTGCTTTGGCTTTGGCTTCTGATTCATAGTGTTTAAACTGTTTTTTATTATCATTTTTTACAAAAAAATAGCTGGCAACGGCACCCAATATTGCGGTAATCGTTGACAGTGATATCTCTTCTATCATGGTTTCTCCTTTGCTTATAAACCTATATTCGTACGTTTTTTATAAATTTTTTTAGGTGTAATATAAAGATCTCCCTCTACATCATAATCATCAGTTATAACGTGGGATGAGAGACAATAGTCTCGTCCCACAAAAAAAATTTTTTCTATCTTATGGGCATGTTTTCCGAAGAACCTGTCATAAAATCCCTTGCCAAAACCTACCCGTCTAAGTGTTTGATCTATCCCAATTACAGGGACAATGGCGAGATCTATTTTTTTATAAAAATTATTGGAAATATTGGGTTCTTTTACACCAAAGTTTTTTACTTTTATAGGCAGTCTATATTTTACCAATCTAAAGCTTTTACCTTCCATAAAGGGTACCAAAACGACCCTATTCTCCCTTCTGAGCTTTTGGATTAAATCAAATATGTTAATTTCTATTTTTAACGGGATATAAAGCATAATGATCCGATGGTTATGCTTCTTGATGTACGCATGTAATTCCCTACTCAGTCGTTTATCTGAGCCATAACGCATTATCTTATTGGATTTTTTCAATCGGCTGATACAAAACTTTCTAAACTCTTTTTTATTCATGTTTACTTTACTCTTTTTATAATTTTTTGATATAATCACCCAAAAAGACTAAAGATACCCTTTAAATGAAAAATATTTTCTATCTACTTCTACCGATGGTTTCACTTTTTTTAGTGTCCTGTGGTGAAAATCAAAACAGACATCAAGAAAGTAACCTACAAACAACCATAAACCATCCCAAATCGAGCGTAACAAGCGTTGCACCCACCGTCGTAAAGAGGGTTCCGAAACCTATGAGTAAAAAATATGACTTTAATCTGAGCAACGAAGCCAAAGAGTTTTCTCTTCTCTCTGTCAAAGATAACTTTTACACCTTCTCTAATATAGCAGAACCCATTGTACTTGTCAATTTTTTTGCCACGTGGTGTCCTCCCTGTCGGGGGGAACTTCCACACCTCAATAATTTACAAGAAAAATACAGCAAACAACTCTTTATTATGGGACTGCTGGTTGCAGATGATATTAATCCTCAACAACTTAGCACGTGTATTACCTCACAAAAAGTAAATTATTTCATCTCTAGTAATCAAGTTGAAAATCAAAAATTTGCGACCTTTATTGCCCCAAAATTAAAACTCAAACCCGATTTTAATCTGCCGTTGATGATTCTTTTTGTACAAGGGAAATACTACACCCACTATCAAGGAACCGTACCCGAAGAGATGATAGAGAGTGACATAAAACAAGCACTTAATAAGATAAAAGGTCAAGCATAAAATGTTTAATATATTTAAAAAAGTTTTTAAAAAAACCAACGAAGCGATCAAAGAGGTTGCCCCCCAAAAAAAGAAGCGTATTACCCAAGAGGAGTTTGAAGATATTCTCCTCGAAGCCGATGTCAACTATGCCTTAATCGAAAAATTTTTAGAGAATCTTCCCAGAGAGTTTGATCGTTCACAAGCCTACAATACCCTTATCTCCGTCTTTCAATACAAGGCTGACTGGAAAGAAGAGAGCCATATCAAACCTTTTGTGGACATGATCATTGGGGTCAATGGTGCAGGGAAAACCACCACCATTGCCAAACTCGCACGCCATCATCAAAAAAATGGCAAAAGTGTCCTACTGGGTGCTGGAGATACCTTTCGAGCCGCTGCCATTGAGCAGTTAACCCGTTGGGCAAACCGATTAAAGATTCCTATTGTGGCAACACAACAAGGGCATGATCCCTCAGCAGTGGTCTATGATACCCTCAGTTCTGCCCAAGCCAAAGGGATTGATCATGTCTTGATCGACACCGCAGGACGACTCCATACCCAAACCAATTTGGGAGAGGAACTCAAAAAAATGGTGCGTATCGCCAACAAAGCAATGGAGGGTGCACCCCACCGAAAAATGCTCATTTTGGATGGAACCCAAGGAAGCTCTAGTATTAATCAAGCTAAAATATTCAATGAGCTTATTGGTATTGATGGGATTATCATCACCAAACTTGATGGAACAGCCAAAGGAGGATCGGTGCTTTCTATTGCTGATGAGCTTCAACTGCCCATCTATTATATAGGAACAGGAGAACAACCCGATGATCTTATCCAGTTCAAAGCCAATGAGTATGTTAATACCATTTTGGATGAAATATTTATTTAAACTAATTACCCCCATGATCGTGCTACTTCTTGTGGCACTGGCACTTCGACTGCTTCAAGAGCGACAAGTTTTTGATACCCGTACCCTCGTACAGATCGACCCCACCCCCCATACCCAAGAGTTGATTGATGCCAAAAGATATGCCGATGCGGATGAGTACCTTCGTTATTTTATGGCATATGACTATGTCAAAAACAACCCAAAAGCACAACAACAGATGCAAAAGATTCAAGCTGTTCGTTCAAGCTACGAATACCAGAGTGATAAAATCATCCAAGGGCTAATAGAGGGGAAGAGTGATGAAAATCTTGGAAAATTTTCAGCGGTTATTTCAGATTTTTTGGTGATAGGAGATATCAGAGATCTTTTTATTGAAGGACAACACTACCTCAATAATGAAAAAGTTGATCAAGTCATGCTTGCCCTATCTGGCATAGGACTACTCGCCAGTGCCTCAACGGTATACAGTTTTGGATCGACCACCCCTGTCAAAGGAACAGTGAGCTTTTTGAAGTATGGCAAACGCTTGGGAAAACTGCCCCCATGGTTTACCCAAGAGCTGATCAAAACATCCAAAGCACTCAAAGAGAGTAAATCGCTCTCTTCGGTGAACCAACTGCTTACTCCAGTAACACAACTCTATGAAAAAGTAGGATTCAAAGGGGCATTAAACATGCTTCATCAGAGTAAAAACCTCAACAATCTACAAGCGTTTGTCACGTTCTCAACACGCTTTGGCAATGCATCCCCCATGTTACTCAAAGTCACCAATAATCACGCCCTACACTATGCCCAAAGACTGCCCAAGGTTGATCAAAAAACATTTCTTTATGCTTCTACCTACGGGGAAAATGGACTCAAAGGGGTAGAGAAATTGGGAGCCAGTACTTTCTTACGAAAGGTTAAAACCACCGCCAATCTCTCAAAAACTACCTACAAAGGCAATCTTAATGCACTTTTTGATTATTTACTCAAAACACTCCCTACCTCTCTGCTCATGATGATGGTCGTATTGGGACTTTTGTACTTTGGTCAACAATCGTTACACCTCTATCAAAAGATCAGAAAACCCTAAAAGAATTTTTTCATCTTCTCAAAAAAGAGTGCAGCCAAACCTTTTGGTTTGGCAAGGTTCTCAATATACTGATCATAGTTCATCCCTTTCTCTTCTAAAAAAGCCTCCAAATAACTGAGAGAAGCTTTGATATCATGCTCCGCTTCAATCGCCAAAAGTTTTTGATACAGCTTCTCTATCTCTGCTACTACTTGCTTGGGAGCTGCTTGACGATAGGCAACAAAATATTTAATATTCCCAAGATTGTCTCGCTTGATATCAAAATCAGTGGTTACCCAATAGTGATCACCATACTTGGTCATGTTCTTGACCACTGCCATGATATTTCTACCTGCTTTTAAATAATCCCACATCAGATAAAAGATCGCTTTGGGCATATCAGGGTGCCGTAAAATATTGTGAGGCGAAGAGATCAGTTCACTCTCTTTATAGCCTGAAATTTCACAGAAGTAATCATTTCCATAAATAATCTTTCCTGAGGTATCAGTTTTACTGACGATCATCCTTTTGGAATCCAGCTTAAGCTCTTTATTCGTTGCAATGGGTTTTAATATCGACATAAATTATTACCTTAAAAAAATATTAATTTAATTATAATATAATTGTTCTTTATATATATTTAAGATAGTTATTTTTTTCCTTTAACCAATAGAGAGATCTTTGCTTGAAGCTTCAACCATAACTTATGATCAATGGCAGGAAAACCTGCATAGGTTTTACCTGACGGAAGTGATTTTGTCACCCCACCTTTACCTGCGATGGTCACAAAATCTCCAATATGAAGGTGTCCTGCCGTACCGCTCTGACCTCCCATCACAACATTGCGTCCTGTGGTAGTTGATCCTGCCAAGCCTACTTGCGATGCCATCAGGGTATGCTCTCCCACATCACAGTTATGGGCAATTTGAATTAGATTATCCAGCTTGGTTCCCTTGCGTACATAGGTCGAACCAAAAACAGCCCGATCCACCACACAGTTGGCACCAATCTCAACATCATCTTCAATAATGGTATTCCCATTTTGATAAATTTTGACATGCTCTCCTGTTTTGGTATGGGCAAAACCATACCCATCTGAGCCAATCACCGTACCCGAGTGAATAATACAGTTTTTTCCCAATTGGGAGTGATGATAGACAGTGACATTGGGATAGATCAAGGTTCCAGAACCGATACGAACATTGTCCCCAATATAGACACCCGCCATAATAGTAACCCCCTCACCCAATACCACACCTTTACCAAAGTTTACTTGAGGATCAATGTCACACCCCTCCCCTCTCTGGGGAGCTTCTTGCGTGGTGGATATCGTATGGGCAAAGAATTTGGAGATCAATGCCAATTTGAGATAGGCTTCATCGGTAATCAATGCCACTGTATGATCAGGTAACAAATCTGCATATTCCGAAGCAATAAGCACAGCGGCTGCCTTGGTGTGAGGAAGCTGATCTTTGTATTTTTTGTCGTTAAAAAAGGAGATTTGAGAGGCGTTTGCCTCACTGAGGGTATGAAGTCCTAATATTTCACTATCTTGACCATTAAATGCAATGTCCACTTCGTGGCATAGTTGACTTAATTTCATAATTTTTCTTTCTATTGTCTATGGGAACAAAGAGATACCTTGTTCCCTCATAATCTTAACGCTCTATGGCAACAACCCCACCACGAACAATCTCTAGGGGATTATAGCGTTTACTTGCCTCAATGAAGTGTTTAACACGACAAGGTTCATCCGCAACCATGCTGATAATCATATCAATACCAACATTCACAATACCCCCATTATAAGCTTCACAAAGAGCCTGAATATCAGCCAAACTCTCTTCAATGGGAAACTTAATCATCACCATCTCTTTTTCTACCATCTCATCATGCTCAACTACTTTGTAGACAGGAATCAACTTATGCAGTTGTTTGGTGATCTGTTCGAGTACCCGTTCACTTCCTTTGGTCACGATTGTGATGCGAGAGCGATTGCTGTTCGGGATGGGTGCGACAGTGAGGGTCTCGATATTGTACCCACGACCCGCAAACAAACCTGAGACACGGGAGAGTACTGAACTCTCATTCTCTACCAAAATTGATATTACTTTTCTTGCTTCAGCCATTACTTCTCCTCCTGTTTATCGGATAAGATCATGTTATACAATGCCCCACCTGCTGGAACCATGGGCAGTACATTTTCAAATCGGTTCACCGCCACGTTAATAAAGGTGACACGATCTTTGGCAATGGCATCCTTGAGGGCTGCGTCAAACTCCTCTTTGGTGGTGACATCATATCCGATCCCCCCACACGCCTCAGCCACAGCTTTGTAATTGGGTTGATAACTCAAATCGGTCTCGGAATATCGCTCATCATAGAAAAAAGTCTGCCACTGTCGTACCATACCAAGAAAATGGTTGTTGAGAATGATATTAATCACGGGAATCTTATACTCCGAAGCGGTTACCAACTCCTGCATATTCATCAAGATTGATCCATCACCTGTGAAGTTAATCACGGTCTTATCAGGACACCCTTTTTTGGCACCCAAGGCAGCAGGGAAACCAAATCCCATGGTACCAAGTCCCCCTGAGTTGATCCATTGACGAGGTCGATCAAAAGGATAATGCTGTGCTGCCCACATCTGATGCTGCCCCACATCAGAAGTGATAATCGCCTGCTCACCTAACAATGCACCCACACGTTCAATCACCCATTGAGGCTTGATCACCTCATCACTGTCCGTAAACGTCTGAGGATAGAGTTCATTATACCGTCCCAATACCTCTCGCCAATCCCCATAACGATCAGGATTGATACGGGATTGGAGTCCTTCGATGAGTCGCTCTACGACCCCTTTGACATCTCCCACAATGGGGTAATCCACATCCACCAATTTACCAATATTGGCCGCATCAATATCAACATGAATCACATCAGCATACTTGGCAAATTCAGAGAGTTTCCCTGTCACCCGATCATCAAATCTAGCCCCCAAAGAGATCACCAAATCGGTCTCACTCATTGCCATGTTTGAAGCGTAATTTCCGTGCATCCCGAGCATCCCTTGAAGCAGGGGATTTTTTGCCCCCATTACCCCCCGTGCCATCAGGGTCTCGACGGCTGGAATTTGACCCATATTTGCCAATTGACGCACCAAATCCCCTGCATTGGAGAGTACCACACCCCCACCAATATAGAGCAAAGGTTTTTTGGCTTTGAGGATGGCATCCACCGCCTTATCTATCTGTCGCTTATTCCCTTTAACCGTAGGTTTGTAACTCTCAATATTGACACTTTCAGGATAAACAAAGTTCCCAAATTCAGCCGTAATATCTTTGGGAATATCTACCAATACAGGACCAGGTCGTCCTGATCTTGCGATATGAAATGCCTCTTTCATAATGCGAGGCAGATCACACAACTCCCGTACCAAAAAGTTATGCTTGGTACAGGGTCGAGAGATACCAATCGCATCAATCTCTTGGAAGCCATCCGTCCCAATCAATGCCAATGGCACCTGACCTGAAATCACCACCAAAGGAATAGAGTCCATGTATGCGGTTGCCAGCCCAGTAACAGCATTGGTAAACCCAGGTCCTGAGGTGACCATTGCCACCCCAACTTCACCCGTAGCTCGGGCATAACCATCCGCAGCATGAACAGAAGCTTGCTCATGCCGATTGAGGATGTGTTCAAATCCATCCTGCTTGTATATCTCATCATATACGTTCATGATAGCACCACCAGGATAACCAAATACGGTCTTGACACCCTCAGCTATCAGTGCTTCACAAACCATCTGTGCACCGTTCATCTTCATGAATCTTTGCTCCAATCGTCGTAGAATTTTGAGGCTGATTTTAGCGAAAATAGAATAAGAGAGGTCTGAAAAGAGAATCATTATTGCAAGGACTAAAAAGTTACGCTTTGAATTTTTCCTCCAAGAAATCACCTCAACATCGACTACTATTAACGCAATAATCACTATAATTTATAGAAAATTATAGATGAGGAAAAGATATGACAACAGAAGGCAAGAGCATAAGAAACACAGCAATTCTTACTTTTTCATTAATAGGTATACCATTTTTTTTGACAAAATGTAGCAACAATGAAAATCAAGAACAACATCATACAACACATTCACAAACCCCTCAACATCTGAAAACCAAAGCAGAAGAAGCTGACCACTCCTATCAAAATCGTGATCAAGAGATAGCTTTGGCTTCCTACACCCCAAATAAAAATCATTTCAAAGCAACTGTCCCATCTATCAAACATACTGAACATATTGAAATAGGAACACGCCACGATTCAGAGATAACAGAAGAAGTAGACGTACCCACACCAAAAGAGGAGAAGCAACGTCCCGCTACCCTCCCCAAAGTCTCTGCCATCGAAATAGAAGAGATCCCCCCCCTACCCGAGGTCAGTGAACTCCCTCCTGTCACAGAAGTAGTAGAGGTCATCAAAACAAGCACTCATATCGTAGAAGTACCTGTAGCACCCAAACCCCAAGCAGTTCTTCCCAAAGTACCTCAAGTAGAGACCACCATCAAAGAGACCAACCCCATTACACCTCCCAAAATGGAACGCTCCATCTCAAAGGTTCCTCAAGTCGAAAGCACCGTTGTTCAACCAGAAGCAGTTGAAATCAACATCAGTAAAGTACCAACCGTACAAAGCCTTGTCTCTTCCACCAAAAATATTGAAATTCCACACGCCCTTGATATGGAAAAATTTGAACTGGAAAGAAAACTAAGAACCAAAATTAGATCAGAAAAAATCTCTCAAGAAAAAATTATTGCACTCAAAGCAGAGAACAAACACCTTTTGGATCAGCTTGACAAACTCATGAATGATAAAATTCTCTTAAAAAATCAAAACCAAAAAGAGAGAAGTGCCAAAGAACAAGCCGTAGAAAAACTTCTCTCTGAACAGAATCTTTTGCAAGAACGATTAACAAATGAAGAGGAAAAAAGAGATCTACTCCAAAAAGAGAATCACAAACTAGCAGAGAAAATCCATAACCTCGAAATCCTAATCCAAAAAGCGACACAAGCAACAGAAGCCAAGAAACAAAAGATTAATGAGCTTATTGATCAACAAAAGTCACTTAATATGAACCTTAATAAGCAACATACCCTAGGCGAACAACTCAAAGAAGAAAAAACACAACTTCAAAATAAAATCACACAACTGCTCTCAATAGCCAAAGAGAGTAGTCATAAAGCCAGTCAAGAACAAGAGGCAAAAAACAAAGAGATAGCACAACTTAAAACCCAACAAGAGGCATTAGAGACCAAGCTTGCAAAAGAGTTAGAAAAAGAGGTCGTCATCACCGAGGAGAATCAACAACTTCAAGAAAAAATTGAAAAGTTATTGAATATTGCCAAAGAGGCAACCCAAAAAGTAACCTTGGAACAAGAGGAACAAAACAAAGCCTTTGATCAACTGAACCTCCAACGCGATACCCTACAAGGTAAACTCTCTATAGAGTTAGCCAAAGAGCAGGAGCTTAACAATAAAATTACCCAACTGCTCGCCATGGCAAAAACTATGAGCGAAAAAGGGGATGCACTACAACAAGAGAAAAACACCCAAATACAGACACTTCTTACCACCAAAGAAAACCTCGAAGTCAACCTCACAACGGAACAAGAAAAAGAGTCACAACTTAAAGAAGAAAACAACAAACTTCAAGCCCAATTGGAAGAAGTGAACAAAGCACTTGCAGAAACAGAAGCAAAAGCCAATAATAAAAGCCAAGAGATTCAAGCCCTTATGGGTCAGCAGCAAAATCTCGAAGCCAATCTCACAACTGAACGGGAAAAAGAGTCACAACTAAAAGAAGAAAATAACAAACTTCAAGCCCAAGTTGAGGAGTTAAATCAAGCAATTGAGACAGCCAAAGCCAATGATAAAACAGCCCAACTGCAAGCCCAATTGGAAGAGCTAAATAAAGCCTTGGCAGAGGCAAAAGCCAATGATAAAAGCCAAGAGTTCCAAACCCTCATGGATCAACAAAAAAATCTTGAGTCCAATCTCACAACCCAATGGGAAAAAGGGTCGCAACTCAAAGAGGCAAATGAAAAACTTCAAATTCAAATCGAGGAACTCAATAAGGCGATAGAAACAGCCAAAGCCAATCAGAAAACAACCCACGCCAAAATGGAGGAGTTAAACAAAGCTTTAGCAGAAGCAAAAGCCAATGATAAAAGCCAAGAGATTCAAGCCCTTATGAATCAGCAACAAAATCTCGAAGCCAATCTTACCGCCCAACAACAAAAAGAGGCTCAACTCAAAGAAGAAAACAGTAAACTTCATGCCCAAATTGAGGAACTCAATAAAGCAATTGAAACAATAAAATCCAAAGATAATACAGCCCAACTTCAAGCCAAAATTGAGGAGTTGAACAACGCCTTAGCAACAAGCAAAGCCAATGACAAAAGCAAAGAGCTTCAAGCTCAGATCACAGCCTTACAAGAGGAGAAAAAAGCCTGCCAACAAAATGACAAAAGCAAAGAACTAGCACAACAACTTAAAGAAGAAAAAGCAAAACTAGAACAACTCTTAGAAGCAAAAAACCAAGCAGAACAAGCAGCCAAAGAAAAAGCCCAAACACTGCTCAAAGAGCAAGCAGCAACAGCAGCAGCTCTCTTGGCTGCCAAAGAAGCAAAAGCATCACTTGATCAAGTGATTGCAGAAAAAAATCGCATTGAAGCTGAGGCTAAAAAAAGAGAAGAAGAAGCCGAACAAAAAAAACGCAATCAAGCCCAAAAAGAAGCAGCCAAAAAAGAGCTACGCAGTGCCTTCTCCTTGACCCATGTGGAATTCAAATACAACAGTATGGAGCTAACCGATAAAAGTAAAGAGCTACTCAACAAAACTGCTAAAGTGATGAAACAACATCCAGATTTTCGCTATGTTATCCAAGGACACACAGACAACACAGGCAATGAAGCCTACAATGTTAAACTCAGTGGACAGCGTGCCAATCAGGTCAAACAGTACCTTGTGTCCCAAGGAATAGACGAGGCACTTCTCTCAACCAAAGGAATTGGTTCAGCCCAACCCATTGCGGACAATGCCACCAAAGAGGGACGATTCAAAAACCGTCGGGTGGTCTTCGAGATTATCGAAAACTAATCTGAGGCACAGGTGGCATACGCCACCCCCTCACGCACCCCATCATCAATCACCAACGAGTGATCCAATCCAACCATATCATAAATCTCATCATAGATCAAAATCCCCGAAGCGATCAGATCTTCACGCCCCACCCCCACCATCTCGGTACGTTCTAATTCAGGCATGCCCAGCAGTCGGTTGAGCTGTTGCTCTAAATCCAATCGGCTCAAGATCGTACCATGAATACGATTGGCATCATAGGTAGCATAACGCATCCCCAATTTCATCGCAGCCACGGTGGTGGGGGTTCCTGCCATCGCCACAAAGCACTCAACCTTGCCATGCTGAGCATAGACCTCTTCACAAAACGCACGCATCTCCTGCATCACCACAGGAATCGCTTGGACGATGGCATCCATACCATTATAACTCTGCGTCAAAGTCACAATACCGATTTGAAAACTACGAGAAAGAGAGCCATCACCATAACTAAAGATCAACTCCGTAGACCCCCCACCAATATCAGCAATCATAAAGCTCTTGGGAGACTCCCCCAAAAGTGCCAAACGGTTTTGGGTCGCAATCAGGGCATATCTCGCCTCATCCTCACCATCAATCACTTCAAACCCAACCCCTGTTTGGGCGTGGATTTGATCCAACACAGCAGTGGCATTGTTGGCTTGACGTATCGCCTCGGTGGTGACAGCTTTGATCGTGGCATCAGAAAAATCAATCGCCCTTTTTGCCTCCTCTATCGCCCCAATGACCCGATCAATCGCCTCAGGGCTAATGCGACCCGTTTGTGCCAACCCATCTGCCGTCTTAACGGTTCGATGAAAGGTTGCCATCGGCTCTTTGGTCTGGCAATTCATCTTAAGAAAACGAATGCTGTTGGAGCCTAAGTCTATCGCAATAACGGGTCTCAATGTAGCTCCTTGAAGGTAAATCCATGCTCACCAAGAATGGTGCGAATCTCAGCTTGGTGATCAACCCCTTTGGTCTCCAGATCAACCGAAACCACCGCATCCCCAAATGCCAAATCAATCGAGGTTCGATCATACCCAATCTGCACAATGTTGGCTCCTACTGTAGTGAGCAACTCCGTAAACTGCATCAAGGCACCAGGTTTATCCACCAAGATCACTGAGAGCTTCATCTTGCGACTGCTCTTGACCAGCCCTTTTTCGATAATGAGTGAGAGCATGGTCACATCAATATTGCCTCCACTTAGCACAACCCCTATCTTGGAGCCTTTGGGAAGATCCAGTTTGTCATGAAGCAGGGCAGCGATCCCCACCGATCCAGCCCCCTCAACCAGAAGCTTCTGCTTCTCTAGCAAAAACAACACCGCCGCTGCGATCTCATCTTCACAAACCAGTTTGATCTGATCGACAGTCTTGAGAATATGCTTAAGAGTAATGGGCGAGGCATCCCGTACGGCGATCCCATCTGCAATCGTGCGTACACCCTGCGTAGACTCCGCTTCGCCATGATCAAATGAGTTTTTCATCGCACTCGCCCCTTCTGAGGCGATACCAATGAGCTTGATATTGGGGTTAATCACCTTGATGGCAACCCCCATCCCTGAGATCAAACCCCCTCCCCCAACAGGCACCACAATCGCGTCAAGATCACGTTGCTCTTCGAGCATCTCCAAGGCAACCGTACCCTGCCCTGCCATCACCTCATCATCGGTAAAGGGGTGGACGAAGTCTTTGTGATGCTCTTGGGCATAGGCAACGGCATAGCCGTAGGCTTCATCGTAGTTACTGCCGTGTAAAATCACCTCGGCTCCGAGATCCTTGACCCCTTGTACCTTGGTTAGGGGAGTGGATTCGGGCATGACGATGCTCGCTTCAATCTGAAAATATTTCGCAGAGAATGCCACTCCTTGGGCATGGTTGCCTGCACTGGCCGCCACCACGCCTCCTCGCTTACCCTCCTCGACAAGGGTCGCAATCTTGTTAAACGCCCCACGAAGCTTAAACGCACCTGTGCGTTGGAGGTTCTCTTTTTTGAGATAGACCTCATAACCACTCATCTCACTGAGGATAGGGGCATACGAAAAGGGGGTACGATGTGCAACACCTTGCAATCTTTGGGCTGCTTTTTCGATCGTTTTTAAATCCAACATTAATTAATCCTGATATTATGGTGACAGAATTATAATCAAAAAGGATAAAAACTATGGAATGCGAACTACCAAGAGTCAATTCTAATATGGATGAGATGAAAAAGTATTTTGAAGCAACCAAAACCATCGCCGTACTGGGATGCTCCCCCAAACCCGACAAAGCCAGCAACCGTGTGGCAAAATACCTCCTCGAAGCTGGCTACAACATGATCCCCGTCTACCCCAAAGAGGAGGAGATACTCGGTCAAAAAGTCTACAAAAGCTTAGCCGAAATCGACCAACCCGTCGATATGGTCGTGGTCTTTCGCAAACCAGCAGCCCTCAATGCCATCGCCGATGCCGTCATCGCCCGAGGAGATGTCAAAATCTACTGGACACAACTCCAACTCATCAACAACGAAGCCGCCCAAAAGGTCAAAGATGCAGGCATCGGTGTGGTACAAAACTACTGTGCCATGGTAGAGCATAAGGCGATATTTGGGGAGTAGGTACTCTCCAATGTGTTATATTTGAACCGTAAATTCTCTCTTCAAATACTCCAATCGCCTCACGCCACATTCAACTGATAATTCCGAATCTCCACCTTAACACCGCCTGCAATAATCTCATTTGCTTTTAATAAAAGAGATGAAGTTACCTTTCCATCAATATATTTTTCACCACAGTTATCACAAACAAGAGCAGGTACTTGTTGAAAAACAATAGTAGCTCCATTTTTCTCTAGGATGATAGAGGTAAAACCATCAACAGTCTCACCATGCTTACAGATTACACATTTCATTTTATACCTTTCTTATTTTTAAATTTGTTTCCCATTTATCATAATTTGGTCTATAGGCTGTGATAATAATATTGTTCTCTTCATCTTTTGCATAAACAACATGAATAGCCACACCATCTGAATAACCAAGCACCAAACAAGACGGATAGGGTTTATCATCAATATACTCTTCAATAATCTCTCCATTTTCTACAACCTCTTCAACATCTTTTTCACTAATATCTCGTTGAAACATTCTCTCAATAGCATGAAGCCTATAGATATATTTCAATTTTTTCCTTTTGTTTTTTATTATTATATCAAAAAACTATTCACTATTAACTATTCACTCACTCTAAGAGCCTCCTCATACCTCCTCTTCTTCTCCTCCCACTCCTCTTTATTCAAAACTCTAATCTCTCCTGATTTTATTAAATAATTTTAGCAATTCCGTAGATGTGACCATATCACACGCCAAATCTAAATTTAAACCAAATAAATATTTCAAATACCAAAAAACATCTTTTATCAAAATCATAAATTTTCAAATCATGCCTGTTTGGTTGTGTCGTATGACACGGTCACACCTACGGATGCTTCTTAAAAACCTTAATCGCCTCACGCAACCTCTCTTTAACCTCCCCCTCATCAAACCCATCAATCCACTCATCCAATATATCAAAATTTCAATCCATCTCAACATCACGATACTTCTGCTTCCACTGCTCTAGGTTGACCTTTTTATCAGGATACTTTGAATTGCGTTTAGAACTCCCAACTAAATAATATAGAAATAATAATAACTAAGAAAAAAAATATAAAAACAATAAACCATTTCAAAATTTTATTCCTTATAGTATAATATTTTGATTTCTGTATAAAATCAACATCCCTTTCAGAAACATACTCCCCATGACTCCCCAAAAAATCCTTAGCCACTAAAAGCTTACTCTCTCGTAGTAAATCCTCTTTTTTCTTACCTTTCTCCTCATAAAACCGTCTATCTTCTCGAACTCTCTCTTGCCAAACCAAGAACTCTCGGTACTCATCTAACCACTCTTTTAGTCGCTTCCACTCTCGTATGAGGGCTTCATGTACTATCTCTATAGTTTTTTCACTCTTACCATCTACTACCTGTTCTGTAGTAACAATAAGCCGTTCATTTGAAAGCTTTAAAATGGTCTCTCTGTCTGCTTCGTTGAACTCATTAAGCAATGCCATTTTTTTGGTGTCAGCTCTTCCACTTCCTGGGCTTACAAGGTTTATGAGAACCCTCTTTATGGAATTGTGCAAGTTTGGATAACGCTCATAAACACTATCAGCATAATGGCTAATAGATTGCGTAACACTCCCTATCTGCTCCAAAGTATCAAAAGATATAACCCTACCTTTTTTGTGTCTCCACAACTGTTCAAGTGCAAACTCCAAAAGAGGTAGTTGCCCTGCCTCTTGCTCTATCTCCTCTATAATCTTCTCAACCAAACCATCTGCAAAAGTCACACCCAAAGCCAAAGCAGGTTTCTCTATGACAGCTCTTAACTTCTCTTTTTTGAGAATTGCCAACATCTTGTTTGGGTGGTTATTATAGACATCATTTAGACTATCCAAATAAGAAAGATAGGTCAAAAAGTCAGCTCTCATGGAGATAAGCAGGGTTACAGGTAGCGTTCCTGTTATTAGTTCCAACACTTTAGCTAGAAAAGCACCTCTATGCTCTTTGTCATCGGTCAGGGTAAAAAGCTCTTCAAATTGGTCTATGACAAGATAGAGGTGTTTGGCTCTCTTTTTCTCTAAAAGTTGTTCTACCAACTGCGTTATGGTAATGCTGTTTTTTAGCAAATCATTGGCAAGTTCTTTCTCTTTTCTCAACTGCTCCAACTTGTCCTCATAGAGCAGAGGAATAAAGAGCGAAGCCAAACTTTTAAGAGGATTATCAAGAGGTCGAAAGGTCAAAATCTCTACTCCATCCTCTTCTATAAGAGGAACAACCCCTGCATAGACAAGCGAACTCTTACCCGACCCACTTGCACCTAAAAGTGTCAAGAGCCGTGTGGTTTTTAGAGTTTTGGCTATCTCTTTAGCCGCCTCTTCTCTTCCGTAGTAGTTGGCTTGGTCGTTGTAACCGAAGCTATTTAGTCCTTTGTAGGGGTTAAGGTTGCTTAATGATTGAAAAAGATTGCTAGGCATATCCTCCCAAATCTCCCCCAAATACCCAATAGGCACAGCATAAGCCTGTTTTCCATTGGTATTCCTATCTGTTGCCACAGCCACCACAAAACCATTACAAACAATAGCCGAACCACTATAGCCCCTCTCTATAGCGTCACCATCACCTATACTTAGCTCATAGGTATCTATACTTTTAGCGTTGCTATATATTTGTGAGATTTTTTTAATAGAGCCATTGAGTTGCTCTAGTTTATGGCTTCCTTTTTTGTGTGGTTTAAATCCATCTATAGTAAACTTTTGGTTTATCTCTACAGACTCATTAGAGAGTTTTAAAACAGAACAGTCAAATAGCCCCTCGACAAAAACTACAGCCAAATCAATACTCTCTTTTGAGCCAATAGCTATAACTTTGGCTTGGTACTGCTCTATCTCTAGGGTATCTACTCCACAATCTTCTACTACATGGGTACAAGTTACAAAATAGGAGCCTTTTTTATTTTGTTTGATACAAAAGGCTGTTCCAAAAGAGCTGTTTTTGGTGCTTTTGATTAGAAAGGTGTGATTTTTCATCTCTTTTATCCCTTATCGACTTAAGATATTATATAAAAATAGGGTTAGTTAATTATAAAGTATATTTTTAATTATATTTTAAAAATAATTCAAAAGTTTATTTTTATGTTTTTATATTGCACTGCCCCATCAAGCCATATTTAAACCCGACGAGATATAATTCTACCAATAAGAAACAAGAAGGAATATACTATGGGTAGAGCGTTTGAATACCGTAAAGCAGCAAAAATGAAACGATGGGGAACCATGTCC
>Ga0256828_1001105_pt1 | contig 17255 bp, 16 predicted proteins | sample CV88metaG_FD_185993 | JGI IMG/M metagenome (GOLD analysis project Ga0256828, IMG submission 185993) | Hydrothermal vent microbial communities from East Pacific Rise, Pacific Ocean - CV88 | ecosystem: Environmental > Aquatic > Marine > Hydrothermal vents | place: Pacific Ocean: East Pacific Rise...
GATTTATTGCATCTTGGTAAACTTACTTCACAAGCAAAAAACTGTATGGATTGTCACACACTATTAGGAAATGGAGCATATTTTGCACCAGATCTTACAAAAGCTTGGTTAGATCCAGCATGGCAAAATGGTGGACCGCTACAAGGTATGACAGGGAAGAATACAACAGAAGAAGCGATGGCTGAGTTTTTACAACATCCATCACAGTATCCGACACATGCACGTATGATGCCAAATCTTGGTATTACAGCTGATGAGGCTAAAGGATTGGTAGCATTCCTTAAACATATGAGTAGTATTGATACCAATGGTTTCCCTAGAAACTTTTCAAAAACTGTTGAAACATTCAAAGCAGGAGGTTCACATGCTCACTAGTATAAAAACAAATTCATTTGCAGGTAGTAAATCAAAAGAACTAGGAATGATGTATTTTAGAGTAGCAATTATACTTTTTGGTGCACAGCTTCTTTTTGGGCTTGTGGCAGCATTTCAGTTTATTTTTCCAGGACTTTTGTTTGAGGTACTTGATTTTTCAGTTGCCAGAATGGTGCACATTAATGCACTGGTAGTTTGGATGCTCTATGCGATGATAGGTTCTGTTTACTACATGTTACCTGATGAAACAGGTATAGAAACAGTAGGTATAGGTATTGGAAAGCTTGCTTTTTGGGTACTTACAGCAGCAGTGACAGTAGTGGTACTTGTCTTTATCTTTATTCAAGTAGGGTCAGGTACAGAAGCGTCTATTTGGTTTATTAATGAAGGTAGAGAATACCTTGAAGCTCCAAGATGGGCTGATATTGGTATTGTTGTAGTTGTACTTACTTTTTATTGGAATACCTTTGCTAGTTATATGAAGGGTCAAAAGACAGGTATTATGACAGTAATGGTTGCAAACCTTATGGCACTTGCAGGTCTTTATTTGGCAGGTATGTTCTTTACAGACAATATCTCTATGGATCAATTCTGGTGGTGGTGGGTAATACATCTTTGGGTTGAAGCAACATGGGAAGTATTTGTTGGTACATTGGCTGCATATGCACTTATTAAAATTATTGGTGCCAAAAGAGAAATCGTTGAAATGTGGTTATGGATTGAAGTATTAATGCTCTTTGGTTCAGGGATTCTTGGTATGGGTCACCACTATTTCTGGATCGGTACACCTGAGTATTGGTGGGAAATTGGAGCATTATTCTCAGCACTAGAACCTGTACCACTTATTGCGATGTTTGTGCATGTACTCTATGATTGGGGTAAAGAGCAAGGTGCAGCACATGCAGAAGGAAAACAAGGAAGTGTTGCTAACAATACACCAGCACTTTCATGGATTGTCATGAATGCATTTGGTAACTTCCTTGGGGCTGGTATATGGGGATTCTTCCATACACTACCACAAGTGAATATCTATACACATGGTACACAATTTACAGCTGCTCATGGTCACTTATCATTCTTTGGTGCGTATGCAACAATTCTTATAGGGATGATGTATATGGGAATACAAGGAGCCTATGGTGTTGAAAAATTGAAATCAACATTTAAAACAAAAATGGCACTTTCCCTTATTGCCTTTGGTGTGATGGGCATGACTGTTGCCTTGACTATAGCAGGATATGAACAAGTACTGATTGAAAGAGCAGAACTTGGTGCTGGATGGAATGCATTCTTTACTGCACAAGAGATGCCTTGGTATATACAAGCACAATTATGGAGAGCAATTATGGGTGTTGTAACATTCGTAGGGTTTATCTATCTTGTGTGGGATATGCTTACTATTGGTAAACAAGCAAAAAATGCATAAATATGATGGAGAGATATTCTCTCCATCATTCATAAAGGAGAAAAAATGATTGAACAATTTACAGATGTTGTACCAAGTTTTTTTGGTATGCTAAATCAAGGACCATTGACACTAACTATTTTCTTACATACTATAATTATTTTACCTATGTTCTGGATATATGCAAGTGAGAAGAAAAGACTTAATAAGAATAAATAAGATTTACCATCATTTTTAATGATGCTAATCATGTATTTTACTTAAGTAAATAGATGTTACACTTGGAAGCAATTTTTACAAATTGATGAAGAGGAAACATGAGGGCTAGGTGGAGCCCTCAAAATTTAGAGAGTTGTCTAAAAATTAGACTCGCAATTCTAGCGTAAAGAGCTTAATTCATAATAATGTTTAGGCTTCTTTATGTTTTACAGGAGGAAAAAATGAAATTAAATAGACTTTTAAGTTTAGCAGCAGCAACATCTTTGGCAGCTACTATGGCTATGGCTGGTACATCAACCATGGATTTTGCACAAAAATTTGAGAAAGAGTGTCAAGGGTGTCATGGACCTATTCATCAAGGTGGTGTTGGATCAGATCTTAGACCAAAAGCATTGAAGAAAAAAAGTAGAGAATTTTTAGCTGAAACTATTATGAATGGTAGAGAAAATACAGCTATGCCAGCATGGAATACTACATTCTCTGCTGATGATGCGGCAGGTATGATTGATTGGTTAATGGATTGGAAAAATACAGTTGAGTTAACGCTTGATTTTGATGAAGTACATAAATCATGGACAAAGCTTGCAGATAGAGAAGCATTGGCTAAAAAATATCCAAAATCAGCAGATACAAAATCAGTACTTGATATTACATTTGCAACAGAAAGAGATGCATCTTTGGTTGACTTTATTGATTCAACTACAGGAAAAGTACTTTCTCGTCATAAGGCAGGATTTGCAGTACATGTAACAGTAACAAATAAACATGATCCTAGATATGCATACTCTATTTCTCGTTCAGGTAAATTGACAATGTTTGATATTGCAGCTCCTGGTCAACCTGCATTGGCATCTGTTCAAGTAGGACAAGAGTCAAGAGGTCTTGCTGTATCTCCAGATGGAAAATATATCTTAGCCGGTAACTATAACCCAGGTGGTGCAGTACTTTGTGATGCACATACGTTAGAGCCACTTAAAGTATATGATACATCTCGTGTAATTGATCCTGATGGACAAATTGGACCATCACGTGTAGCTGGTATTGCCGATACACCATATGGACCATATTTTGCAATGGCATTAAAAGATGCTGGACATACGTATATTATTGATTACTCTAAAGAAGGGTTCCCAATTGTTGGTGATATTCCAAATATTGGTAAAATTCTTCATGACTGTTTCTTGAATGAAAATGAGGGAGAAGACTTTGGTAGATACTTTATGATTGCTTCTCAAGGTTCAGACCTTATGGGTATCGTTGACTTTAAAACCAAAGCGTTGGCAGCTAAAGTACATACTGGACCAAAATCTAAACCACACCCAGGTCAAGGTTCTTCTTGGTTTAACAAAAAGATGGGTAAACAGCTTAATGCTACAAACTCAATGAACTTTGGTTCTGTTGTTATCTGGGAGTCTCCGGGTTGGAATATTGTCAAAAAAGTGAAAACTTCTGGTGGTGGTCTTTTTGTAGGAACAGGTGAAGATACACCTTGGATTTGGTCTGACTGTGTTCTTGGTAAACCAGATAAATACAATGAAGTACATCTTATTAACAAAGAGACACTTGAGACAGATAGAATCATTAAAGTTGGTAAGACTAAAGGTCAACTTATTGATGCTAAAACTGGAAAAGTACTTCAAGAGTGGGATGCTACACAACATGCAAAAGTGGCTGTAAATGAAAAAGCATTTGGAAAAGAAAAAATCTTACCAATGCCAGACAAATTAGGTGCAGCAGTAAAAGATCCTGTTCAACCTAGACTTCTTCATGCAGAGCCTGCTAACCATGGTAAATGGACTATGATTTCAGAGTGGACAACAGGTAGAATTGGTATCTATGAATCAGAAACTGGTAAATTTGTGAAGTATATTGAAAACTTGACAACACCAACGTTTACATACTCTGTTGAGCATAGACAACATATCCCTGGTGCGTAAACACACTTTTTGTACAACAAGGAACCCCCTCCTTGTTGTGCATCCATAATTAGGTAGGAAATTTCGTTCCAAAAAGATTAGTCTCCTTTAAAGTTCGAAGTTTCCTTCGTAATTATTTTAACTCAAATATATTCATAAAGTTCTATTATGCGAATTATCTATTTTATTTTTATAGCATCTACATTTTTACTTTCTCAAAACAAATATTTATCGAATCATTCTTGTAATGAGTGTCATGAAAAAATATATGAAGAGTATCAATCCTCTTTTCATGCAAAAGGGTATTTTAATGATACCCTACATCGAAAAATAGCAGATAAGGTAAGTACAAAAAAATATGATTGTGCTACGTGTCATATGCCTATGGCAAATAATCTAAAAGCACTTATTTCCGGAGAGGCAAGACCAGATAAGAGTAATAAAACACATACAGATGCAGTGTCATGTTATTTTTGTCATACTGTGGCTTATGTGAAAACAGCACATAAGTTTAATATCAATATCAAAGCAAAACAAGCTGAAAATTATAAGCCTACACTTTATGGAAGGTTACATAAGCCTGATGATAGTGATAAACACTCTTCTGCTTCAAATCCTGTGTATGCTAAAAAAGTATGCATGGGATGTCATTCACATAAACTTAATGATAATAATGTCACCATATTTCGTGCAATGCAGGAAAAACAAAACAGTAGTAAATGTATAGAGTGCCACATGCCAGAAGTTTCAGGTGGGGCAGAAAAGATGGATAAGCGAACCAGAGGACATCATGCCAGTCATAAATTTTTAGGTATTCATGATGTGGAGTTTAGGAAGAAAGGAATGGATATCACTATCTCTGTAGCTGAGAAAAAATTAGAAGTTATACTTTACAATAAAACGACGCATCCTCTTATCATACAACCTGCACGTGTAAAATTTTTAAAAATAGAAATAGTAAGAGCAGGAGAAATAGTTTGGAAAAATTATAATAAGCAACCAAATGAAGATGCTCAGGGTTATTTTGCCTATAGTTTTAAACAAGATACTAAGGATATTATTATTCCTGCACACGCAACAAGTGGTAAGGTACATAACCTAGAAGCACAAGAGCATCAAGTATTAAACTATAATATTCCAGCTTTAGAAAAAGGTGATACTGTGAGTGTTAGACTGTATGTTCAACTTGCTAAGAGTGAGTGTTTAAAAGTAGTAGACTTAGAAGATAGTAACTTAACGCAACCTCAATTAATGAAAGAAGTACGCTTTATTCAAAATTGATATGTGTCACAGAGTTGTTATGGAAGTTTAAGTACAATAGAATCAATTATTATTAAAGGATAGGAATGAAATCAGTAGTATTTATATTGACATTAGTTAGTCTCTTATTAACGACTATGTTAAATGCAAAAGAGAAATATTTTGTTGTGGAGAGAGAAAGTGAATCTGTTGCTGTGATAGAAGATGGACTTACGAAGCGGCATATGGAAAATATGCACAATATGAACCATGGTATCATCAAGTTTGAAGGGGACGATGCATATTTGATAAGTCGTGATGGCTATGTAGTGAAATTTGACCCTGTGACTGAAAAAATACTACATGAGTATAAAACCAGTAAATCTGCTATAGGTTTTGTGATAGGTGAAAATTATGTGGCAGTGGCAAATTATGATGATAAATCTGTAGATATTTTGACACGCGATCTAAAACCCATAGATAAGATAATTACAGGTTCTAAAAATGTGGGTATTAAGATCTACAAGGATATGATAATATTTGCTCAAATGGATAATGATAAAGTAACTGTATTGAAAAATGAAAACGCTGGTAAAGGTTTACCCAAATTTAAAATAGTGAAAGAGTTTAAAGTTGGTCAGATGCCTTTTGATGCAATGATTAAAGATAATACTTACATCGTAGGATTTTTCCTCACAAAAGCTTTTGGTGTGATTGACTTAGATAAAATGGAATTCTCTGAGATAAAGGTTACCGCAAAAGACAATAAACCTGTATTGAAAGTACCTCATTTTGGTTTTTGGTCATTGAGTGAAGATAAAACATTTATTCCTGCAGTAGGTGATAATGCTGTGATGGTATATGACAATAAATTTAATTTTATTAAAAATATTGAAACACAGGGATTGCCTGTCTTTACTGCTCTTAGTCCAGATAAAAAATATTTGGCAGTAACATTTTCTGGTAAAGATTTTCCTACCATTCAGATAATAGATACAAATACCTTGAAGATTATGAAGACTTTTACCTTTAAAGGAAAAGTGTTGCATGTAAGATGGTCAAATGAAAGACCAGAACTCTATGTCTCTGTAAATGATGCAAATCAGGTCAATGTGATTAATACACAAGATTGGTTTTTAGAACGTGAGATTTTTCAAGTTAAACATCCATCTGGTATTTTTATCTATCAAACAGACGATAAAAAAAAGTAGGATTGGAATATGCAACAGATTATTAAATATCTGTTGCTTCTACTTTTACCCATACTTACTTTAGCAAATCATGTACATTGGCTAGGAAGCTATAAGAAGGCACTGACAAAAGCACAGAATGAAAATAAGGCACTTCTGGTTTATGTAATTAAAAAAGATTCTACACTTTCTCAAAAAATCATTAAAGATGTATTGATGAACAAAGATTATGTTGATAGTATAAATCAAAAGATGATAGCTGTAATTGTAAGCTATGAGGGACGAAATACTTATCCTGTAGAGATGTACTATACTACAGTGTTTCCAACTCTCTTTTTTGTAAATACCCAAACAGAAACGTTTATGAGAGAGCCTATGTATGGTGAGCAGATATCCACGCTAGCCCTGCTTCAATACTTTCAACCTTTGCAGTTAAAAATAAAATTACCGCAGCATTAAATTTAGCCAATTCTACAAATGAATCACTAGGGTTATGTAGTTGTGCTAAAGAACTTGTAGGTGAGATACGTTCTGTAGACTTTGTATAGTGAATACCATAGACTTTAGGGTCTACTTTTATCTCATTTATCTCCCCATTTTCTACAATAGTCACAGCACATTTAGAAAATATTTCAGGTGTCCCTTCGTTGCCTTTAATAACAATAAGTTTTTTGTATCGTTCTTTATAGAGTTGTATGTATTTGTCTACAAAAGGTTTATGAAATGCACCGATGATGGCGGTATCACTCCCAGTAATGCCTAAAAGTTTTTCTATGGTATTAAAAGAAGAACGTAGTCCTAATTTATCTCGTATCTCAGAAAATTTATAAAGTTCTGGAAAGTATTTACTTCTGTCATAGTAGTAAGTATTATTCTCTAAAGGAGTATTGTCACATATCTCTTTAAGTGTGGTACCCTCTTTGGCTGGTTGGAGTAATCCCCCATGCAATGATAGATTAATGTCAAAGCCTTGTAAGTATTTGGCTGTAAGTGGTAATATGTAAGGATTTTTGATTTTACCATCATAGGGGTAGCCGAACTCTATGGAATTGGGTAGGGGAGAGTGTTTGACAAACTCATCAAAGACTTCGAGTGAGCCTGCAAACTCTTCTATGCTCTCACCTTTGACTCTCCACCCCAACATAAAGGCAGCTATTTGCTCAGGGATGACCTCTTTGTTTAAAAAAGCACGCATCACAATTTTCATCTCTTCTTTTGTGAGATCACGGTTACGTTTTGGACCCGTGCCTACACATTTGAGATAGGGGAGAAATTCTCTACTTGTCATTAAAAATCATTGAGGTCAATGCTAGATTTTGCATAATTGGAGACATTGCTTTCAAAGAAATTACTTTTGACATCATTCATATCTAAATGTTTGGTAACAAGCTTTTGCAAATAGGTATTTGGATTCTCTTCAAAGATAGGATCAAGTCCTATTTTTTTGAGTCTATCATTGGCATAGTTATAGACTGTTTGTTCCATAAGTTCAGGAGTAATGCCCATGATTGGGAATTGCTCTAAGAGGTATTTCCCATATTCTAGCTCTATTTTTACAGCATCTTCTATCATAGTATAGGCTAAGTCTATTGTACTGGTTTGAATTTTATTCTCTTTTTGTATGGTTTTAAAAATGTTAGCAAAAAGTGGCAAGTGGGTATTGAGTTCATCCCGTGCGATGAATTTAATCATATCTCTAGCCCCTGGTACTTTGTCTCCTAACAAGTAGATATAAGAGAAGCCCAAAAGAAAATAGATACCTTCAAGATTGACAGATGCCATGGCAGAGAGTAGCATCTTATCTACAGAACCACCATCAATATAACGTGCAAATTGTTCTGCTACTTTTTGGTTTTTTTGGTTTAGCATATGGTCATGTTTGTAAAGGTTAAATACTTCATCTGAGTTACCACAAGCATCTAAAAGTACAGCGTAACTTTTGGAATGGTTAACCTCTTGCATAATTTGTAAAGAGAGTACCGATTTTACCAAGCGATTGTTGGCTAAACGTCTAAAATCAGAGAGATACTCTTCTTGTGCCGAGTCATTAAAGCTCAGTTGTGCAAAAGTCATCTTGTAGATAGATTGTTCATTGTCAGTGAGTTGATCAAAATTCTTTTTTTCCGAAGAAGTGTTAACTTCAGAAGGAAACCATGTATTGGCATTCATTAAATCATAAATGTTTGAATCCCACCTATATTTTGAGCGGTTAAAGTCAACAAATCCTGTGGGAGAGCCACCAAATATTTGCTCATCAAGAATCTCTTCCCCCTGAGGGTTATAATAATGCTTTACATCCATGAAATACCTCCTGTTTGATTCAATGATTTTATCTTTTTTACTTCTCTTACTGCTTGATACTTATCAATCTTAGTATGAGAGCTTTTGATTATAATCATTCTATGAATGAAAAGAAAAAAGTTGTACTTGTTACTGGGGCTAGTAGTGGAATGGGTAGGGCTACTGCATTGTATCTATCGAAACAGGGATATATTGTATATGCAGGAACGAGAATGCCTTCAAAACTTTTTGATATTCAATCAGAAACTATTCGTCCCATCCTTTTGGATATCACAGATATGCAAAGTATTTATGAGGCACTGTTATATATAGATAAGATTGATATACTTATTAATAATGCAGGGTATGGTTTAGTATCTACAGTAGAAGATGTAAGCGAAGAGGAAATGTTTAATCAGTTTAACGTGAATGTATTTGGGTTATTACGTGTTTGCAAGGCAGTTATTCCAAAAATGCGTTTACAGCATGAGGGTGTTATAATTAATATTAGTTCTTTTTTGGGGAAAATTGGGTTGCCATTATTTACTTTTTATAATGCCAGTAAATATGCAGTGGAAGGTATCACGGATTCTCTTCGGTATGAGCTTAAAGATTTTAATATACGTGTACACTCCATTATGCCAGGGTTTTTTGATACTAATTTTGCTAAAGATAATTTAGTTACTAATCCACAAACATTTCAAAAGGATTCTCCTTATGCTCCATTAGTTTCTACTTTGGCACCTAAAATTGTAGAACAAATCAACCATGGTAATGACACAAAAGAAGTAGCACAAATGATTTTAGAACTCATTGAAAAAGAGGATTCCTTAGCACGACAAACTGCTGGAGATAGAGCTAAAAAATTTATTCCTATGAAAAAAGAACTGAGTGATGAAGAGTTTGAACGTAGGGTAAGAGCCTATTATGAAATATAGGTAGTTGAAATGGATAGTTTCTTTTTTAATATTACAGATAGACGGTATAAAATAACTACACTCTTTAAAGATAAAATGTCTGATGTACAAAGGGTAGATATCTCTAATGGTATTGTTTTTTTAGAAGGTAAGGTATCAGGAAAAAAAGAAGAAATACATTTGAAAAATTTAGACAGAATGTTGATGTTAGTGATGGTGAAAGAAGGTTCCCTTCATATAATAGACAATCTATCACAAAAAGAAGAAGTCATAAAACAAGGTGAAATAGCAATGTATGCTTCCTCCAAACAAGATATGGTAGTGACTATGCAAGAATCTATAAATACAGAGGTTTTTATACTCTTTATTGCAGACTTCTTTCTAAAAAGATATTTGAGTATGGATAAAGAGGAATCAATAGATTATCTCTATTTTGAATTACAAAAAGAAATTTCATTAAAGTACATAGATAGTCAACCCATAGATGCATTAAGTTTATATATTGTGTATAAAATTTTAAATATTCCTATGGATGATAGAATGCAAAGTATACGAGCAGAACATTTAGTAACTGAGTTTATGATTCATCGTTTTTCACTGTTGGATATACTTTCGGATAGTGTATCTCCTGAATCGATAGAGCTTGCAAAAAAAGCAAAAATGATCTTACTACAAGATTTTATAAATCCTCCTACTATTGAGACCTTAGCACACTTATGTGCCACCAATGAGACAAAGATTAAAAAGATATTTAAACAGGTATACCATACTACTTTGCATGCCTATGTACAAAAACTACGTTTAGATGAAGCCAATCTATTACTAAGAGAAGAGAATCTAACAATAGGTGAGATAGCGAAGAGAGTGGGATATAAACACCAAGGGCATTTTTCAAAACTATTTTTTTTAACTTATGGTGTCTACCCGAAAGACTTGATGAAGCGTTAGCTCTTCTTCATCCATTTTTTAAAAGGTTGTAGAGAATCTATATAATCTGCTACATCTTTAAACTCTTGTTCCTCTAAAGGTAAAGTGGGCATAGCATTGGCAGAATAGCCAAATTTGTCATACAGTGAGTAAGGATCTTTTGCATATTGTGCAATAAGTGATTTTTTTCTTGTGTATGAAACCATGTTAAAGTCAGGTCCCATAGCACTCCCTCCATTTACGGTATGGCAGATGGCACAGTTGGCAGCATAGACTGCTTTTCCTTTTTCTATGTCAGCAAGTAGCTGTGTAGTAGCAAATGTGAGTAGTAAAAAAATAAGCTGTTTCAAGACAGACTCCTTTTTATAAAATGATTAATTAAGAGTCAATTAGTCTTAATTAAATATGTCTGCAAATATAACGGAATATTTTTATAGTTTTCTTGATATAAATCAATAATAAGATAAATTTTATCTTATTTAAAAAATGAGTGATAAATATCTATTAGTGCTAAAAGAAAATCCTATTAGTGCTAAAAAGTTATTGTATGTTTGAGTCTATTTAACTATACTGAAGTTATACAATTGATATGAAAGGAAAAAGTATGCGTAAATTATTTCATCCTGTTACAATTACTTTATTTGTGGTGATGCTCATTATCTCTTTGCCTTTTTTACTACCTGATAAAAAAGATAAAGTCTATAGTGACAGTGCATTGAGAGAAGCAGCACTCTCTCGTGATATGCTTCCTATACCTAAAACCTATAAAGCATTATTGGAGGTGGTTGATAATCCTCAAAATCCTATGAGTAGAAAAAAAATAGCTTTAGGAAAAAAACTCTTTTTTGATACACTTCTTTCTCAAGACAAAACTATAAATTGTGCAAGCTGTCATAATTTGGAGGAGGGTGGAGATGATAATTTGGCAACTGCCATAGGATACAAAGGACAAGCTAATCCTTTTCATCTTAATTCTCCTACAGTACTTAATGCAGCTTTGGCTAAAGTCCAATTTTGGGATGGAAGAGCCATAGATGTTGAAGAGCAGGCAGGAGGACCAATACAAGCACCTTTTGAGATGCATATGACACCTAAAGAGGTGGTTGAGAGACTTCAGTCTGTACCTTCTTATGTGGATAGCTTTCAGAATATATTTCATGATGATATCAGCTTTGAAAATGTACGTAAAGCGATAGGTGCTTATGAACGTACTCTTTTAACACGTGGAGATTATGATAGATTTTTAGAAGGAGATGACAGTGCTATGAATATTTCAGCAAAGAGAGGCTTGGCACTGTTTATCTCCAAAGGATGTAAAGGCTGCCACACAGGGATGAGTGTAGGAGGACAGAGTATTCAGAAATTCCCTCTACGTCATTATATGTCTGATTTTATAGGGATGATATTTGAACCCAATTTAAAGATAAAGCAGAGTCCTTTTCCTTTTGAAAACACAGGAGGCTTTTTAGGTCAGGATTATAGGCTTAAATTTAGAGTACCTATACTACGTAATATCACAAAAACAGCACCGTATTTTCATAATGGTTCAGTAGATAAATTAGAAGAAGCTATACGTATTATGAGTAAATATCAGATTGGAGATGAGTTTAATAAGAGACAGGTAGCCGATGTGGTAGCATTTTTTAAAACACTTGAAGGCAAGCTTGCGAAATATTAATCGTTAAATACTCTTTATGCTATACTTTTTACTATAAAGGAGAATAGATGGAGAATATGTATGATCTGATTATTATTGGTGGAGGTCCTGGAGGTATAGGTTCTGCTGTGGAAGCAAAAGTACTTGGTTTACCCAAGGTATTGATGATTGAAAAGACAGATAATCATTCCAATACGATACGTAAATTTTATAAAGATTTTAAGCGTGTAGATAAAGATTGGCAAGGTCAGGAAGTTGAGCTTGAAGGGAATGTTGAATTTGTTGATGGAACCAAAGAGTCTACTTTGGACTACTTTGATAAATTGTTGGATGATGAAATCATCGATAGCCGTTTTAACTGTGCAGTAGAGAAGGTTGTCAAAGAAGATGGTATCTTTCATGTCTATTCAGGATGTGGGGTAGATAGAGCCAAGGCAGTCATTGTATCTATTGGTCGTATGGGCAAGCCCAACAAACCATCATATAAAATACCCCCTTCTCTAAGACCACAGGTAAATTTTAATTTGGATAAATGTAATATGGGTGAAAATATACTTGTAGTAGGTGGTGGTGACTCTGCTGTAGAGTATGCCTGTGAACTTAGTCAAGAGAACAGTGTAACACTTAATTACCGTCGAGATACACTTGGGCGACCTAACCCTACCAATAAAGAGATGATAGCAAAACATAGTGACGATGGCTCCGTACGATTAAGATTAGGCGTTGATATAGAGAGTCTTGAGACTGAACAGGGGAAAGTGAAAGTAAATTTTACAGATACGCCTGAAGTATTTGATAGAGTGATTTATGCTATAGGTGGGACAACGCCAAAAGATTTTTTAAAGAGCTGTGGTATAACACTTGATGAAGAGGGTGAACCTATTTTTGATGAAAACTATGAGAGTGAAGTAGAAGGGCTTTATATTGCAGGAGATATAGCTTTTAAAAGTGGTGGAAGCATTGCTATTGCACTCAATCACGGTTACCGTATTGTCAACCATATATTGTCAAAGAATGGGGCATAACACAGCTTTGGCTGTATTATATTTTAAATCTTTTTGAAGTAAGAACTATAAATTGTGTTGCACTCTTATCAGTAATTCCCAATTTTTTGGCACTCTTTGGATTGACAACATAGTATCCAAATTTGACGACAACGGTATCTCCTTTTTTGAGTAGAGTATCATAGGCTACTTTACGTGTCTCATGAGCTTTAATAGAAGTATCTTTTATAATAGCATTTGCCAACCATGGCATAGAAGGTTTTCCATCTTTCCCAATGACTCTTGCAAATGATTCTGTTTTTAGTTCTATGGTTTTCCCCTCTCTTTCTATAGACACTCTTAGTTGATTCAGTCTTAATGGTTGAGGGAAAAGTGTATGCGTAGCTTCATTTTTAATGGCTATTTCAAATCCTTCACTGTAAGGTTTGAGAAACAGTTTGATATATTTAGAGAGCATACTCGGTGTGATATGGTGTATACTGATACCATGAAAAGCATGTATTTTGGTATTATGTAAGTTTACAAAAGTACCTTCTATCTTTGGCATATGACAGCTGATACAAGTCTCTTTGGATTTGCCTTGTTTAATTTCCATATCACATACAGTAAATGATTTTCCATTTTGTTTATGGGCATGACAACCCATACACATATTGCCATTATAAAAGTTTTCATTGCTATAGTCTATATCATGATAGGGTGACCCAGTGGTTGTTGTAAACATACCAAAAAAATGGCTCTCTTCTTTAAAAACTACTTTACTTCCTTTTTTAGATTTGTTGGCTGAAAAAAAATATTTCTTTTTATGGGTCAGTATATTTTTATTGGATTTAGCATGTTTTTTAATGCTTTCGATTTTATGACATTGTTGACAAGAGATAGGTTCAGTTCTCTGTATCTCATTGTCCATTAATTTGCTTTTACCACTCATTATGGCATGATCTGAAGGGGTATGACATTTTGCACATTTATAATTGTTTTTTGCTTTTGCAGGATGTTTGTCCCAGATAGCTTTGTGGACAGGGTCTTGAAAGATAGAAGCTTTTGCATGCATAGAATTTTGATATTCAGCATAAATAATAGGATGACATTTCTTACAGGTTGTATTTTCTAGTGTAGCTTGTGTTTGAACAGTTGCTATAATCAGTAGTACTAGAGTAATCCATAATTTCATATATAATCCTTAATTTTAATTATTATAAGTCTACATTGTATTTAAATAGGAGTATTCTTATCTTGATTTAAATCAATGTCAAAAATGTGTTGACTTATAAAGGATAGTAGATTATTTATTCATCAATAATGAATAATAGCAATTTTAAAAGACACCTAATTGATTATTATTTATACAGTTTGCTGTATAAAAGATTGATTTACATCAACTTTATAACATAAGTCATGACTATAATAAACATACAATCTAGTAATTTAAGGAGAGGAAATGACTTTTGAAACTTCTGTAGAACTTTTAAAGTTCCACAATGTAGCTTATACAGTCTATGCGATGATTATTATATCGGTGATTGCATGGTTTGCTTATAATCTAACACTTGAGAAGAAAGCAAAGCCTATAGTGCGTATACCATTTTATCTGTATATCGGATTTTTGGTAGCCATGGGTGTTGGACATCATATATTTACTTACAATACCATACCGTGGGTATCGGAGGATATTATGAGGCATAATATAACACCAGATAAGACTTTTCAAATTAAGATAGCAAATCATCAATTTGATATGCCGCAAAAGATGGAGATCACAAAAGGGGAGAAGGTACTTTTTGATGCTCATAGTTCAGATTTGGTTTATGGATTTGGTCTCTTTCGTCAAGATGGAAGTATGATTTCTCAGATGCAAGTGAATCCAGGAAGTAGAAATGATCTGCTTTGGACATTTAATGAGTGTGGTGAGTTTGATGTTAGATCAACAGAGTATGCAGGACCAGCAGGAAATGCAATGTTTGTTAAAAAAGTAGTTGTTGTCACAGGTTGTGACAAAAAAGGAGTGTAACATGAGTTTAATGAAAGGAACAAACTTTGATGCATCAACATTGACTGCATTACAAAAAGTGACCCTTCGTGCAGTAGTGATGTCATTTCTGTTTTATGGTTTGGCAGCGTTAGAGGGAACATTAATGAGGGTAGCTTTGGTTAATCCTAGCATTCCACCTATAGAAGGACATCCTGAGCATTTCTTCTCTATTATGACTGTCCATCCTATTATTGGTATTTTTGGTTCTACCTATCAGCTTGTTTTTGCTGCGTTTATGTTTTTGATTCCCTATTTGACCAAAAAACCACTGTATAGTGTAGGCTTGGCAAACTTTGTATGGATTATGATTACTGTTGGTTCAGCACTGGCTTGGATAGCTGCATTTGTTTGGAGTTATGCACCACTGTATACACTGTATTGGCCACTTCCTGCAGATACTGGTCAGTTTAATGTTGTTGGAGGAATCGTCTTTATTATAGGTGTTGCACTCATCATGATAGGAACACTTGGATTTATTTATAATATTTATGCGACTATCTTTGCAAAAATTGGTGTACACGCTAATAAAACAAGCAAAGAGCTTCTTATCTCTGGTTTTGGTATTGATGGATTACTCAATCTTAAAAATAAATTGACAGGAAAACCTCCATACTCAAAAGAGCCGGCACTTTCATTGCCTGTTGTGGCTATTTTCCGTGGGACAGTAGATACATTTTTAGATGCGATCGTTATTTTGGGAGCAGGTATCCTTGTGCTTGTGTACTTGTTGGCAGATGCGAGTGGTGCGAGTTGGAATGTACATGCTGTGGATGCATTGTTATATAAAAACTTTTTTTGGTGGGGTCTTGACCTTGTTGCTGATGGGTTGGTACTTATCTATGTAGCAGGCTCATGGTATTTATTGGCTACACTGATTACTGGTCAAAAGCTCTTTATGGAAAATGTGGCACGTGCAGCACTTCTTTTGGAGCTTTTTGTATCGTGGATGGTTTGGTCTCACCACCTATTAGCCGACCAAGGTCAACCTGAAATGATGAAACTGATTTCTGGAGAGATGGTAACGATGTTTGAGCTTTTGACACAAGGATTGGCTTTGTTTATTACGCTGATGACGCTATGGAAAGCAAGACCACTTAAAATGACTATGGAACTCAAGTATCTTCTTGCAGGGCTTTTAGGCTTTGGTCTAGCAGTCCCAGCAGCAATTATACAAGCAGATATGGGTATGAACAGAATTCTTCATAATACGCAGTGGATTATCGGGGCACATGTACATATTGCACTCTTGACAGGGCTTTATATGACACTTTACAGTGTGGTGTATGTACTCTGGCCATTGCTTACAAACAATACTAAACTTTACTCTATGAAGATGGCAAATGCTCACTTTTGGTTACACCTTATAGGTAGTTTGGGAATGGGTGCGTTTATGGGTATGGCAGGACTTGATGGTATGCTCAGACGACATTTCTATATGGATGGAGAGTTTCAAACTTATATGATACTCGCAGCTATTGCAGCAGTGATGATGTTGGTTGGTTGGGTACTGTTTCTTAGTAACATTATCATGTCTGTTGGTTTGAAAGGTTTGATTGAAATTTTTCTTCCTGCCAAAGATGATACGGCTACATTTGGAATAGATCCACAACCTTCTGTAGTAGTTTCACAAAAGAAATAAAATTTCTAAATACGGGGCATGTACCCCGTATGGATTTTTTTAGTAAATAGTGGTTTATTGAAAAAATCTATAGATATGTACATAGGGAGAGAATTTTGTTAAACAAAGAGAGAATGATCAATGAGATTCTACATGTGGGTCTTTATGATCTGGTACTGCAAGATGTACAAAAAATAGTAGGCAAAGAGAAGCCAACAAAAGAAGAACTTGAAGAAGCCCTAGAAAAAGAGCCTCAAATTCTGAGAGATTATATGCAGACAAATGTGGAGTATAATTTAAGTAATATTCATTTGAAAAATATAAATATTGATACGCTTGATGCTTCGGCTAAAGAGAAGGCAGAAAAGATCAATAAAAACTTAGATACTATGAGAGAAATAGAAAAATATACCCTTGATTTTGAACATAGTTCAACGTTGGTACTTATCTTCTCTGTGGAATTTTTTGTTCTGTTT
>Ga0256828_1001106_pt1 | contig 17253 bp, 9 predicted proteins | sample CV88metaG_FD_185993 | JGI IMG/M metagenome (GOLD analysis project Ga0256828, IMG submission 185993) | Hydrothermal vent microbial communities from East Pacific Rise, Pacific Ocean - CV88 | ecosystem: Environmental > Aquatic > Marine > Hydrothermal vents | place: Pacific Ocean: East Pacific Rise...
GTACTAATGCTAGATGAAGTAAATGATGTTACAGAACAAACTTTAGATATTTTCAAAATGTATCCTGCTAAATTAAAAATAATGGTAGGAGATAGCCATCAAGCTATCCATAAATGGATGGGTTGTGTAAACGCTTTTAAACTAATAACTCCAGATACTACATTACATTTATCACAATCTTTTAGGGTATCAGATAAAATTGCACCTAGAATAGAGTATTTTTGTAAAAGATATTTAAATCCTAATTTTGATTTCTTAGGTTTTACATATAATAATAATATGTTACCTCAAACACACGCATATATATCTAGAACTAATAGTAATATGCTAGATACAATGATACAACTACATATGACAAATACGCCTTATAAGCTAGCTACAAGAGAAAAGCTAAAGCAATTATTTGATATCCCCTTAGCGATATTAGCTGCTCCTGGATTTAAGCAAAAAAATCCTACTTTAAAACACATACAAGAAGTGATAGATAACTGGAGTAAATTATCAGAACATAATAGACCCTCTAAGTTTAAAGCTATTATGGAAGAGTTTAAAGATGATATGAATATAACATCTGCAATAAAAGTAATTATTAAATATGGACCTACAGAAGTTATAAATATTATAAATAATGCATCTAAAATAATAAGAGATGATGCTACTATTACACTACTTACAGCTCATACATCAAAAGGTTTAACCTTTGATGAAGTAACTATTACCGATGAAATGAACGAATCCATAGAAGAAATATTATTACTAAAAGATATATACATTGCTAAAGGAAATTTTCCTGTACTAACTAATGAAGAAGAAGAAGCACTAAATCTATATTACGTAGCTTGTAGTAGATGTAGATTAAAATTAAATAACGCTAAACACTTATAAATATTTTTAGGTAATATTAAAGTTACAAAGCTATAATTTTACCGTTACGTCAGGTCCCTGCTTGCACACCTGACTTATTGGCTGGTAGTTCAACGGTTAGAACCCTCCGCTCATAACGGATTAATCACAGTTCGATTCTGTGTCAGCCAACCAAAGATATACATTATACGGTTAGTATAATTAGTGTATATGATATATTAAATCATAGTAAGTGCAACTCTTACACTAACCAACATACTAAATATAACAAGAAAAAGGATCCAAAATGACAATACTTAAAGAGTATAAGCAAACACTAGAAAGTCTACTAGAAGAAATTAACAGCTATGAAAATAAACAAACAAAAGCGTGTTCAGCACGTATTCGTAAATTATCTAACACTTTAGGTAAAGATGGTATTCATTTGCGTAAAGCAATGGTAGAAGCAGATAAGGCTAATTAATATGTCTTGCTGCCAATTAGAAACGGAAAACCCTCTATTTGGTAAGTATCTATATCCTATTGCTAAAGAGCTTATGGAGGAACAACAAAATAAGTTCTGGACTGCTAAAGAAATTGATGTAGCTGGAGATATTCACGATTATAGATTCAATATGTCAATAGAACAGTTCGATTTAGTAGCTACTACTTTACAGTTATTTGTAGAAACAGAACAAGTAGTAGGTAATATCTGGGAAGTAATAGCTTCTTGGTTTCCTCATTCAGAAATAGAAGGAGCTTGTAGCCAAATAGCTTCTATGGAAAAATCTGTACATGCTTTCTTTTATCAAAAAATGTCAGATGAATTAAATATTGATCCAGAAACTATTGCAGAAAATCAAAAAACAGTACAAGAAATAAATAATAAATTAAAGCTATTAACTAATATTATGAAAGATGCTAAAACTGCTGAAACAGTAGAAGAAAAGCTTTTAGTACTATTTACAGTATCAATAGTAGAACAGGTATTATTATTTAGTAATTTTGCTATGTTAAAATCTTTTAGAGCTAATGGGTATAGTTTAATACCAAATACGATAACAGGTGTAAATTTTGTTGTACAAGACGAATCTATACATGGTGTATTAGCTTCATATTTATTTAATGAATACACTAAAGAGTCTAAAGTATCAATAAATTTAACTTCTATAAATACAATATTACAAGAAGTACTATTAAGAGAAGATGCTATTATTGAACATTTATTTAAAGAAGAAAATACTAAAATTAATGGTATAAGCAGAAAAGACTTAAAAGATTTTTTAAGAGAAAGAGTAAACTTTGTATGTAAAGAAATGAATTTACCATTATATACAGAACCAACTACTCTTACATCTAATATCAGTGAATGGTTCTTTCAGGGTGTTAACGCTATATCTATACATGATTTTTTTGTATCAGGTACACATCAATATAAACGAGATTGGAATACAACTAAATTAAGTAGGTTACCGTATATAGGAAAAATAAATGAATAAATATGAAGAATACTCGTTTAAACGAAAACAACTACAAGCTGAAGGTAAAGCACCTAGTTGGTTAACAACAGCTGGATATCAATTATTAATAGAACGTAACTACTTATTGCCAGGTGAAACTCCTATTGATATGTATAACAGAATAGCTCATAAAGCAGACAGTTTACTAAATAATGAAGTCAAAGTACCTAAAAACTATAATACTTGGTTTGATGCTTTCTTTGACGTTATGTGGAAAGGGTGGTTATCTCCTTCTACTCCTGTACTATCTAATATGGGTACAGATAGAGCTCATCCTGTATCTTGTAGTGGTACTCTTATACCTGACAGTATAAAAGGATTCTATGAAGCTAGATTAGAAATAGCACAGTTAACACAACGAGGTTATGGTACATCCGCAGGTTTAGATGCAATACGTCATAGAGGTTCTCCTATATCTAAAGGAGGTACAGCTAATGGTATTATGCAACCTGCAGAAGGTATAGTAGAAGATATGAAACAAATTAGTCAAGGTAGCTCTAGAAGAGGATCTTGTGGAATTTACTTAGATATTATGCATAAAGACTTTGACGAATTAGCAGATCAAATACTATCAGACGACCAAGGTTGGAACGTAGGATGGAACTTAACAAATACTTTTAATGAGTTATTTGAAAAAGATCCAGAAGAAGCGGATAGACGTTGGACTAAAATGTTAAAAACCAAACTGGTCAAGGGTAAAGGGTATTTACACTTTTTAGATAAAGTAAATGCTGTTCGTCCTAAGATGTATGAAGATAGAAACTACTATGTAAAACATAGTAATCTATGTTGTGAAATATCTTTATTTAACGATGAAGAGCATTCATTTACTTGTGTACTATCTTCTATAAATGTAGCAAAATATGATGAATGGAAAGATACTCAGCTTATATATATAGCAACAGTATTTTTAGATACAGTAATAGATGATATGTTAGAAAAAGCTAAAAATGAAAAAGGTTTTGAAAAGGTAGTTAAATTTACAGAGAATACTAGAGCTATAGGTTTAGGAGTACTCGGACTATCTACTTATTACCAACAAAATAAATGGGCATATGGGTCTTTAGATTCAATAATGTTTAATCAAATGTTATTTTCTAAAATAGATAAAGAAACTTTAGAAACTTCTAAAATATTAGCTAAAGACAGAGGATGTCCAGAATACATGAAACCTTACGGAGAACGTTTCTCACACCGTATAGCTTTACCTCCAACTACATCTACAGCGGAAATATTAGGTGGCATATCACAAGGTATAGAACCAGTATACGCAAATATATATGAAGCTCAAACTGCTGGTGGAATAGTATATCGTATTAATCCTACTTTACTAACTCTTATGAAAGAGCGTAATGTATATAATAAGAAAACTATGAAACGTATTGCGGAAAACCAAGGATCTATATTTGCTGAAGAATGGTTATCAGAAGAGGAAAAAGAAGTATTTAGAACAGCTTTTGAATTAAATCAAGAAACTATATTACTTATGGCTTCTCATAGACAAAAAGCTATAGATAAAACTAGAGGCGGACAAGGACAATCTTTAAACCTATATTTTAAAGCTAATACTCCAGAAGAGGAAATTAGTAGATTACATAGTTTAGCTTTTGATGATCCATATATTAAATCTTTATACTATATAAGAACACTAAATGAAGATTCTAAAATAAACGTACCAGAAGCAATTTGTCCTGCTTGTGAAGGATAAGGAATACTATATGAATATAAAAAAATTTATAGATATTGTAAATGAGATAAAAACGTTTAAACAGTTTGGAGGCTCTACTTTTAAAGAAGTAGAAGCCTATCTAAATAAAGAAGCTGTAGCCTATAATATAGATTTAGGTCTTATACTTCTTAAAAAATTAAAGGCTAAACATAAATGAGTAAAACAAAAAAACTATTACACAATAGAGGAACTACTTACGGAAAGTTTGATACACTAGCTGATACATCACAACAGCTAAAAGAGATCTTTTACTCTGCAGTAAACAAAAACCAAAATAACGTGCTTTTTACATCAGAAATATTAGAAAGTGTAGAAATGATATTGCATAAAATAGCTAGAATAGCTAATGGAGATCCTACATATTTAGAGAACTTTAGAGATATAGCAGGATATGCAACACTTACTGAATCTATATTAAAAGAAAAAGATGGAAGTATAGATGCAAAAGTTACAAAAATTATAAGAAAAAACGGTACATGGAAACCTAGTAAAGGATAATAATGAATACAGCATTACAAAAAATTGAAACATTTAATAAAGAATCTGGATTATTAAACAATGGGTATGATGAGCTAAAAGAAGCTGCATATCTAATAGAAGAGGCTTTAGAAGATTTAGAACTTACAGCACTAGCTATAGCATTAGGAGCCAAAGACTTAAAAGATTCTCCTAAATTACTAGCTAGACATATTATGTCATTTGTAGCAGTAAAAGATACTACAGAAAAAGTAAATATTATAGATAAACATTTAGATAGTATAGTATTTAATATAGGTGGACTTCTAAAGCAAGATTTAACTGTAGAGCAAATAGCTTTAGGTTTAAACATAGTAGCAGACGCTAATCTAACTAAACTAACAGTAGGCTTAGATGCTGAAGGAAAACAAATGAAACCTAAAGATTTTATTCCACCAGAAGAAACTTTAAAGAAAGCTTTATCGTTATAGGGTATAATGCTATACCTTATAATAAAGTATAAATATGAATAATGATTTAATAGTTTTAAAAGAATTACTGGAAGAATTTTTAGACTCAATACCTATAGAAGCTAAAAGAAAATCTTTTGAAGATTATAAAAACACAATAAGCTACGCAAGATCGCCAGTATCGTATGATAGTTATATAGTTTCTATATTAAAATATAAAGTATTAAATACTCTTTTAGATTCTTCTTTTTCTTTTCTAAAGGATTCTATGCTAACATTACAAGAAGTAGCAGATATCTGTGATATTACACGTGAACGAGTAAGACAAATAGAAAATGTAGCTATTTCTAAATTAAAACATCCTAAAGTAATAGAAAGAAAAAGTAAAATAGAATTACTTGCTGTTATGCATGGATTACATTCAGATAAACATATATTTGATGAGCCTATACTAGTAGAAGGTTATTAAAATCCTTCTACTATATTTAATATAGGAACTTCAGTAGCACCGTCTACTAACCCTGTAACATTATCTACAAAATTAAGCGGATTAAGTCTTCGCTCCCATTGGGTAAAAATAGAACTATTTAAAACATCATTAGGGAAACCTAAATATTCTTCACCTGCAATATCTGCTAATACTCTACCAGATTTATTTCTAATTAACTTTAATACAACTCTCTGTACATTTGCAAAATACTTCCAGAAAGCTTCTGGTCCCATTTTATCTAACCATTGTACTGTTCTACTATTTATTACTTTACTATAATTTATAAAATTATCAGTAATATCCCTCATTAACTTTTCTTCATTAACATTATTTTCTTTACCATACCAATATAACGCAGCTCTAAAATGGAAGTCACCTTCCTGTGTAATTTTAGCAATAGATTGACCTAAAACACTTTTACGAGATAATACAATAGTATTAATTAAATTCTCTATACTAGTATTATTACCTACAATATTAGAAAGCATATCTTCAGCTTTTTGTACTATTTTATTATTAGAGTCTAACATGTCTACGTCTTCTACAATAGTTTGATAAAGACCTCTATCCATTAAAGGCTTTAAAGGATTATCCGCTAATTCAGCTTCCATATCTTTAATATCTTTTTTAAGCATTGCCTTCTTAGCTTCACTAGTTTCAGAATCTAACATTCGTTCTAGTTTAAATAGTTTCTTTTCATCCTCTTTCCATTTTTCTAAAGATCTCTTACTCATTAATAATAGTTCTGTAGCCTTCTTTGGAGGAACACCGCTAAACCATAGAAACTTAGCATTAGATAGTATATTTCCTATAAAGGTAGCAGGAAGTTTTATAACTACCATATTTTTAGCTATTTGCATAAAATCTGCCCAATAACCTTCTGCTCGTTTTACACTGTACTTAGTACTTGTAGGAAGTTTACTTAGCAAGGCACTATCTGTAATACTACTATCAGAATACCCAAATAACTGTGTTAGTAAATCTTTTCTTACGTATAGTTCTTTTCTATCTTTAATAAGTGCAGAATCTAAACCAGAAGCTTCATCTATTTCTCTATTTTTCTCTACCACATAAGCTCTAGCATCAGGAGGTAATAATCCCCAAAGAATCTCACCTATTGGTCTATCAGTAAGATCTAACTTACTTTCTATTGCTAATGCCTCTTTACCCATAGCTTTTTCTGTTTTAGTAAGTAGCTTATAGTCAGAAGAATGTATACGCATATACATATGAGATACATCAAACTTTTTAGCAAACTTATTGCTTTTTTGAAGCATTATTTTATCATAATCTTTAAAGATTATATCTATTACTTTTTTATTAAGATCATCATTCATTTCTTGTGTATTCTTCTGCCCAAAAGTTCTAGCTAATAACTCTGTACCTCGTTTCTCTAAGTCTAAATATTGTTCTTCATCTGCTAAAGTATACTCATACCTATAATCTACTATATTGCCGTCACTATCGTATACAGGAGACATAGTAGTGGTTTTCTTACCACGTAAGTAGTTTATCTCTTTAGATAATTTAGTAAGCACTGCTTTAGTACTTAACCCCTTATTAGATAGTCTAATTTTATCGCTAAGTAATAAACCTTTTACGCTTATACGTTGAAGTCCTATAGTACCACTAATTCTTTTAGATAATCCTGTATTTACTGAATGGTATAACCAATATTCAGTAGTATCTCTATCGTTAAAATCTTTTATTACTTTACGTACTTTTGTATATCCTAAAGCTTTTAGTTTTGCATAGTCTTCTTTTCTAGCCATAATTAAATCTTTACTGTTATCACTAGATTCTTTTAATTGTCCTTTAGCCATTAGATGAAGACTACCACTTGTTTTCCAGTCTTCTTTAGTAGCGTTTTGTGCACCTTTAGCCATATATAAAAAATGAGATACACCTTCAGGATCTTTATCTATAAGTCTAATTACGTACTCTTTTTCAGTTTTATCTACTCGTTCTAACGCATATAAAGAAGTTAAACTATCTAATATATCCTCTACTGCTTTTATATTATATCTAGTAGATACATCTACATATAAAGGTATAGCATCAGGTTCTCCAAATCTTCTAGCAATATTATGAATATTAGTTCTAAGTCCTCTTTTATTTATCATATAGTTACTTAAAGACTTAGATTCCTCAATCATAGTATTAGCGTTATTACCAGCTTCTTTAATAAGTTCTTTTTCTAACTCTATTATCTTTTTAGATACCTTACTTGAATCCTCTAAATATGTTTTTAGCTCTTTAGCATCAGTAGTAACTGCTTGTATATCTGGACGTAATATAGATTTGTTTAGAGCTATATGATATCTTCTATTCTTTTTACGGAATATAGGAAACTTTTTAAAAGCTTCTTTTATATCAACTAAAGTACCTTGATACATAGATTCTCGCATTCTATCAATATGACTATTAAATTGCATAGCCATATCGGTTACTTGCTCTAAAGTTTTTCTACCAGCTGTAAAATCACTAGTAAGTTCCCTTATAAACTTAAAACCTGCATTATCTATTTGATATAGTAGTTTACTATAATTGGCATATACATCTGGACGTATAGATGCATTATCAGACGCTATATAAATAAGACGTAATAATGGTAGGGCTTTAGATAATACTAAAACTTGAGCTAATTTACCCTTATTGTCAAAACCTTTCATAATAGTAGTGAGCTCTTTAAGTTTACTAAGTACATCTTTATTAGTATACTTTTCTTTAGTATCTATACCAGCTTTAGCTAATAACTTATCTATGGGTTTTTTAGCAATAGTATTTACGTTATCGATAGACTTACCTACAGTATCTGCTACTTTATCTATCATAGGTTTACTACCACTTCTGACTTTACTCTTATGTGTTTCATAGGAAGTAGTTAATTCAAAAGTAAGACGAACAAGTTCTTTACCTACTACATCTTCTCTACTTTCTTTTCTAGTCTTATTTAGCATATTAGAGATATACGATAATATACTCTCTACAATACCATCAATACCTTTTTTCTTTTTCTTCCCTTTAACTTCTACGGTTAATCCATTAAGAGCCCTATTAAAATATTTATTAGTAGTACCATAGGCTATAAACTCTTGTAACCTTACATTAGAATCTATAATACTAAAATCCTTACTTTTACCCTTAAAGATATAATCATACATTTCTTTAGCTTTAGTTATTTCATCCTCTGTAGGACTATCAGGTAAAAAACTTTCAAATGTTAGATTTTTCTTTGCAACAGCATATAACCTTCTTATATCTGTTTTTATATCTTGAGTTTTTATATCTCTATTGTATCTAAATATAGGATCCATAGCAGCATGTAGTGTTTCGTGTGCTAGCGTTTCTGTATTGCTCATTATAAATCTATTACGCATTCTCTGTTTCATATTAGCAACTAAAATTCTAATAGGAGTTGTTTTATTATTAGGATCAAACTCCCCTATAGATTCTTTAAGAGTATCTGCAATTTCCTTTGATACCTTAATTTTCAAATTAGCCACTTTAGAGCTATTAGCATATAACTCTTTTATAAAATTACTTAAGTACTCTACATGTTTAGAATCATAATAAGAATTAGGACGTTTACTATCTATATCAGCTAATTCTTTAAATAGATTATGTATATTATCTTCTATCTTAGCATTGCTAAACAATCTATCAAATTCTTTTTCATCTATAGTTCTATTATATAGTATATTATTACCTTTATAATCTAATCTAGATATAACGGTAGAAATGCTATTACTAGTTATATCACCATTATTTATAACAGTATTTTTAAAATTCATATCACTAATAGCTTCAAGTATTTCACCATTTGCTAAAGATATCTTAATATTATAGTTATTATCTTTTTTAGTTACTTTTACAGTATCTATAGTACCACTTTTAGTATTACCGTTAGCATCTGTATATACTACATTTGATCCAAATATTTCATGAAATTTACTAGCTATAGTAAACCCTATATTATTATTCTTAATAGCTTCAACAGCAATAGCTGTAAGTTCTTTATCGGATAGTTTCTTATACTTAGGTACTTTTATTTTTAGTCTATCCTTTAACGTAGGAATATCCTTATCAGACAATAAGGATCCACCTTTATAGTTTACTGCACATTTCATCTATATCCTTTAACAAGAAGTACCATCATTACATACTTCTTCTGCTACATCAGATATTATATCCTCTTCTGCTTTAGGTACTTCTTTAGTATCTGTAGTTTTATTATCATTTTTATTATTTTCAATTAGCATATCTATAGCTACATTTATATCAGCATTCTGTAATACTTCTTCAAATACCTCTAAAGCTTTTTCGTCTATTGCTTGTTTTTTATACTCTAAGTTTTCTGGCACGTACTCAGCTACTCCTTTACTACCACCTTCATCGTAATAAGCCTGCTGTACACTTACAGGAGAAGTATAAAGGTCTTTTCTAAATTCTTCAGATGCTTTAAAATACTTAAGCATTACTTTAATATCAGAATATGCAGTAGCAAGTAATGTAGCATCTTCTATTACATTCATATCTTCTATTGGATCAACTTTTAATAAACTACTAGCTTCTTTTAAATCTATGCTGTTAAAATCTAAACTAGATATAGAAGAATTTGTAACACCATAACCCTCTGTAGTATATTTACTATTTACTTCTTTTAGTATTTCCGTTAATCTTTCTGGATTATCTTTATACATTTCAGCTAATGTATTTATAGACAATAAAGTAGAGTCTATTACTTCCTTTAATAAATTATAATGTTTATTTAATTCATAAAATTCTTTATTATAATCCATAGTAACATCAAATATATCATTAATACCAGCGTAGTTAGCATCATGTACACCAAGAGCTTTATATTTAGATAAAACTTTAGCCTGTATAGATCCATCAAAAAAGTGAATAGGTAATACAGCACCTTGAGTATAAGCTTCTCCTAATCTATACGTATCAGTAGCGGTATGCCATATAGTAGTACTATCTTTTCTAAGCATAGCATTAGAACTAATATTACCTATAGCATCTTTAGAAGATATCTTATTCTTACTAGCTAATAAACCTTTAGAGTATTTACCTTCTTTAGTTTTTAAAGGAGTATGAAAAGTAGGTAATATATCCTCTATTTCTTGTATAGAGTTTTTATACTCAGTTGAAGTCAAAGGAGCAGCAAAGTTAGCTAAACCTCTACGTTTAAGCTTCTCATTGTAAGTCTTTAATTCTTCTTCAGTCAATACCTCATTAGCTAATTTAAACTGAAAATCAAATAATCTATTAGTTCGTTTAGTAATATTTATAAAGGTACCATACTTCTCTTCAAAAGTCTCAGTAATAGGTTTTTGTACTATAGTTTTAATAGCGTTAGATATATACCTAGTTTCATATTCGTTTAGTACAAAATTCTTATCGGCATTAATAAGTCTTTTATGTATAGCCTCAAGTTTACTTTTACGAGAAAACACTTTACCTTTTTTAGTAGTAGTATCAGCCACTACTGCTAAAGTATCCATAGTTTTAGTTTCATTGTTGTATTTTTCTATATAACCACTTTCAAAAATACCCATCAATTCCTTAACTTTATCATCTCTTTTTTTAATAATATAGTCACGTTTTTCTTTACTTAGTTTTTTAGTAGTAAGATAATGGTTAGCTTTGGCTACATACTCTACTTCTTTATAGAACTCTTCTATACTTCTATTTACAGCACTTCGTACAATACTATTAATAGCACTACCATAGTTTAATACCATAAACGGATCTTTCATAAAAGATCTACTAAGCTGTATTTTTGTACCTTCTACTTTACTTTTAGGGTCTAATAGTTTTATCATAGTAGTTATACTTTTCTTTACATCAGCAGTATTTACTCCAGTAACAGTAGAAACTTTTTTAGTATTTTTAAGTAAAGTACCAAGTTTATTACTCATAGTAGCAGCAGGTGCTTCATAAGAATCTTTAGAACTTTTACTCTTAGCCCTTTCACCATAAGATTTAAATTTACTATCTTTACGCATAATACCTACACGTTCAAGTTCAGACCATATATACTCTTTATTAGTAGGATTATCTAAATAGTTATGTATAGGCATCTGCATACCTCTAATAGCGTATCCTGAAGTTATAGCATCTGTTTCTAACATAGCACCTGTACTATAAGGTTCTTTATTAGCAGTAGCAAAGGTATAAGATAAAAGCTCTATAGAACCACTTAAAGCATGCTCTACTTCAGAACTATTATATTTATTAGTAACATAGTCAAATACAGCTTCTGTATCATTGAAATAGTCCTCAGATCCCTGATAGTCTTCTAAAGAACCATATTTAGATAATCTATCTTTTAGTACTTTATTATATCCGCTATTTTCAAGAATATCCGCTATAGCATTATCTATACTCTCTTTACCAGACAATATAGCTTTAGCTGTTGTTTTATCTATATCCATATCAAACGACTGTGCTAGTATCAGTTTAAATGCATTTATATTTTTATCAGTAACTTCACTAAGTCCTCTATGTACAGAATATCTATGAAGTTTTTTATCTTGCCAGTTTAGTTCATTACTATCTATCATAAACCTATTATTAGTAATTACAGACCATTTAGCATACATAGCCCTATTACCGGCATATGTATGAGCAGCTAATAGATCCTTTATAGATTTATCTATCATGTTATTTTTACCCCGTATAGCGGGTTTATTTACTTCTAGTACAAAAGTTTTATCTAGATCTATATAACCTAACTTTTTTCGTAACATATCTTTTTTACGTTTTACGAATTGTACAAATGGAGTTCTAAAATAATTTGCAGTACCACTCTGTTTTTGTACAGCTTTTATATGCTCTTCACTTATACTATCTTTTAGATACCCAGTAACGCCCTTATTACGTACTTCTTTACTAGAAGGTATAGCAGAATCCCTATCTAAAAATATACCACGTTTATTATCTTTATTCTCTATCTTTTCAAACGTACTAGCGTATATTTTAGAGTCATCTCTAATACTTTTTATTATATTAGGATTTGCTACTATATTGTACGTAAGAACTTTTGGTATATCTAGGTTAAGGGCTAATATTCTATTATCCTTTTCATATGATGATAAATCTTTATTTTGTAATATAGAAATTATCGCATCCCTATTAGTGGTATCATCCGTACCAAAAGCATAGTTATATAGCTCAGAAGGATGATAAGTTTCTGATACTTTTATATATCCACTCTGTTCGATAGCAGATATAACCAACATACCAAGTTCTTTTTTAAAGGCATCTTCTACGATTTCTGTATTTATAGTGTCATTAGAAGATACAGCTTTTAGCCCTAATAACGTATACAGCTTACCGCCAATCTCAGACACACTAGAAGCTAACATACCATCTACATACCCAGTAAAAGCACTTTCTGTAGGAGATATATTAGTATTTTTATCTAAACCTAATAGCTTTTTTACTTCAGAAATGTCTCTACTATTAGCAGTATCCTCTAACATACCATTAGATATCCATTCTAATCCTACAGCAGTAATAGCCTTCTTTACATTAGTATCTATATCTTCATTGTCTTTCATTTTGAGCAATAAAAGGCTAAGAACTTGTTGCCAACCTTCAGATAAATCAGTACTCGTCTTACCTTTATACCTTGATAGAATTGTATCTTTAGTTTTAGTATCATATACTAGAGGAACCCCACTTTCTTTAGTTTTTTTAGATACTATATCTGTTTTGCTATAAGTTACATCAAAGTGTTTAACTACATTTACATTATGAATAGCAGTAGCTATAGCTTTTATGAAGTTAGAAATAACTTTTTTATTTCCTACATCAGCGTACTCATCTTTTAATAGTACTGTATCTAATTTAGCTTTAGATTTAGTGTTTACTTCAAATAGAGTAGCTATATCAGTATTTTTCTGTAAAGTATCTATAAGAGTATTATTAGCATACATAGCTGCATCTATATCTCCCTCTTTCATTTGGATAGATATAAATTCAGTTATATTATCTACTAATTCTTTAGTAGTAGTTATTCCATTACAGGTCATTCTCCACATCCTTTTTTCATATACTCAGCTAGTTTAGCAGCATTTTTATTAGATTTACTAGCACTATTAACTATACTATATATCTCTTCTACTACACTATTACTGCTAGAGTTATTTTCATCAATTATAGCAGCAGCTACCTTATTAGTTCCTAATATACGATCAGTTAAGGATCTTAAAGTATTTTTTGTAGTAATAATAGAATCTTTTACATCTTCTATATCTTTATTAACTTCACTAATTTGTTCTTTGGTAAAATTATTTACTACCTCTTTTTTAGTTCTTACACTAGTCTTATTAGGAATATTTTCAAATCCTAAAAAGTCAAAAAAGTTATATACGAAATTTTCATGTTCTTTAAGTAATCTATTATACGCTCTATTAGTAATACTACTTCTAGTATCTTTAAGGCTACGCTCTTTACTCATAAGATCTTTTTTTAGTACTCTCATAGTATCTAACTGATCGTTAAGTATAGTTACTTCTTTAGCTATGTGCTTTATAGATTCTAAGCCAACTCCAGATAATACTTTATCTAGATATTTCTCACTACCAATAGCATCAGATAATTTATTATATATATCTGCTATATCGTTGTACTTATCTATAGGTTTCTTACTACCTTTAAGTATATCATTAGCTATATAATTAGCAATATTATTTACACTATTAACAACAGATGCATGTTTATCTTTTTTACTTATTGCCGTATTTGCTATAGTATTACTTATAGTATTTATAAACTCTTCTACTTTAGTATTTTCTACTTTAGTATTTTCTACTTTAGTATCTTCTACTTTTTGCTTTTGTTCTTCTTCATATTGTCTATCAAGTTCATCAATATCTTTTTGTGACATACCTTTATACTTAGCAGTTGGATCTTCTACAGATTTTTTAAATGCTACTTTAACACGTTCTTTTGCATTTTCTTCAGATTCCCCGATACCAACTTCAGCAACATCTTTTACTTTTTCTGCTTGTACTGACTTAGCTTTTTTCTTAGGCTTAGGTGCTCCTTGAATAACGATGTCACCAGCCGTAGCTTTTATTTTGTTATGTAATTCAGGAAATTCTTTAATAATGCTATTTATGTACTTAGTAGCTTTACCCTTATCATAAGTAGTTAATCCAGTATACTTTTCTTTATACCGTTTTACACTAGCTAATAGTTTATATGAAGATCTATATATAGACTCTGTACTAGCATTAGCTATATTATTAGTAACTAATTCAGTAAGTATATCTTTGATTTCTTTACTAAGGGAGTCAAGATTTTGCGTTATATCTTCTAATAAAGCTTTTTCTTTTTCTATTGCAACTTCTATTTTAGTTTTTGTAGGGGTTTCATTACTAATTTCTGTAACAGTATTAGGGTTTACTTCTTGATTTACTTCTTGATTTACTTCTTGATTTACTTCTTGATTTACTTCTTGATTTACTTCTTGATTTACTTCTTGTTGTTGCTTTGTTGTTTCAGGTTCTTCTGCATTACCTTTTTCATTCGTTCCATTTTCGCTATAAGCTGTTTCCCTTCCTTCGTTGCCTGTTTCAATGTTTTCAGTTCCTGTAGTAGTTTCTTCTGCATTTGCTTCGGATTTTGTTTCGGCATCTGGTCTATCTGTTGTCTTTGTTTCTGATCCATCTGTTTCATTTGTTGTTTCATTGTTAAACTCTCCGTTTTCATTTATAGTATTTTTTAAGTATTCAGGAAGATCCTCTAGTAATAAAGCATCTGTAATACCAGAAGTAGCCTCTATTTCTTTTACAAGTTTATCATAAAAACCTTTAGATTGCTCATGTGTATAAGTCTTATCTCCGTCTTTATAGGTACCTATAGCTTTAGGAACATAAGTAAATGTTTTAGGTGTACCATCAGGATATACTCCATATGTTACAGTTTTTACCTCTGGTACTTCATTATTTTCTGCATCTTCTACAGCAGCTCTCACAGAGTCTAATTTAGAATTCTGAGACTCTGCAAACTTAACTAATTTAAGCTTAGCAGCATTTTTAACATAAGGACTTGCATTATCATCTAACAGTATATTAGCATATTCTAATACACCTTTAAATCTAACTCCGTTATTATCTACACCACCTACTATTTTTAAGTTATTAACGTCTGCTGCACTTAGGTTATTCTTACCTCTATAGTCTATACTACCTGGAACCGCATTAGTTTTTAACGTACTACTAGGAAGAGTAGAAGCTAAATGTTTTTCTATAGCTAACATTTTTAACTTCTTATCCAATTCCGGAGTATTACCCTCTTTTTCTATTGTACTTGTAAGCTTTTGTATATCAGCATCAATAGTTTTTAGAGGTCTATTATTTAGTTTTACATAAGTATCAGACTCTCCTGTAACAAATTTCTTATTAGTATCTATATCTAATAGCATACCTTCTAGAGCTTCTACCTCTTTAGCTGCTACAGTATTATCTGGATTATTAGCCAATTCTTCATTTAATGCAGAGATTCTATCAGAAATAGTTATAGTATGACCATCTAAGGTATTTAAGTAATCTTTATACTCTTGTTTTATAGTTTCTGGAGTTTCATCTTCGTCATATTCATTATTATCTATTTTTCTTTTAAAGTCTCTAGCCATAGTAACTACATTATCTTTATTGAAAGCACTAACGGTACCCATAAAATTTTCATCTTTTAAAGGAGAGTCATCAGGTATATCGTTAATATCTAAATTATAATCTTCAGAAGTAGTATCTTTATCCTCTAGTAGGTTACCAGCAGCATTTTTTCCAGCACCGTATAGTACTTTAGACCCACCAACTATTGTATCTTTAGTAAGTCCTCCAGTTGCTCCTATACCAGCCATCTGTGTACCGCCAGAAGCTCCTAGTATACCTTGAAATACAGAAGATCCCATAGTATCATTAACTACATCTAATATACTTTTACCTTCATACTCCTTTGTACCCCATTTTTGGTTTACATTTTGAGTAATTGCTTGTATAGTTTCTTGTGTAAGCTCACCACCAGTAGAAGCTGCTATATGAGTTAAAGCACCTATAAGAGCTCCTATAGTTTTAGCCTTAATACTATCACTATTTACTAATTTACCTCCAACACCTTTTAATGCACCTAGCTCGAATCTAGTCATTGCTAATTCAGGTACACCAACTGCAAGAGTCTCAGTAGCCCAAGAAGATAACATTCTTTCCAGTGTAGGCTCTTCCCCATTCTTTCTTAGTTCTTCCATATCTTGTGCAGCCATCTGAGCACCATAAGCAGCAGGAACAGCCATACTTTCAGCAGCACTTGCAGCTTTTTCTGTAAACTTTAAATTACTTTTATACTTATTTATAAGCTCTTTTTTAGCTGTAGCATCTAGAGTTTTATCTTTACTTATTTTCTTAATAGCCTCTCTAGACACTTTAGATTTAGCCATTTTATACTTACCTACATCAGATAGTAAAGTTTTAGATATCCCTTTTTCTGCTGTTTTTTTAACAACTCCACCACTTACTACAGCATTAGCTAAAGCACCAGCTGATTCACCTAACATATTACCATCAGTAAGACCAGTTTTAAAAGCTTCCCATGCTGACCCATAATCCCATTTAGTAGGATCTGAACCATCAAAACTTTTCTTAAATTTACTTTCTAGTTCTTCATATTTAGCACTAGTAGCAGCTACTTTATCTTTATCATATCCAACTAAGTCTCCAGCGGCTT
>Ga0256828_1001108_pt1 | contig 17215 bp, 14 predicted proteins | sample CV88metaG_FD_185993 | JGI IMG/M metagenome (GOLD analysis project Ga0256828, IMG submission 185993) | Hydrothermal vent microbial communities from East Pacific Rise, Pacific Ocean - CV88 | ecosystem: Environmental > Aquatic > Marine > Hydrothermal vents | place: Pacific Ocean: East Pacific Rise...
CACTTCCTGTAGGACCTGTTGTTAGTATGATACCATTTGGTTTTTTAAGCATTTGTTTCAAAAGATTGATATTGTCACTATGAAACCCCATATTATCCAAAGTCAAATCTACAGACTCATTACCAAGTAAACGAAGTACAAAACTTTCACCAAATGCAGTAGGCACACTTGAAGCTCTGATATCTAATTCTTGAGATGATATTTTCATGCTTATTCTTCCATCCTGAGGAAGTCTGTTTTCTGAAATATTCATCTTGGATATCAACTTCAGTCTAGCTATAACTGCTTGTTTCAATTTATTTGGTATCGTATCTACAACTTTTAAAACACCATCTATCCTAAAACGAACTTTTATACCATGTTTATAAGACTCAAAATGTATATCTGATACATCTAGTGTAGTTGCTTTTGCAAATATATTGTTAACTAACTTGATAACAGGAGCTTCAGAAGCTAATTCTTTGAGTTTATCAACTTCATCTTCAAAGATATCTTCATCTTCTTCATCTTCTACTTGGTATAGTTGAACTATATCTCTCAATTTTTCGTCAAGCGCTAAGTAAATAATTATTTTTTTAGCTAAAAGATTTTCCAGTGTAGCTACTATATCTGGGGACACAGGGTCATGCGTAGCTAGTAAAAAGGTATCACTATCTTCACCTATAGGATATAATGTATAATTAAAAAGATACTCCAATGTAATCTGCTTAGGTTTAATAGTAGTAATCTCACCTTCATAGTCTTTTAACAATAAATATCCATACTGTTTAGAAACAGCTTCAATGTAGGCTTGTTCTGTAATAGCACCAAGGTTCAATAAAATATTTCCAAGATATCCTCCATACTCTTTTTGTATAGAGAGTGCCTGTTCTATATCATCCTTGGAACAACTATTTTGTGATAATAAAATTTCTTTTAAATCAATCATTTATTCCCACACAGAGATATCTTTAGAATCTTTGCTACCACCTTCTTTACCATCACTTCCCAAACTATACAAATCATAAGGATTACTATCTTTTCCTGGTTGTTTATAATGATATGGATTACCCCAAGGATCTTCTTTGACAGGTTTTGGAAGATAAGGTCCATCCCAGCTTTTTATACTAGAATTTTTTGCCCATAAAATTTTTAACCCCTCATCTGTGGTAGGGTAACGCCCTATATCCAAACGAAAACTATCAAGACCTTGTGATAACATTTGCATCTGTGCTTGTGCTGTTTTTACTTTTGCATTATCGAGTTTACCAAATAACTTAGGTGCTACAAGCGATGACAATAATGCTATAATTACGATAACAACTAAAAGTTCTACTAAAGTAAAAGCTTTTCTTTCTTTTTTATTTATCATTAAAAATACCCTTCTATTTTTTTCTTTTCCATTGACCCTATTTGATCTTTATCTATCAAACGACCTTCTCTCTCACTTGAGGTTGAAAGTAACATCTCTTTGATAATCTCTGGTAGAGTAGATGCACAGGAATTGATAGCTCCTGTAAGTGGGTAACACCCTAGTGTTCTAAACCGAACCATCTCTTTTTTAGCATTTTTTCTCAACTCTTCAGGCATCCTATCATCATCCACAAGTATCTTAGTTCCTTCATACTCTACTACTTCTCTCTCTTTGGCGAAATATAAAGATGGTATAGGTATATCTTCAAGATATATATATTGCCATACATCTAGTTCTGTCCAATTAGAGATAGGAAATACCCTTACACTTTCTCCTTTTTGGATAGCTGTATTATAGATATTCCACAATTCTGGTCTTTGATTTTTAGGGTCCCATCTATGGAGTTTATCACGAAAAGAAAAAATCCTCTCTTTTGCACGAGACTTCTCTTCATCTCTTCTTGCTCCACCAATAACAGCATCATAACCACCATTATCAAGTGCTTGTTTTAATGCTTGTGTTTTCATGATATCAGTATGAACTTTACTACCATGTTCAAAAGGGGATATTCCCATCTCTATACCTTCAGGATTTGTATGTACCACAAGATCAAATCCCAACTCTTTGGCACGATTATCTCTAAACTCTATCATCTCATGAAATTTCCATAAAGTATCTACATGCAAAAACTTAAATGGTGGTTTAGCTGGTGCAAATGCCTTCATCGCAAGATGTAGCATAACGGAGCTGTCTTTTCCTACACTATACATCATAACAGAGTTATCAAACTCTGCTGCTACTTCTCTAAGTATATGTATAGATTCTGCTTCTAGTTGTTTTAAATGTGTCAATCTCTTTTTTGTTATCATATCCTGCTATCTCAAATTATAAATATATTTTTATCTATTATATCATATTTATTCTTTTATGAATCACTATTGAAAATATCCCTTGTATAAACCCTTTCTTTAATATCTAGTATAGCTTCTTCTAGCCTATTTGCAACAACAATATCACTAATCCTTTTAAATTCATCTAAACTCTTTATAACCCTTGAATTGTAAAAACTATCTTCTTGCATAACAGGTTCATATATAACCACTTCTATACCTTTTGCTTTTATCCTTTTCATAATCCCCTGTATGGCACTGCTTCTGAAATTGTCACTTCCACTTTTCATAGTCAAACGATATATACCAACAACTTTAGGATTTTTTGCCAATATCGAATCAGCAATAAAATCTTTTCTCGTAGCATTCGCTTTTACTATAGCTTCTATCATATTACTTGGTACATCTTTATAATTTGCCAAAAGTTGCTTAGTATCTTTTGGCAAACAATATCCACCATACCCAAAACTAGGGTTATTATAATGTGTTCCTATACGAGGATCAAGTCCTACACCTTCTATAATCTGTCGAGTATTAAGACCATGCATTTGGGCATACGAGTCAAGTTCATTAAAATATGCCACTCTCATCGCTAAGTATGTATTAGAAAAAAGCTTTATAGCTTCTGCTTCTGTAGAATCTGTAAAAAGAATCGATATATCATCTTTTTTTGCACCTTGTGCCAAAAGATTTGCAAAAATTTCTGCTCTTTTACTTTGCTCTCCTACAATAATCCTACTTGGGTACAAATTATCATAAAGTGCTTTTCCCTCTCTTAAAAACTCTGGCGAAAAAATAATATTGGTTATATTGAATTTTTTGTTTATACTTTTTGTGTACCCTACTGGAACTGTTGACTTTATAACCATAGTAGTATGTGGGTTTATATCTAAAACATCGTGTATAACAGACTCTATACTTTTTGTATTGAAATAGTTTGTCTTAGGATCATAATCAGTAGGTGTTGCTATGATGATAAAATCAGCATCTTTATAAGCTTCTTCTTTATCTAATGTTGCTCTAAAGTTTAAATCATCTCTTAAAAGATACTCTTCTATCTCTTTATCTTCAATAGGAGATTGTTTTTTATTAAGCATTTCTATTTTTTGTGATACAATATCCAATGCCACTACTTCATTATATTGAGATAGTAAAACCCCATTACTAAGTCCTACATATCCTGTTCCTGCTATTGCTATCTTCATATCTTATCTCCATAAAAATCTTTATACCAGTCTACAAATACTTTTATACCATATGATAATTCTGTACTTGGCTTATAATCAAAATTATTTATTAAGTCTGTAACATCAGCATAAGTACTTTTCACATCACCATCTTGCATAGGCATAAAATTTTTTTCTGCTTTTTTACCCAATGTATCTTCTAAAGTTTCGATAAACTGCATCAAAGGTAAAGGAGAATTATTACCTATATTATAAATTTTATAAGAAGCTGAAGAACTGCATATCTCAGGATCATATGGATCCCAGTTTTCATTTGCCTTTGCAGGATTATCTATAACTTTTATAATACCATCTACTATATCATCTATATATGTAAAATCTCTACTCATTTTACCATTGTTAAATACTTTTATAGCTATATCATTAAGTATGGCATCAGTAAAAAGTATTGGTGCCATATCAGGTCTTCCCCATGGACCATATACAGTAAAAAAACGAAGACCTGTTATATGTATACCATAAAGATGAGCATATGTATGTGCCATCATTTCATTACTTTTTTTAGTAGCTGCATACAAACTTACTTGATGTTCTGTTTTATCTGTTGTTTTAAATGGCTGAGATTTATTTAGTCCATATACAGAAGAACTTGAAGCAAAAGATAGATTTTTTATTTGATGTTGACGGCAACCTTCTAAAATATTTAAAAAACCTACTATATTGCTATCTATATATGCATAAGGGTTTTCCAAAGAGTATCTGACTCCTGCTTGAGCAGCCAAGTTACATACAGCATCAAACTTTTCTCTCTCAAAAAGCTTTTGCATAGCTACTTTATCTGCTAAATCTATCTTATAAAAACTATGTTTATCATAAATTAATGAATTTACTTTGATATTTTCATCAATATCATCTTTTGCTATACCAAGTTCTTTTAATCTTCCATATTTTAAATTCACATCATAATAGTCATTAATGTTATCTAGCCCTACAACTTCATCACCTCTATTTAAAAGTTTTCTTGCTAAATGAAACCCAATAAATCCTGCTGTACCTGTAACTAAAATCTTCAATTTATTTACCCTTTTTTTGTCTCATATAATCATCTTCAAGTCTAACTATATCATCTTCTTCTGTATATTCTCCAACTTGTACTTCTATCAAAACGACAGGTATCACACCATCATTGGCCAACCTATGAACTTCTCCCATTTTAATATAAGTAGATTCATTAGGTCTAATCAGTTTGGTACTATCACCCACAGTTACAGTAGCTGTTCCACTTACAACAACCCAATGTTCATTTCTATGGTAGTGTTTTTGTAAACTCAATCTCTTACCTGGATTGACAACAATCCTTTTTATCTTATATCCAGGAGTGTCTTCTAAAACTGTATATGTTCCCCATGGTCTATAAACACTTAAATGCGTATATGCCAAATTTGAATTTTGTTCTTTAAGCTTTGATACTACCTGTTTAACCTTTTGAGAACTTCCCTTTTTGCTAATCAAAAGAGCATCCCCACTATCAATAATAATTAAATCCTCTATATCAATAGATGCAATGAGCCTATTATCCCCTATAATTAAATTATTTTTACTATCTATTGATATATGATTGTCATTTATAGTATTACCACTGTTGTCTTTATCAAGTTCATCATATAAAGCATCAAAACTTCCTACATCAGACCAACCTATATCACTTGGAATTACTTTAACTTTTAAAGACTTTTCCATAACAGCATAATCTATACTATCATCTGGTATATTTATCATACTGTCATAATCTATACGAATAGTTTCTTTTTGAGAAACTTTATCAAAAGCTTCTTTGGAAGTCTTATATATTTGAGGAGCATATGTCAATAACTCTTCTAAAAATACTCCTGCTTTAAAACAGAACATACCACTATTCCAATAGTAATTACCTGCATCCAAATATTTTATAGCTGTTAATTTATCAGGCTTTTCATGAAAAGCTTGAACATCTAATCCATCAGCCTCTATATACCCAAAACCTGTTTCAGCAAATATGGGCTTGATACCAAAAGTAACAAGATATCCTTTCTCAGCTAAGACTTTTGCTTTGTTTACTACTTTTTCATAAGATAACTTATCTTTGATTAAATGATCGCTTGGTGTAACCAAAACAATACTATCAACATCTAAAGACATACAAGCGAGAGCTATGGCAGGTGCTGTATTTCTTCCTATCGGTTCTAAAATATAACTTGGATCACAATCTATATTTATATCATTTAATTGTCCTTTAGCAATCAAATACTGTTCAGTATTTGAAACTATTACAGTATCATTACACAAAGATATATTTCTCTCTACTGTTAATTGAAATAAGGATTTATCTCCAAATATTTTATTGAACTGTTTTGGCATAAGAGTTCTACTCATAGGCCACAACCTTGTTCCACTACCCCCACATAAAATAATATTAATCAAAATCTCTCTCCCCATATATATCGATAATTTTTTTAGAATAATTATCAAAATTTTTTCTAAACCGACTCCATGTCATATCCTGTTTTACAACTTTAGCAGGTATACCTGCTACGATAGATCTTTTAGGAACATTTTTAACCACTACCGCCCCTAAAGAGACTATTGAACCTTCTCCTATAGTAACATCAGATATAACCGTACAATTTCTAGCTAACCAAACATGATTTTGAATCTCAATACACCTTCTATGCTTATTAATAATTTGCTTCTTTTTTATATCTACAACTCCATGTTGATCTGTAGCTTGAATCAAAATACCATCAGAGAACATACAATCATCACCGATCTGAACTTCACTATCCATACAAATCATATGAGTACCATTTGAAGTTGTATGTTTACCTATATAAACAAATGAATTACTTGCACAATCAATTGTATATATGCCACGAACATCTTCATTAACAATAACATAACTACTATCATCCCAATATCTTAAAATAAACTCTCCATTTGTAGCTAAAAAAACTAATTTTATATTAAAGATACCATTTTCTGCTGTTAAACGCTTTATCGTAAGTTTTAAAGTATTAGTTTTTAAATTTTCAAAGGATTGTTTATTTAAATAAATAGTACTTTTTAAAGATATCATCTGTTGAATATTAATATAGTCTTTGATTTCTTCAAAAGTATATTTATTTAATTCATTTACTCTAATAAATCTATCAATACTATCATTATTCATACTTTATAACCCCTAATATTAACAATATCTCAATCATTGTTTTGATCCAATAACCTATGAAATAAAGCTATATGCTTTAAAGCCCAAGTATCCCAATTGTAAGGTTCAATAGTATGAGAGATTCTTCTTTTTCTTTCTAAATATTCTGATTTTAGTTTTGAAACAACTATTTTTAAAGAATCTATATCATTCCATTTATACTCTATATGAGGAAAATCAGGTATAACCCCTATAGCTGGGGCAATAGACATCGTACCAACTCCTAGTGCTTCCATAAATGGTACAGGACCACCTTCATAAAGAGATGGAACTAACAAATAATCTATAGATCTATAAAAATCTGGCATATCATCAAATTTCCATACAGGTACACCCCAACTATCATTTAAAGCAACTATTTGCAAATTTTGCATTAAATCTTTATCTTCAAGTAATGCTTGTACTAAATGTTCACCCTTTCTTCCACCAGAATATACTCTACCTACTAATCCCAAAGTCATTTTAGGTTTAAAACTTTTATCTGCACCTACTGGTATCACACTAACCTTATCTTCACTAATACCAAATCTTTTTACATCAGATGCTGCTGTATTAGCTACAGCAACACAATGATCGACCTCTTTTGCTACACTCTCCCACTTGTCATTTAATTTCATAGGATCATAGTGAGTAAAGTTTGCAACCACCACTCCTTTGGATGGTCTTTTATTAAAATATCCATAATTGATATAGTAATGAATGTTGGCTTCTGGATAATCTTCATTTATAACAGCATTTGGCAATCTTTTTACTATCTCTTCAGCTTTTCTATGCATAATCCAACCAGGTTTTTCTGTAACAATACGAACTTTTAATCTTTGGTTTCTCTTTCTAAACTTTTCAGTATCATATGAACTCATTGCTTCTTTTAAAAGATTTAAATCATTTTGAGGTGTTGTTCTTTGGTCATATAATTTTCTAGTTGCATTTTCATAATGTATTGCTGTAGCATTGGCTACATACAATATATCTTTTTGAAACATATTTTTATACTCTATACATAGTATTATATCTTGAGCTGCAACTTCACACCTTTCTTCAAACTTTATCTCATCAAATTCTATTTTTTCTATCATAAGATAAGCACCTGTCACAGCAGGTACTACCAAGTCATTGGATACTCTTGGATCTGTATAATATATCTGATTTTTATATCTATGATATGGCATATTATTTTCATCAAAAAATACACCTGCATGTTGAATATTTTGGTTTTCAAATCTCAGATTTACACCTACTATCCCTACATCTTTTTTCAATATCGCATTATATGAATTTATAATACAATAGCTATCTACTTCTATATCATCATTTATAAATAAAAGGTATTTACCTTTTGCCTTAGATGCTAACATATTATTATTTTTAGAAAAGTGATAAGGTTTCTCTTCTATAAAAGTTATCTCAAACGAATACTTTGTCTTATCTATATCTGGTTTTTCATCTCCATTCCATGAACATATAAACTCCAAAGATATATCATCAAGTACAGATTTTTCTATACTATCTAATAACAAATTTATATTTCCAATATTCTGACTAACTGTCAACAGTGATAAATTATACATTTTTTTCTTCCTTTCTTCCCTCTATATTTTCTATAACTTTATAATAATTAGCTATCATCTGGTCATATGTTTGCAACTGTTCAAATAATCTCTTTGAAGCCTTACTAAAATCTTCTCTTAAATTATCATCATTGATAAGTTGTAATGTATATAAAGATAGTGCTTTTGTATCTTCTTCTTTATAAAAAAATGCATTATAATTTTCTATACACTGTTCTATAACTCCAAAACAAGGAGTAGTTACTATAGGCAATCCAAAATATAATGCTTCTAATATCACTCTTGGAAAACTTTCTATCCTTGAAGTAAAAATATATATATCTGACATAGCATAAAAATCGTAAGGCTTAGTAAGCTGCTGTTTATCTGTTTCTGTTATAAGTATAATCCTATCTTGTATATCTTTAGGATAACTATAAATTATATCATATATCTCTTTACTATAAGGCTGAGTATCATCTCCCTTATTTTTATCCATGCCAACTATAAAAACTTTTATCTTTTTCTTGTTTTTTTCAAAAATTTTAGGCAAAGCTTTTACAAAATCAAGCTGACCTTTTCTTGGAGACACAGTTCCCAAAGATAATAATACAAGTTCATCTTCTGCTATACCAAACCTGTCTCTTATCTCTTTTCTTGCATAAATAGAGTCTTGATTTAATAAAGATGTATTTAGTGAATTATGTATAATTTTAAATGTATCATCTATATCAAGAAAGGACCATATACTCTTTGTTGCATTTGCTACAAAAACAACTTGTGATGCTTTTATCATTGTAGAATAGGCTTCTTTTCTAACTATATTGGGAAGATAATCAAAATAACTCTTTGGAGGTTCACTCTCTCTAGGTATAAAAATAGTTGGAATACCCAAACGATATGCACCATGAACCATATAAAAAGATAGTAGAGTATTAGCTATAACTACATCTGGATTAAGCTGAGATAATTTCATCTCCAAAACTTTAAGTTCGTTTTCCCAATCATCAATAGTCTGACACTGCACATTAAATGAATTATCTACAATAACTCTAATATCTTGATCTTTATACTTCTCTTCCAATGGTCCAGCAGAAGGAGAATACACAATAGGTGTTATATGAAATAGTCTTCTTAATCCTATAGCCAATTCAAATAAACTATTTTGAGCTCCTTGAGAGCGTAAATTATGACTACAAAACAGTACTACCTTTTCAGATGCTTGCTTCTCATATATCCATTTACTTTTTTCACTAAAAAACATCTCTTTTAAAAGATACTCTTTGCTATCAAGTTGTGCGATAATTTTTAAATTATGCTTCCTACCATCCAAATATTGCAATGGGATATTGACCTGATAACCTGCTTTGCAGCTTACATTAAATACTCTTTTAATATCTGCTCTATCTATAGTAGTTTTAGATAAAATAATCTCTTTATCATCAATAACAAACTTTAATCTTACAACATCATCAGAACTGTTTTTTTGTAAGTTATATACCCATCCTTTAATACCTGATATACTAACATCTTCTACATTATGTTTAAAATAACTAGAATAGTTATTGATGTATTTTACTTGAGACTCTACTAAAAATTCTAAATTTCTTGTCTCTTGTTTGGGTTGGGATATTGTTACTTTTTGTTCTATAATTACATCTGTTTTATGCAATAAATAGTATTTTTGATTATTAACAATAAAAATTTTTATATTATGTTTTTTTTCATCCTGCAACTGTTTTGGTGCTTCAATATGATATCCAGCATAACACTTTATACCAAATTTTCTTTTTAAATCTTCTCTATCTATATTTACATATGATTCTAATTTTATTTTATCATCGACGATAACTATCAATTTCAATTCATTTTTGTATTCATTTTTGTCAAGAGGATATACCCATCCTCTAATACCTGATGTATCTATATGTTCTAATTGATATTTAAACTTTTTAGCTGTATCCTTCTCTAAAGAATATTTAAATCTATATTGTCTATTTTCATATTTACCATATCTTACATAATGTAAGATAAAATCAAACTCTTCATTTTGTAATTTTAAGTCATCATAGCTATTTTTATAAAAATCTATATCAAAACCATCTTTTAGATTTTCATACTCTTTTTTTTCTTCTTCATTTTGAAATCTATTTTCTTTGAGTCCATACTGTATAAAATGGATAAAAGGATATGCACCATCTTCTTTTACATCTTGGTAAAATCCTCTATACCAAATAGGATCAAATTTTTCATTTGGTTTTCTATCTTCTTTCAAACCTATTTGTATAAAATGATCTAAGGGTGTACTAGAAAAAAGTCTTGCATCACGATTTGATTTTAAATAATATTTATCATCAAACAATGTACTTCTTTTTATCTGTTTTTTATATTTTTTTATCTGTTTTTTATGCTTAGATGCAAACATATCTACTTACCCCTTTATACTTTTATGCAAATCTCTCAATGGCTTTGTATATATCCAACATTTACTCTCTTTGATTGTAGCGAGATCTTCAACTATCTCATCCAAACTTTTACTTAACTCTTTAATATTTTTCTCTTTAATTAACAACTCTTGTTTATACTTATCTCTTTGTAAAATTAAATTTTGAATATTTTTCTGCTCTTTTTGTAAACTTGTATTAACTTTATTATATTGTTTTTTTACACTATCCAAACTACTCTCTAGTTTGGCTATATTATGTTGCAGAAAGAGAATCTGTTTTGTTTGTTCTTTTACATCTTCTTCTAGTTTCTCTTTTTGTTTTACTGTTTTATTATGCTCTTTCTGCTCTTTTTGTAAACTTGTATTAACTTTATTATATTGTTTTTTTACACTATCCAAACTACTCTCTAGTTTGGCTATATTATGTTGCAATGACTGAATCTCATATTCTTTCTTTTCCAATAAAATATTAGTAGGCAAATGACCTTTTTGATCAATATTATTTATTTGACTATATTCATTTGGATATCTCCCTTCTGCATTACCATGTTCAATATAATGCTTCAGTAAAGAACCTTTATATTTTTTCAAATCCAAATATTTTGAGCTATAGTACTCTTCATCAAATAGAGTTGTATCTTTTATCTTATCTAAAAGCTTATTGTTTTCTTCTAACACTTTTAACTTTTTTTCCAATACTTTATAAAGAGCTAATTTTTGCTTTACATCATTATTATGAAATAACGATAAAGAAAAATAAAATTCTTTTCTTAAGCTATCAAACTTTTCAGTATTATCAAAATCTTCTTTTTTTATAAGTTTTATTAGTTTAGAAAGAAACATTGGAAGTTCTTTGGAAACATTTTGTATTGATATATTGTTATGTTTTATCTTTTTATCCAAGAAAGATATTACATCTTTTTTAGTATTTTTATTTATATTTATATCTAAAAAGTCTGCCAATACTTTGATAGTTTTTATAGGTTCATCTATGAGTTCTGAAAAAGTTGTGGATATATGCTTATAATCCCGACTAAACTTCTCTGCTTCTAGCACATGTTTTGACCATAACAATAGCCCTTTTTCTATAGAAAAATCATTTCTTTTTTGAAGGGATTTTGCTACCTCTAATGGATTTCGATATGGCAAGACAATCTTTATATCATATCCTAGATTTTTACAAGCCCTCTCCCATATAGGAAATAACAATGATATCCTTGGATCTTTTATAACAAACTTTTCTACATATCTAAATTCATTTATCAATATCTCTTCAGCCTTGGTAACATACATTTCAAAATCATTTCTTTTTATTGAGTCTATATCAAAATATATATCATCCCATGAAAAATTACACTCAAGTAGTATCTTTTCATTTAACTTATATATAAAATTGTTTTCAAAATACCCTTTTGGATTCCCTTCATTTGCAGACATCAAATCAGTCCCAAACTCCATACCCAAGATATTCAAAACACCACCAAGAGCCGAAGTTCCAGAACGATGCATACCCAAAATAAAACATGCCGTTTTCATCTATTTTTCTCCTTGGATAATCAAATCATTTTCTGTTTTTATACAATTCATTATATAACATATCAATTTTAACTGTAGAATACCTAGGTACTTGAGCTATTTCTAACTGAGCCATTAGCTCATGTAAATCTTTTATAAATCTTTGTCTTGCTACTCTATAAACTATCTTGTCATTTTTGATCAAAGGATACAATGCTCTTACTGTTGCTTCATTCTGTATATCTAACCCATATCTCCTTTTTGTAACATTTACTTTAGTCGATTCTATTACTTTCAATCCTTCTCTATGGGAAAGCAATACCATAAATTCTTGCAATCTTTCAGATATCCCTATATATTCTATAGATTCTAAGTTTTTTAATGCTAAATCCAAATTATCTGGCTGTATAGCTCCTTTACCATTTCCCAAATATCTTGTTTGACAATCATGAAAAAGCCAAATATTTTTTTCTTCAAGCCATACTATCAACTTAATTAATTCTTTTGGATTTGAAAAATCCAAAGATTTAAGATATAGAGCTAATATTTGTATAGTACTAGAATGTCTCATAAATCTATCTTGTTCTGATTCTTCTGCAAGTTCTCTTACATATGTTATGTGAGATATAAGCTGTTCCATAGGATTTCTTAAGATCGTTATAATCTTTCTAGGAAATCGTTGCAAAAACTTTTGTTTTATTATAGGCAATACTATATGTCCTGAAAAGGATTTATATTGTTCTAATGTTAAAATATTATTTTCATTTTCTAAGTTAATCTTACTTTCAATATGATCTAAAAAGGATGGATTATTATAAAGTAAAAATTTATTAAAAAAGCTACCTGCTGTTTTAGGGATATGCAAATAAAAAAAATCCAAGTCTATTCCTTTTACAAATATAACAAGATTTTATCCAAATTTCACTTACAAGTTATTAATCTTCTCTCAAACCAAAATTTTCATGTTTTAATGTCAAATTTTTATTATAAAAATTATCTTTTTTTAGATATTTTTTCCATCTGTTTTGCATATATAATATTTCTTGTTTAAATCTTTTCTTTTTTTTAGGAGTATCTTCAGAACCTCTACTGATAGATTCATGATGATAAAGTTCAGCATAAGGAGTCCAAACATTTCTATAGCCTTTTTCAAGTAGTTTAAGACAAAAGTCCACATCATTAAATGCTACTTTTAAATCTACCTCATTTAAACCACCAACCTCTTCATAAAGTCTCTTTTCAACAACTAAACAAGCACCTGTTACAGCTGAATAATTTTGAACTATTTGAAGCCTTGAAAAATATCCATAAGCTCCCCTTTGAAAATACTTATGAGAATGTCCAGCTACTCCACCTATACCTAAAATTACACCAGCATGCTGTATTGTACCATTACTATAATACAACATAGCACCCACGGCACCTACATCAGGAAGGATAGCATGAGATACCATTTCAGTAAGCCAATTTGGAGATATGACTTCTATATCATTATTGACAAGAGCTAGTATTTCACCTTTAGCATACTTTACACCAAAATTATTGATAGCAGAATAATTAAAAGGATATGGGTAGTTTAACACCTTTATATTATTCTTTCTCTCTAACTCTTCAAAATAGTTTAATGTTTTATCACATGTAGTTTCATTATCCAGTATTAATATCTCATAATTCTCATAAGTTGTTTTATCCAATATACTTTCAATACACTTATACAATATATCATATCCATCTCTTGTAGGTATCAGTATAGAAACAAGTGGATTTGGATTAGTTATAGGATAAACTACCTTATAAGTATTAGCAAGTTTCCCATGTTCAACTTTGATCTCTTTATCTATCTTAGAGATATAATCAACCAATGCCTTATACCCTGCATCATGAGTATAGTTTTTTGCTTTACTCTCTAGAGCTGTAGAACCGACAATAGCCCTCCAATGATAAAGTATCTTTTCAACTCTACCTATTTGTGAATCATCTATCAAAGTTATACATCTTAAAAACAGATCATAATCCTGACTACCTTCATACCCAACTCTAAATCTACCTATTTTGTCAACTATATCTTTTTTGATACATGTCAAATGACATATATAGTTTTGAGATAAAAACATATCGGGATTCCAACCTGACTTAAAATGTGGCTCATACCTCACTCCATTTTCATCTATCTTATCTTCATCTGTATAGATAAGTTTCAAATCTCTGTTCTCATTGATCTTTTTTACTATCTCATATAAAGCATTTGGAGCTAAAGTATCATCATGATCCAAAAAAGCAACATATTCACCTATAGCTAACTCTAAAGCAGAATTTGATGCTTTAGATATGTGACCATTGTCTTTTCTATATATCACTTTTATATTTTTATATTTTGATTTATACTGTTTTAAAACTTCTATAGTTTCTTGATTAGAAGATGCATCATCAGCTATACAAAGCTCCCAATGCTTATATGTTTGAGCTAAAACAGACTCTATCATTTCTATTAAATATTTTTTATCAGTATTATAAATTGGTACTATAATAGATATTAATGGGGAAAACTGTAATGGTTTTACCATTAAATTATTCTTTTCATTAATTTGAATCCACTCTTCATAACTAGAAACTATTGATGCCAATGTAGTTTCTTGAGGATATAGAGCATAATATTCTCTATTAATATGCTTTTTAACCTCTTTTACTCCTCCTCTTTTATAACGAGCATAAGATTTTTCTATAAGTCGAAGAGGTTGAAATGGTAAATCTGACCATATTATATATAAAATTTTTTTAAACATTATCTTCCAATACTATAATAACTTTATAAAGATAGATTTATTTTAACATATAGTTTATATGTGATATCTTAACATTATTTATATACTTAGAATACTATAATTATAGCTATATATTAAACCCCCTGAGTAGTATCAAACACTCTGATATGAAGTCTGTCACTATATCTAAAATTGTGCTTCATACAAAACTCAAATACTGCCTTATCGTTGTGCCAGATACTATCTCTACTCTCACCTACTGGCATACAAAAAACTTCTAAGTTTGGCACGATATCTCGTATCTCATCTATCTCATCTTTGGCACTGGTATCTACTAACTCTTTAGAGATGGTAAATTTTAAAAAAGTCTCTTTGGAGTATTGTTGTAGGCTTTTTAGAGCTTTTGGATTGATGCGTTTTTCTTTTGGCTCACCACTGTTTGATAGCTTCAAAGACAAAGCAAAGGTACACTCTTTGTAAGCACTGTATCTATCAAAATCTATATCTATAGTACCATTGGTTTCAAATGTAACTCTAGTTTGTAATCCTACAAGATACTCTACTACTTCATAAAAAATTCTGTCACTATAATAAAGTAGTGGCTCTCCACCTGTGATGACAACATCAGGTATATAGCCTATCTTGTTAAACTCTTGATTTAGTTTATCTATAAGTTTTTGAGAACTTTGGACTTTTTGCCACTCTGAGGCAAAAGCACTATCAACTGCAAAGTATGTATCACATCCTAGTTTTTGTATATCACCTACTTCATACAAAGCACCAAAACCTTTGCATGTAAGATTACATCCACCTGTGCGTAAAAAGTAAGATGCCACCCCTGCATACTTACCCTCACCCTGTATAGAAAAAAACTCTTCAGTTAGATAAAACAAAATTCTTCCTCTTTACGCGTAGGGTGTTGTGTCCCCACAACACCTTTAATATATCGAACAAATGGTGTTGTGAGGCACAACACCCTACAAGACATATCACCCACCTGTCTCATAAAAAGCCCTTGAAGATATATTTTCATCATTTGGATCAAACTCATTCCATCTGTTCTCTTTTGGTTTATCTCTAAGTACTTGAGCCAAAACTTCTGATGCTCCTTGGATATCTCCATCTTTGACAAATTGGGCTATACTCATAGCTTCATCAAAATACAAACACGGTATCAAATGTCCTTCTGCTGTGAGACGGATACGGTTACAACTTTCACAAAAGTCATGCTTGTGTGGATCTATAAGTCCAAACTCATAATCTATCTCTTCTATATGGTAGTTAAAAGATGGACTAGCACCTTCTCTTCCTAAAGCTTTTATGGTGTATTTTTCTTTTATCTTGGCAAGTATCTCTTTACCATGCATACCTTGTAATTCTATATTGGCATGGCTGTTTTCCATATACTCTATAAATCTTACTTTGATACCCTTACTATGACAATATTCCAAGATATCTACTATCTCATGATCATTTATACCCTTTAGTGGAACCATATTGATCTTTACACCAAGTCCTACTTCAAGAGCTTTATCGATACCTTTGAGTACTTGTGAAAGTACATCTTTTTGAGCTATCTTTTGAGCATTGGCAGGAGTGAGTGAGTCTAGTGAGATATTGAGTCTTTTAAGTCCTGCATCTTTTAGTTTTTTAGCTGTTTGATAGAGCAAGTAACCATTGGTCGTAAGAGCCAAATCCACATCAGGATTGTGGTTATATATCATAGATATAAACTTGTCCAAATCCTCTCTAAGAAGTGGCTCTCCACCTGTAAGTCTAACTTTTGTAATACCCTCATCCATAGCAGATTTGACAAATAAAAACAGTTCATCAAAACTAAGTAAGTTTTCATTGGGTACCCAAGAAAAGGGTTTTTGTGGCATACAATACTGACATCTAAAATTACATCTCTCTGTAAGAGAAATACGAAGATAATTTACTGCTCTTCCATGACCATCTATAAGCATATCCATCCTAATAAAATAGTTTTAGGTAGAGTATCTAAATAATGATAAAAAAGTGATGATATATATCAAGAAAAAATAAAGAAGTTTATATAAAGTATAGAGCCATCAAATGATGACTCTATAGTAGGTCTTAGTGATGACCTTTCCACATTGCTTTTTTCCATAAGAATGCAAGTGCAGTAAAGATTAGGAAGAATAGTAACACTTTTGGTCCTGTCTCTTCTCTAAGTGGTTTACTAGGATCACCTGTCTCTTCTAGGTAAG
>Ga0256828_1001109_pt1 | contig 17208 bp, 15 predicted proteins | sample CV88metaG_FD_185993 | JGI IMG/M metagenome (GOLD analysis project Ga0256828, IMG submission 185993) | Hydrothermal vent microbial communities from East Pacific Rise, Pacific Ocean - CV88 | ecosystem: Environmental > Aquatic > Marine > Hydrothermal vents | place: Pacific Ocean: East Pacific Rise...
CATATGAACAAGCATATTTTCCACCGGTACCTAGTAAATTTACAAAATTTATGAGAACTTGTGTATTATGGCAATTAGTTAGATTTGCAGCATTTAATTTAATGATTACAAAATTATTAATTAAATCTCATCACTAAAAATAAACAATAAAACATAATAAAGGTAGTTTTAGAAGTATGTTGATACAATGAAAGAGATTGAAATCGTATATTATACGATGATATCTCTTTACTTATTGATCTCAAATAATAAAATATCTATATAAAATATGTTAAAATATCCCGATAATTTTAATATAAGAAGTAGATATGAATATAATCATTGCAGGAGCCGGAAAAGTTGGCTTTAATTTAGCAAAAACATTATCTATAGCACATAATGTAATTGTGATTGACAAAAATGCAGATGCATTAAATAGTATTCAAGAAAATCTTGATATTATGCCAATATGTGGTAGTGTTGAGGATTTTAAAACATTTCAAGCTATCCATTTAAATCAAATTGATCTTTTTGTTGCTGTTACAAATTTGGATAATATTAATTTGATTTCAGCTATGACTATAGATCTTGTTTTAAATGTAAAACGAAAATTTATACGACTTAAAAAACACTATTTTGATCATGAAATTATAAAAGAACGATTATCAATAGATAAATTTATATTTCCTGTACAGTTAGCTTCAAATACTGTTTTATCACTTTTGAAATATCCAAAAGCAAATAATGTAAAAACTTTTAAATATACAGATTATAAACTTATATCAATGATGATTCCAAATGATTTTCTTCCAAAAACATTTGAGTTTGAGTTATTTAAGATTATAGGTATAGAAAGAGATAAACATTTTTTTATTCCAAAAGGAAATAGCGTAGAGATACAACCAAATGATTTGGTTTATTATTTTGGATTAGAAGATGAGATGAAAATAATTTCTGCTGATGCTGATAATATTATAAAAAAATGTGTAGTATTTGGTGGAGATAAATTAGGAATAGCAATTACTAAGGATTTGTTAAAAATTAATTGTGAAGTAAAATTAATAGAAAAAGATTTAATATTATGTCAAAAAGCAGATGAAAAACTTAAAGGTAGGGCTGATATTATTAACTTTAAATATGGTTCACATGAAATATTTGACGATGAAAATCTTGATAGTGCAGATATTTTTATAACAACTACTAATAATGATGAATTTAATATTATCAAATGTCTTGAAGCTAGAGATAGTGGTGTGAAAAAAGTTGTAGCAATCAATAATGAAATGGAATATTATAATTTAATGCATACGCTAAATATTACAGCTGTGCGTGGTCCTAAAATGAGTGCATATCATAAAATTATGGAAGAAATTAGCTCTACGGGAGTTGTTATTAAAAAACATTTTTGTGGTGGTAAAGCTATAGTATTTATGAGAAAAATTTTTAAAAATTCAAAATTAATAGGTAAAAAAATTAAACCATTAAAATTGACATCTTCATCATTGTTTTATATCAAAGATAAACATTTAGAAACATTTGATAATAAAATTATTTTGCAAGAAAATGATTTGATTATATCATTTTGTATTGCAAAAGAGAGTGAAAAAGTACAAAAGTGGATATATGAATTATAAAAATATCTTCAAAATTTTATCTTTGATTGGTATGACACTATGTGTAATATTACTTCTTGATGTTATTGTTGCAGTTATTTATAATGAAAATTATAAAACTTTTTTGATCTATGATACTGTTTTGTTTTGTTTGAATTTGTTTATTTGGTTGTCGTTATATAAATATGAAGTTGATGTTAAAATACGAGATAGTATTTTAATTGTTAATTTATTGTGGATATTGCTGGGATTAGCTGGTTCTATACCATTTTTAATATATACAGATATATCTTTTTCATCTGCTTTTTTTGAATCAATCAGTGGATTTACAACCACCGGTGCTACAGTATTTACAGATATAGAATCATTACCTCATATTATTTTATTTCATAGAAGTTTAATTCATTGGTTAGGTGGATTGGGAGTTATTGTGTTGGGAGTTGGACTTTTGTCTATTTTGAATCCTACGGGTAGTTTATCTCTTTTTAAAGCAGAATCAACAGGCTTGTCTATAGAAAAATTAACACCAAAAATAAAAGATACAGCTATTAGTTTGTGGTTGATATATTTTGTTTTGACAACTTTGGATACATTGTTATTGTATTATTTTGGTATGGATTGGTTTGATGCAATCAATCATGCATTTTCTACTATATCTACAGGTGGATTTTCTACAAAAAACAATTCAATGGGATATTTTGCTTCTAATAGTAGTATTATTTGGATAACAACAATCTTTATGATCTTATCAGGTATAAATTTTTTGGCACATTTAAGGGTTTATTACAGAGATTTTTCAGGATATAAAAGTGAAGAGGTAAAAGCATATATTGGTATATTTATGATATTAAGTTTAATTCTTACATTTATCCATATTGATATTGGTGGAGATAGTTTTTATGATGCTGCTAAGCATTCATTTTTTACTATTGCTTCAGTTATGACAACAACCGGATTTGCTACGATTGATTATGGAACATGGTCACATTTGGCTATAGCAACTATTTTTATAGCGATGTTAGTTGGTGGGAATGCTGGTTCAACAGCAGGTGGAATCAAAGTTATTAGGCATATTATTATTTTCAAAAGTTTATTTTTGGAATTTAAAAGAACTTTACATCCTCATAGTGTTAATTCTGTTTTTATAGATGGGATAAAACAAAAAGAGAAGATTATTACAGCAACTTTTGGTTTTCTTGTATTATTTATGATAACTGTAAGTATTGTTACTGTATATGTTTATGCAAGAGGATATGATGCTATGAGTGCAATTTCTGCTGGATTTGCCCTTGTAGGAAATATTGGACCTGGATTTTCATTGATAGGACCAAGTGATAATTTCGCTTTTTTTAGTGATTTTGATAAATTATTTTTTTCTATAGCTATGATTATAGGACGACTTGAGTGTTATACTGTATTTATATTATTAAGTAGTTCTTTTTGGAAACGATTTTAATATAATCTTAAAATAATATTTTACAATTAGAATTTCAAATATAAGTAGTTATATTTTTCGTTAATAGTAGTATAATTTCATATAATAATTTTTATAAAGAAAGGATAAAATTAGATGTTTAAAAAAATTATGCCTTTAAATGCGATTATTTCGCTTAGAATGTTTGGACTTTTTATAGTTCTACCTGTGTTATCTGTATATGCATTGGATATGCCAAATTCAAGTCATACTATGGTTGGTATTATTATTGGTGGTTATGCTATTACACAGATGCTTTTTCAAGTACCATTTGGGATGGCAAGTGATAAAATAGGTAGAAAAAAAACTATTATAGTAGGACTTCTTATATTTGCTTTTGGATCTTTTATAGCTGGAACTGCTACTGATGTATATATGCTTTTAATTGGGCGACTTTTACAAGGAGCAGGGGCTATTGGTTCTGTTATTACAGCAACAATCAGTGATGTTGTAAGGGAAGAAGAAAGAAGTAAAGCTATGGCTATTATGGGTGCTAGTGTTGGAACATCGTTTGCACTGTCTATGGTTGCTGGTCCTGCTATTGCATCAAGTTTTGGAGTACCTACATTATTTTTCTTTGTTTGTTTTTTGGCATTGTTTTCTATTTTTATCCTTATAAAATTTGTTCCTAATCCTCCAAAAATAAAACATACATATTTGAATCATGATAAATTTAATATGTTTAAAAATGCAAATTTAATGAAAATGAATATTACAAATATGGTAGTAAAAGGGCTTATGACTTTTGCTTTTATGATTATACCTATTGTGTTGACTAAAACTTACGGTTGGCAAATGAGTGAATTGTATAAAATATATCTTCCAGCTATGGTTGTAGGGCTTCTTACTATGGGACCAGCAGCTGTATTTGCAGAAAAAAAAGGTAAATTCAAATTGATTTTATTACTTGGGATAATGTTTTTAGCAATATCTTATTTTGTTATAGGTGTAAGTTCAACTTATATGATTTTTTCTATTGGGGTTGTTTTATTTTTTGTTGGTTTTAATCTTCAAGAACCTATTATGCAATCACTTGCTAGTAAATATGCAAAAATACATCAAAGAGGTACAGTATTAGGAATTTTTAATAGTTTTGGATATTTTGGTACATTTTTAGGTGGTATGATAGGTGGTATGTTGCTTGATATTACTACATTATCTACTATATCATATGGTATTATTGCAATTTGTATAGTATGGGCAATTTTAATTTTTACTTTAGAAAATCCAGCATTAACAAAAATGGCATATATCCATCTTGATGATACAAATCATGCAAAACATCAAGATTTACATACTATTGAAGGGTGTAAAGAATGGTATATCAATGATACAGAAAATGTAGTTGTTGTAAAATATGATGCTCAAATTATAAATGAAGATAAAATACGAGAGTTGATTAAATAATCCTTTTTAAGATTGATTATCAAAATTAATCTTTATTTAATAATAAGTTGGTATTATTTCACTCATAAGTTTAGTTATTAATAATTATAAGGATAAATTATGAGTAAAAAAGTATTGATTTTAGGTGGTGGATTTGCAGGTGTAGAATGTGCAATCTTTTTAAAAAAAGAGGGTATCAAAAATGTAACATTGGTATCAAATAGGGAGTATTTTTATATATTTCCTACTTCTATTTGGATCCCTACAGGGGAAGCAAAATTTGAAGATATGTGTGTTCCTTTGGATGAACTTGCTAAAGTTCATGATTTTGAATTGATTATCGATGATGTTCAAAAAATACAATCAAAAGAAAATAAAGTTATTTGTGCAAATAATACATTTGAATATGAATATTTAGTTGTTGCTATGGGTAGTGGTAAAATGAAGCACAAAGGTAGTGAAAACTTTTTATCAATTTGTGGTGAACCAACAGATTCATTAAAAATAAAAGAAAAAATTGATGCACTAATCCAAAAAGGTAGTGGTAAAATTGCTATGGGATTTGGTGGAAATCCAAAAGATCCAAGTAATGTAAGAGGTGGTCCTGCTTTTGAAGTTTTATTTAATGTACATAATCAACTTAAAAAATTAGGTATTAGAGATAAATATGAATTAACATTTTTTGCACCTATGGCAGAACCAGGAGCAAGAATGGGTAAACAAGCTTTAAAAATGATGGATATTTTCTTTGATAAATTAAATATTAATACCCATTTTGGTAAAAAATTCAAAGAGTTTGTAAGTGATGGTATTATTTTTGAAGATGATAGTAAACTTGAAAGTGATTTTACTATGTTTATCCCTGCTGGTAATGGTCATAATGTATTTTTTGATAGTGATTTACCACTTAATGATGCTGGACTTATTAAAATCAATGATTACTGTGAAGTAAGTCATAATTTTGATGAAACAGAAAAAAGTGAAGAGGGTGTTTATAAAGTTTTTGCTATTGGAGATAGTTCAGCATTGGAAGGTCCAGATTGGAGAGCAAAACAAGGACATATTGCTGAAGTTATGGCTAGAAATGTTGCGTTTAATATAGCTCAAATGGAACAAGGAAAAGAAGCAAGAAAAGGGTATGAAGAACATTTAAATATTCTTTGTGTTATGGATAGTGGAGATGGAGCTGCTTTTGTATATAGAGATAATAAAGGTGGTAAAATGATCCCTATGCCTATTGTTGGACATTGGCTTAAAAAAGGTTGGGGTTGGTATTGTAGAAACTCAAAATTAGGGAAAATACCTAGAATACCAGGGATGTAATCTAATTTCTCTTTTTAAATAATGATATAATGGTGTTAAATATATCTGTTTTTAACACTTTTATATCATATAAAATTTTATTAAAATTTTTGTAACTGTTTATCTCTTTGTGTTTGATTTTTCTTTTGAATTTGTTTATTTTATCTTGTTGATGATTTTCTAATATAATATTTGTATTTTCTACCTCTTCTCCCATTTTTATATTTAACATAGATGATTTTTTCATAGCTAATAATTGAGATGAAAATACACTCCTGTGTCCTGAAATTAAAAAACTAATAACAGCAGATAAAGCAGCATAATGAGCAATATCAATACCAAAAAGTTCAACAGCCATAATAGTTGAAGCAATAGGGGTATTTGTTGTAGCAGATAATACGCTAATAAATCCAAGTGCAGCAAAAAGTGTAATATGATCAGGAGAAATTATACTTCCAAATGTATATCCACTAGTAGCACCTATATAAAATAAAGGTGTTATAATACCACCACTTCCACCACTTCCTAATGTAACTGAAGTAAAAAATAGTTTTACAATAAAAGTGTACCAATGGATATTTGAAGATGTGTCTATATTAGGATTAAGAGCATTGGCAATAGTATTTAATCCTAATCCAATATATTGTTCCCCAAAAATATAAGTAAGAACAACCATTATAAAACCAGCAATAAAAGCTTTTGTATATATATTGTATTTGATTTTTTTAATATAATTTGCCATAGATGATACAGAAGTTATAACAATATCAGAAATAAATCCAAAAAATACCCCAGCAATAATAACTTTGATTATTAAAGCTATGTCAAGATTTAGATCTTGAAAAAAATGTAAATTATAATAAGTATATTTAATTCCTAAGAATTGTGCAGTAGTAAAAGCAGCAAATCCAGCAATAAAAGATGGTAATAATACATCATACATAATTACACCTATAATAAGAACTTCAACTCCAAAAATTGCTCCTGCGATAGGTGTTCCAAATACAGTTGCAAATCCTGCACTAATACCACATATTGCTAATTTTTTTTTATCTTGAGATTTAAATTTTAAACTAGATGATATAACAGAAGCTACTCCTGCACCTATTTGAGCACCTGGACCTTCTTTTCCTACAGAACCACCAGCTGCTATAGTTAAAACTGTTGCCAATAATTTAATAGGTATTACTAAAACATTGATTTTTCCATTATCTTTATGAACAGCAGCTATTACTTTTTCTGTTCCATGACCTTCTGCACTTGGAGCAAATGTTTTTACAACCCATACAGTTAAAACTAATGCAATTGGTAGTAAAAAATAGTGTTCAAATGGTAAAGTGGAGCAATAATTTTCACTATATTCTAAAATATCTAAAAACCCTGTAACAACAGCACCAATAACAATACCTATTATTGATGATAAAACTACCCATTTAGTAACACTAAGAAATATTGCAGTTTGTTCTGTGAGATGTTTATGCATATATAAATTCCAATAAGTTTGTCATTATAAAATATTATATCTAAATAATATAAAAATATTATGAAGTATTTTGATATTATTTAGGAATTTTGAGTTAATTTATAGTATAATATCACTCTACTTAAGCAAAGGAAACTTAATGTTAAACAAAGTTTTAATTATGTGTACAGGCAATAGTTGTAGAAGTATTATTGCAGAGGCGCTTATCAATACTTATTTATCAGATGTGATAGCATATAGTTGTGGAGTGAATCCATCTGGAAAAATAAATCCAAATGCACAAAAAGTTTTAGAACAAAATAATTGTTGGGATAATAAATATTATTCTAAAGATTTAGATGCTATTTTGGATATAGATTTTGATTTGGTTGTAACAGTATGTGATAATGCAAAAGAAACTTGTCCCGTGTTCCCAAAAGCAACAAAAGTGATTCATATTGGATTTGAAGATCCAGATGGTAAAGAATTTGATGCTTTTGTTGATACTTATAACGATATTAAAACAATATTATTGCCAAAATTAAAAAATAATTTACAAGGAGATAAAATGGATGATATAATAAGAGAAGTTATTCCTAAAAATATGTCAAAACTCAAAATTAATATTGATGAATTTATAGAGTTATACAATAGTGGTAAAGCTGAACTTTTAGATATAAGAGCTGATTTTGAACAAAAAGTATGGCAGTTGAATTTTGGATTAAAAATTGCAGCAAATGAATTACCAGATAATTTGGATAAATTACCAAAAGATAAAATTATAGTAGTAGCATGTCCTGGATCTGATCGTTCTAATATGGCTAGATTTTATTTGGCTTCAAAAGGTTTTGATGTAAGATATTTATCAGATGGTTTAATAGAACTAATGGGTAAACTAAGAGGTGGCAAAGCAAAACTTATAAATGTATGATTATATAATTTATTTTTTTATTACTTTGATTTTTTCAACCTTTTTTGCTATGGGAGGAGTTGGAAGTGCAGTTGCACTTGTATCTATTTTTCCTATGATGGGTCAGAGTTTTGCTATGTCAAAAGCTTTGGCACTTTTTATTAATACATCTTCAACTATTAGTGCTAGTGTTATGAATTTTTATCGTGGGGTGCTTGATTTTAAATTTGCACTTCCTTTGGTTGTATCGGTGCTTATCTTTACCCCAATAGGAGCTTATTTTTCTCAATATGTAGATCATAAGATTTTAATGTGGATGCTGGTTGCTTTTTTGCTCCTTAGTGCTACACTTATGATATTTAATAAAAAAGAGGCAAAAGTAGCTTATACAAAAAATTGGATTTTGTATTTAATTGGTAGTAGTGTCGGTGCAATATCTGGGATGTTGGGTATTGGTGGAGGTTCACTTATTATGCCATTGCTTATTTTACTTGGATTTGATGCAAAAAAAGCAGCATATGCAGTGAGCTTTGTGATACCATTTTCCTCTTTGGGTGCTTTTTTTACATATTTGCAATTTGTCGATATGGATTGGTTTCTTTTAGGTGATGTTACAATTGCTGCATTATTAGGTGGTTATATTGGTGGAAAAGTTATGCATTTTAATTTATCTCAAAAACAGATTAAAAAGCTTATTGGTGGATTATTGTATCTAATAGCTTTTAAGATTATTTTTAAACTTATAGGATAAGATTGTATTATGAATATTTATATATCTATTTTATTGCATGATATTATTACTATTATTACAATATTAAACCCTATTGCTGCTGCTAGTATTATGATAGGTATGATCCCAAATTCAACTAATAATATTGTAAAACCAATAGCACTTAAAGCCACATTTACTGTGATTATTGCATCATTGATAACACTTTTTAGTGGTGAATTTATTTTTAAAATATTTGGAATAAATGTATTGTCTATAAAAGTTATTGGTGGTATTATATTGATGAATATAGCAATTAATATGGTACAAGGGGAACATAAAAATTCAAAACATGCTCAAGCAGAACATGCAGAAGCACAGGAAAAAGAAGATATATCAATAATTCCATTGGGAATTCCTATATTATTTGGACCTGGATTGATTGCTACTATTATGGTATTGCATAATAATCATATACATAATATTTCTACAACAGTAAGTTATTTTTTAATTACTGTATCTATTGTATTGTCATCTTGTGTAGTTTATTTGAGTTTGAGATATATAAGTAATATTCAAAAAGTATTGGGTATTATTGGAATGAGAATTTTAACTCGTATTATGGGTTTGATTGTAGGAGCTATAGCTGCTCAATTTTTAGTTAGTGGAATAAAAGGTTTATGGCAAATATAAAAGGAAAATAAAATGGAATTAAAACAACAATATGATTTAGTAGTAATTGGAGCTGGACCAGCAGGAACTCCTGTAGCTATAGAATATGCAAAATTAAATAGTGATAAAAATATAGCTTTGATAGACAGTTTAGGAGAACTTGGAGGGGAATGTTTGTTTCAAGGATGTATTCCTTCTAAAATTATGGAAGCTAGTGCCAAACATATAAAAGAGATTGATAGTTTAAAAGAGTTTGGAGTAGAATTGGATGATACTCACTATAAACTTATATGGGATAAAATTAAACAAAGAAAAAATGAGATATTAACCAAAAGAACAAAAGCAGCCAAAGAGATAGCCTCTAGTGTTGGAAATATAGATCTTATTAAAGGGTTTGCTAGTTTTGAAGATGAAAAAAGTATAAAAATAGTTTTTGTAGATGGAAATGTAAAACAAATAAAATTTACAAAAGCTTTAATAGCAACAGGATCAAAATCTACAATACCATCTTATAGTGGTAATGCTGTATCAGATATAATCACTAATGATAAGTTTTTTAAAGATATGGATTTACCAGAAAGTTTAGGAATTATCGGAAGTGGAGCAATTGCGATAGAATTTACTCAAATTTTAGCAAATCTTGGAGTAAAAATAACTCTTTTTGTAAGAGGGGATAGGATATTAAAACATATTGATAATGAAGCTTCAAATTATCTTTTAGAAAAATTACAAACTCATCCAAATATTAATTTACTTTTAAATAGCACCATAAACGAGGTTAATCACAAAGAGTGTTATTTGGAAATTTCTTATACTCAAAATAATAAAAATAAAAAGTTATTGGTTCAAAAACTTTTAAGTGCAACAGGAAGAGTAGCAAATATAGAAAAATTAAATTTAGAAAAAGCAAATGTGCAGTTTAATAAACATGGAATTATAACTACTGCTTCACTTCAAACTACAAATAAAAATATATTTGCAAATGGAGATGTTGTAGAAAATTTTCCAAAATTTGCCCATACTGCTCAATATGCAGCTCATATAGTAGCTCAAAATCTGTTTTTAGAACATAATTTTTTTAAACCAGACTTTTCTAAAAATTCTTGGGTATTATTTAGTATGCCAAATTTTGCAAATGCAGGAATTAGTGAAAATGAGGCAAGAAAACAAAATATTGATATTATAGTTGATAAATTTGATTTTAGCAGTGAAGCAAAATCTCAAATTGAAAATGAAGATTTTGGGTATTTGAAATTTGTAGTAGAAAAAAAATCAAATAAAATTATAGGTATATCAATATTTCATGATGAAGCAAATAGTTTAGGTGGAGAAGCTGCATTAATTGTAGCAAAACAGTTGACATTGAAAGAGTTAATTGATACAATACATCCACATCCAACTATTAGTGAAGCTTTTGTTATGCTTTCTAAACAAATAATGGGTACAATTATGTTAGAAAAACTTAATAAGCCTATTGTAAAAGCATTATTAAAGCTTGAAAGACTAATTTAAAACAAAGGGTATAATATGGATATTATTTTAAAAGAATTAAATGAAAGAAAATCGGAGATTGAACAATCTTTGGAAGATTTGTTTAATGAAAATATGAAAATTACAGATTGGGATGTCCCAGAAGCAAATGATAAAGAAGCTGCTGAGGTATTATTGGGTATAATGGAAAACAAACTAAACAGTATAAAATCAGATATTAATGCTGGTAAATATGATTATTATTAAGGATAGATAATGGCTGCACATAAACATATAGAAACTATAAAAGAACATATAAACAAAACAACAAATTTAGATGAAGCACAAAAAAGTGACAGTATGAAACGGATTGAAGAATGGGTAATGGAAGATCGTGCATTTGGAACTTTGCAAAATGAATTAATTAAAATTAGTACATTTTTTGAATCTTTGTTTGCAGAATTAGGTATAGAATAATTATATAATATGAAGTTATAAGAATTATAAGAGTAAAATAAGTAAAAAGATTATTAAGGGGGATAGATATGTTTGGTAAAACACAAAAAATCAATGAATTAGAACAAAAATGTGCTGAATTAGAAAAGCAATTACAACATTCACAAGCTATAGTGGAGATATTTGATACTTTTCAAAAAACATTTCCTATATCGTTTTTTTCTATTAATCCGCAAAAAAAGATTTTAAGATTTAATCAAGAATTTATAGATATGACAGGATTTAGTAGAAGTGAGATAGATGCAAGTAATGGTGCAGCAGCAATCTTATGGCCTATAAATCCTCCAGAATGTAGAGTTTGTAAGCTTGTAACACAATTTATGAATGAAAAACAATCAGGTAATGGTATTGCTGATATTACAACGAAAAGTGGGGAAGAGGTTCCTGTATTTGTATATGTTATTCCTATAGTAATTCATGGAGATATAAAAGAGGTGTATATATTGCTTCGGGATAGAAGACCTGAAATTAAAGAAAGAAAACTTTATACAGAATCAGAATCTGCACCTATTTTAGAAGTGTTGCAAAATATTATTGATGGTAAATTAGATAATGAATTAACTATTCATAATGATAGTGAATTAAAAATATTTGAGGAACCTGTTAATAATATAAGATTAAATCTTCAAAATATTACAAATCAAATCGCTTTAACTACAAATACTATTTTGGATATGACTACAAAGTCAGCTGAAGATTTGGCTCATACTACAGTAACTATTGAAAATTTAACAAAACAAATTACACAAAATATGGATAATATATCAAATATGTCAAGTCATACAGATATGGTAACAAGATCATTAAACAATGAAGCTAGTTTGGCAACTAAAACAGTAACATCTATGGATCAGATAAATGAGCAGGTTACTTTGATTAATGATTCTATTAGTGTAATTGATCAAATTGCATTCCAAACAAATATTTTATCTCTAAATGCAGCAGTTGAAGCTGCAACTGCTGGAGAAGCAGGAAAAGGTTTTGCTGTAGTTGCTCAAGAGGTAAGAAACCTAGCAAGTAGAAGTGCAGAAGCTGCAAAAGATATTAAAAATATTGTTGAAATTGCTACACAAAAAGCAAATGATGGTAAAGATATATCTATAGAGATGTCAAAAGGATTTGAAGCATTAAACGATAGTATTCAAAAAATGACACAAATAATTGAACAAGTTACAACATCATCTGTTGAACAACAACAAAGTATTCAACAAATAAATGTTGCCATAGATGCTTTGTCAAAACAAATACAACAAAGTGCAAATGTAACAAATCAATCAAAAAATGATACATTTGAGATATTGCATATAAGTTAATATATTAAATAATTTTGAGACATATAGGATTATTTGCTGCTGTATCTATAGGTATTGGTGGCATGGTAGGTGGAGGTATCTTTGCTGTTTTAGGTGAAGCTGTATCTTTGGCACATGGTGCCACACCTATTGCATTTTTTATAGCTGGAATTATAGCTATTCTTACTGCATATTCTTATGCAAAACTTTCTGTTACATTTCAAAGTCGGGGTGGTACTGTAGCGTTTGTAGATCAAGCATTTGGGCATAATATTTTATCTGGATCTATTAATTTTATGTTGTGGCTTAGTTATATTGTAACTATCTCTTTATATGCTGTGGCATTTTCATCTTATGGAATTACTTTTTTTGATACAAAAACTATATTATTAAATCATAGTTTAATTTGTATAGCAATTATTTTACCAGCAGTTATTAATATCATTAGTGCATCTTTTGTAGGTAAATCTGAATCTGTTATTGTTGCTATTAAAATAATTTTATTGATTTTGATTATTGTAAGTGGTGGTTTTTATGTAGATGTTTCAAGATTAAATCCTGCAAATTATGGAAGTACATTATCTATTGTATCAGCAGGAATGATTATATTTGTAGCTTATGAAGGGTTTGAATTGATTGCAAATGCTTCTCAAAGTATTAAAAATCCGATTGTAAATCTACCTAGAGCTTTTTATATATCTGTATCTATTGTAATTTTGTTGTATATATTAATTGCTATTGTTACAGTTGGAACTGTAGATGAACACTCTTTATTAAAAGCACAAGATTATGCTTTGGCACTTGCAGCTAAACCTGCTTTGGGTCAAATTGGTTTTACCCTTGTGGCTGTAGCTGCACTTCTTTCTACTTTTTCAGCTATAAATGCAACTATTTTTGGTAATGCAAGATTAGGGTATATTATTGCAAAAGATGGGGAATTGCCATCACTATTTGAGTATGAAAAAGGTGAAATACCTATATTTGGAGTAGTTGCAACTTTATTATGTAGTTTAATTTTGGCAAACAGTATAAATTTGGATGAGATTGCTATCATTGCTAGTGCTGGGTTTTTATTGATTTTTTTTATAGTAAATATTAGTGCATTTCGTTTAAGAGAACAAATTGGTGCAAATGGTATTATAGTTGGTTTGTCATCTGTTGTAAGTTTTGTTGCATTGGTTGTATTACTAATGCAAACTTACAGTACAAATCCAAAAGCCATTATAATATTTGTAGTGTTTATTTTTGTATCATTTTTATTTGAGTTATTATATGGTAAAATTATAAGAGGACATATGTTCCAAAGAAGATATTAAAGGTTTTGTGGTATATGCAATTAATAGAACAATCAAGAAGAAAATTTTTACAAGGTAGTGTTTCACTTTGTGTGTATGCTACATCTGCTATGTCAAAAATACCATTAATTGATATACAATCATCATCAATATCTAAAACAAATATTCCATATCTGTGTAATATGTGTAGAAATAAATGTGCTGGATTTGCACAAATAAACGATGGAAAAATAACAAAATTAAATCCAAACCCATATTTTCCAAAAAGTAGAAATATGTTGTGTCCTAAAGGTAATGCTGGTATTGATGCTTTATATGATAAAGATAGATTAAAATATCCCTTAATTCGTATTGGTAAAAGAGGGGATGGCAAATATAAAAGAGCAACATGGGATGAGGTAAATGAGTATATAAAAAATAAACTTGTAAATATACTTGATGTTCAAAAAGATAATCGTTCAACAATTGCATTTTGTAATGGAGAAGGTTTTAATAAAGATGAATATATCCAATTTTTTAAAGGAAAAATAGGTAGTAGTAATTTTTTTGATGAAGGTAGTATTTGTTTAAATACAAAATTAGGAGCAGAGGTTTTAACGCTAGGGAATAATACACAACCTGATATAAAAAACAGTGATTTTGTGATTATAAGTGGTGCAAATAGATATGAATCATTAATAACACCAGATAGTATAGATATGTTACATTCAAATCAAAAAACAGTTGTACTTGATCCACGCCTTACAGTTACAGCACAAAAAGCTGATGTGTTTTTGCCAATTAATCCAGGAACCGATCTTGCTTTTTGTTTGAGTATGTTGTATATTGCCATAAAAAATAAACTTTATAATAAATCTTATGTAAAACAATATTTTAAAGATTTTGATAAACTTCAAACAGAAATATTAACAAATAAATATGACGCAAAATGGGCAGAAGGTAAAACAAATATACCGGCAAATAAAATAACACAAGTTACAAAAGAGTTTTTTAGTGCAAAAAGACCATTATATTATTTAGGAAGACGAAGTGTATGGAGTGACAATGATTTTCAACTTCGTCGTGCAATGATTTTGATTAATGCTTTAGCTGGAAGTATCAATACTAAAGGTGGATTGGTATTTGGTAAACCTATTAAAATAAAACCAGAAGAGATTGTTGAGCCGTTTTATAATAATGCAAAAGATAGATTTGATTTAAAAGAGATAGTTTATGGAAGTAATAAGGGTGGGAGTTGGCTTAATTTTAGAGATAAAATTGTAAATAAAACTACTCCATATCCAATAAAAGCTATGTTTATCCGTAAACATAATCTGATGCAAAATATGCCAAATATACATAAAACAAAAAAAATGCTTGAGATGATGGATTTGGTAGTTGTATTAGATACTATGCCAAGTGATACGGCACTTATGGCAGATGTTATTTTGCCAGAATGTAGTTATCTTGAAAGAGAAGATATGGTTGTGGGGTTTAATAGAATTGAACCATCTTTGGCTTTGAGAAATCAAGTTATAAAACCGTTGTATGAATCAAAATCAATGCAAGATATTTTAAAAGGATTAGGGGATGTTTTATCTATACCATTGTTTAAAATTAGTGCAAAATATGATGAAGAGTTACAAGATAGTATAAAAGACTTAGGAATTCAAGGTGCATTTGAAGAGGGTGGGTATAATTTAAGTGAATTGTACCAAAATGATATAACAACACGAAATAAAACTTTAATAACTTCCCAATTTGGTACAGATGTTTATAAAAGCTTGAAAGAAAAAGGGGTATGGTACAAATCTCAAAATAATCATAAATTATTATATAATAATTATTATAGTTATTATGATGAAAAAAATAAATTTTATACAATAAGAAAAAAATATAAAATAAAATGTTATTTAAAAAAACTTGCAAAAAATGGTTTTGATCCTATACCAAAATGGAGAGAAAGTTATGATTTTGTTGTTCCTGAAAATAGTTTTAGATTAATTACAGGAAGATATATTTCAGGAACACAAAGTGCAACAGCAAATAATATTATGTTAAAAGATATACAAGAGGTAAACAAATTATGGATTAATGATAAAATAGCATTAAAATTAAATATAAAACATAATGATAATCTCGTAGTAAGTAGTTCAATAGGTAGTGTAGTAATTAAAGCATTTCCTACTAATAAAATACATCCTCAAGTTGTTTGGTTTTCACATGGATTTGGGATTAATTCTCAAGAATTAAGCAGTGCTTATGGAAAGGGTGCAAGTGATAATATGATTATAGAGGATAAGTTTGAAAAAATATATGGGTGTGCTACTATGCACCATACTGATATTATGATTAGGAAACTTTAATGGCAAATTACGGTATGGCATTTGATTATAAACTGTGTATTAATTGCAAAGCTTGTGAAGTTGCCTGTAAAGAAGAAAATGGGATTGATTTAGGGGCTTCAAATCATAGATTATGGATACAAGAAGATGGATATATTGATGGAGATTTTTGGAATCTTAATAAAGACAAACTTCAATATATGCAACACCAATGTCAGCAATGTCAAGATGCACCTTGTCTAAAAGCTTGTCCAAATGATGCAATTTATATTGATAACAATGGTATAGTGCGATTGTATAAAGAAAAATGTGATTTGACATTATCTTGTATGAAAGCTTGCCCTTACGATGCACGATATATTGATTATAAAAATAAAATCACAGATAAATGTATATTTTGTGCTGATACTAGACTTGCAAATGGAGAAACTACAACAGCATGTCAAATAACATGTCCAAGTAAACTTCGATATTTTGGTGATATTGATAATCCAAATAGTGAAATTAGTAAAGTTTTGGCTACTAGAGAATATTTTACTTTAAAACCTGAACATAATACAAAACCAAAATTATTTTATTTAAAATAACAATATATTTTCCACTAAATAACATATCTAAGAAAAAATTATGGCAAATTAACATATAATCCCTATTAGAAATAATAAGAATAGGTAAATATATGAGAGATTGGTTAGATAATCATACAAACGATAAAATAAGAACACAAATGTATTATGCAAAGCAAGGTATTATAACACCTGATATGAAAGCTGTTGCAAAAGTTGAAAATATAGATGAAGAGCT
>Ga0256828_1001110_pt1 | contig 17194 bp, 18 predicted proteins | sample CV88metaG_FD_185993 | JGI IMG/M metagenome (GOLD analysis project Ga0256828, IMG submission 185993) | Hydrothermal vent microbial communities from East Pacific Rise, Pacific Ocean - CV88 | ecosystem: Environmental > Aquatic > Marine > Hydrothermal vents | place: Pacific Ocean: East Pacific Rise...
TGCGGGCGTAGCTCAGCGGTAGAGCATAACCTTGCCAAGGTTAGGGTCGACGGTTCGATCCCGTTCGCCCGCTCCATGATTTTTTCTCCAATCCACTATAAAACTAATTTTATTTTGCTATAATCTTGGGACTTAAACTCAAGGTATTTCATGAAACTTGTCGTTGTTATTACCGGTGCCAGCGGTGTACATCTGGGTAAAAAATTTGTTGACCTTCTCCCCTCCTCTGTAGAGGCCCATGTCGTCGTCTCGGACAATGCCCTTACCGTTGAAAGTTTTGAACATACGAACATCACCCTTCACAGCAGCGACAATATCGCCGCTTCTGTTTCCAGCGGCTCTTTCAGGGTCGATGCAACCGCCATCATCCCCTGCAGTATGAACACCCTGGCAAAGATCGCCTGCGGTATTTCGGACAACCTTCCTACCCGTGTGGCGGCAGTAGCGCTCAAAGAGCAGAAAAAACTGCTGCTGGCTCCCAGAGAGCTCCCCTTCTCTGCCATCGCTCTGGAAAACATGCAGAAACTCGCTGCCCTTGGGGTAGTCATCGCACCGCCTGTCATGGGATACTACTCCGAACATGACTCTTTGGAAGCGATGGAGAAGTTCATCATCGGCAAATGGTATGACGTGCTGGGGATCCCCAACGAGCTTTTCACCCGTTGGGAGTGAAGAATTAAGAGTGAAGAGTGAAGAGTTATGGTAAGCTTCTCATATTGAAAAGCTTTTATTTTATAAAGAGGAACAAATGCGCTTTAATACAGGCATTGCCCAGCAATGCAAACCAACATTCTTCACTCTTCACTCTTCACTCTTCATTAAAAAATTCCAGGAATTTTTTCAATGAGACGCGCAATCTACCCCGGAACATTCGACCCGATTACCAACGGCCATCTGGACATCATTAAAAGAGCCTGCCATATGTTCGATGAGATCATTGTTGCCGTTGCGGCATCGGAAGCGAAAAAGCCTATGTTCACACTTGATCAGCGGATACAAATGGTCAAAACTGCCACCAAAGATTTCCCGAAGATCCGTGTCATCGGCTTTGACAACCTGCTGGTCAATCTCTCCGATGAACTGGATGCCAATATTATCATAAGGGGCTTGCGGGCGGTAAGTGACTTCGAGTATGAACTGCAGATGGGATATGCCAATGCCTCACTGAAAAAAGAGTTGGAGACTATCTACCTGATGCCAAGTCTCCAGCATGCATTTGTCAGTTCCTCCGTAGTACGTTCCATTTTGGCTTTCGACGGGAAAATCGACCATCTTGTCGCACCCAGTACCTATCGTATGATACAGGCATACCAGGCATAATGTATATTCTATTTGAAGGCATAGATACTTGCGGCAAAAGTACACAGATAGAGCTAATCGCCCAAAAACACCCGGAAGTCATCATTACAAAAGAGCCTGGAGGAACAGCATTTGGAATAAAAGCCAGGGAGATACTTCTGCAGGACTCCCTAGCTTCCAAACGGGCGGAACTGCTTCTTTTCCTCGCTGACCGCGCAGAACATTACCAGGAGATCATCAAACCCAATAAAAACAGCCTTATTCTCTCCGACAGAGGCTTTATTTCTGGTATCGGGTATGCCCTTGCCAATGGAGATTTCGATCTTGATGAACTGGTATCGTTAAACCGGTTTGCACTCGAAGGGCATTTTCCGGACAAGATTATTCTCTTTTTAACCAATATGGAAACGCTGAAGGAAAGAACCGCTGCAAAAATACTCGACGGCATAGAACTGAGGGGACTGGAATATCTTCTCGATGTACAGGAGCATATGAAGCAGAGTATTGTTTCCCTGGGTATTCCCCACCTCTTTATCGATGCGACAGATACGATAGAAAATATCCATCAATCCATTCTTACCTACTTGAAGGTATAATTCCATAATTTGAAATGATTAGTGACGGTGCGACAACAATCGCCCCGATAAAGGTATAACAATGATAAACCCATTACGCGGAATGAAAGACCTGAGCTTTGATGAGGCCGGACGCTTTACCCATATTATCAATACCGCTGTCTCTGTTGCAAAAAAATACGGCTACAGCTATATTGAAACCCCCATTCTTGAAGAGACTGCTCTTTTTAAACGCTCCGTCGGAGAGAGTTCGGACATTGTGGGCAAGGAGATGTACCAGTTCGAAGACAAGGGAGGCAATGATGTCTGTATGCGTCCAGAAGGGACCGCAGGTATTGTACGTGCATTCATCTCCGCAAAACTTGACCGCCAGCCGGTCAAACACAAATTCTTCTACTACGGCCCGATGTTCCGTTACGAAAGGCCGCAGAAAGGACGACTCAGGGAATTTCACCAGTTTGGCTGCGAAAGTTTCGGGGAAGCTTCTGTCTATGAGGACTTCACTATCATTATGATGATCAGCCAGATCTTTGAAGAACTTGGCATAGGTTTCGACCTGCTTATCAACTCTCTGGGATGCCCGGAGTGTATGCCACCATACAGGGAGAATCTTGTCAACTTTCTTGGCAATATCAAAGAGGAGCTCTGTAGCGACTGTAACCGGCGCATCGAAACCAACCCTATCCGTGTACTCGACTGTAAGAACGAGAAGTGCCAGTCCATGCTGGCTACATCGCCAAAACTCATAGAGAATCTCTGTGAATCATGCGACAGTGATTTTGACAAACTGACCAAACTGCTTGACAAAGCAGGTATTGGCTATACAGTCGATACCAACCTTGTCAGAGGACTGGACTATTACAGTAAAACCGCTTTTGAATTTATCAGTAACGACATAGGCTCACAATCTGCCATTGCAGGCGGGGGAAGGTATGACAGACTGGTAGAGTTCCTTGACGGCAAACCGACACCTGCTGTCGGTTTTGCCATAGGTATCGAGCGTATCATGGAACTGGTACAGATGCCGGAAAACAAAAAAGAGGGCTACTATATGGGTGCGATGGTACCTGAAGCCATCGAGCAGGTCATCATGCTTGCTAACCGGAAACGAAAATATGAAAAAGTGACGGTAGAGTACAATTCCAAAGGCTTCAAAAGCCATATGAAGGGAGTGGACAAAGCCAATGCACGGTATGCTCTCCTCATTGGAGAAGATGAACTGTCAAACGGTACGGTCTGGCTGAAAGATCTGGAAAGCAAAGAGGAGAAAACAGTCTCTTTGGATGCGTTCTAGCGCAGCCAGGCCACCAAATCGTTTACCACTCTCTCCATTGCCCTGTTAGTCGCCTCTACGTACCCCTTGGCATCTGTCGTAACTGTATCTTCCCGATCACTGAAGCGTTTGGTTTTTATGAGCTTGCCACTGTCCGTGTCGATAAGGCTGAACTGTATGGAGATCACGGCATAGGAAGCATTTCCCCTTACATGATGAGAAAAATCAAATATAGTGGCTTCAAGGCGAAGATCCTCTTCCGCCGTAGATTCATAAGGCAATACCGCCTTGAAAAGCCTGCTCTCAGTCAAAGCCTCCATTACACTTCCCTGTAACAGTTTGCCAAGATTATTGGACCATTTGGAATTTTGGTAATACCCCCTCTCGGAGCTGCTGTAGGAGTAACTCATTTTAGCGGTCAGTTTCTCTTTTGCCGTCTGAGGGTAGGCGACTTTGATAGTTTGGGCCCGATGGGCGCTATGTGGGATCGGGGAAATATTTTTCAGTGAAAAGGTATAGACCTTCAGCGGTTCCGCCTCTTTCATACTGCACCCTGCCAACAGTAACAATGTGACCACAATTAAAACTTTTTTCATTCTCCCGGCCCTTTTCTGATTTTTCTTGATTTGAAGAAGATGTCGCTTGGACTCTCATGCAACTCATTTGCCAGGTCGTTGACCTGTTCCGATACGATCCCTATTTCAACCAGTACCGGTTCGAAGATCTTCTTGATATTGTAATCTCCCCTGTCCAGGCTTTTTTCTACTTTCAGTGTAGCACGGTTGAAATTTCCGGTTGTCATCATCAGCTTGTCTATGGCAGGAAGCGCCGCTTTCGTAATATCTGAAAAATCACTTTTGAGAGTTTGGAAATCCTCCGTTGCCATTTTGAAATTTCTGTCTATATTGACCATGGAAGTCCGGTAAACAGCAAGTGTCGTGTTAAGTTCCTGAAGCTCTGCAATCGCTTTTGTTTCAAAAATATTCGCTTTAGCCGTAACAACCCGCATATTGGCCAATATCTGCTCAAAATTATTCATATTCGGTTTACTTAAAAGTCTCTGCATTTTTTCAGAAATATCTTCCAGTTTGTCAGCCAGGCTTCCCAACCCTTTTTTTGTTTTAAAGAGCCATGATGGCGAGGTGGGGATCACCGGGATATAATCTTCCGTAGGTTTGAGATTTTTGGCATCATTCGTCCCACCCTCTATCTCTATGGAGAGCAACCCGGTAATACCAAGCATACTGGTATGTGCTATCATATTTTCCTTAATAGGCACACCTCTTTTGATTTTGAGGAAAACTTCAATATGTTCAATATTTTTAGGATCGATACGTATTTCACTGACACGCCCTACATCCACCCCTCTGAGCCTGACAACGGAATCTTTTGACAATCCTTCGACCGATTCGGTCATATAAAGCTTATAGGTATCGAACTCACGGTGTATACCGTATTTTGCAAGCCAGAAAGCGAACCATACCAGCCCGGCACCGAATAAGAGTACAAAAATACCTACGATCGTATAATTTACTTTACTATACATTTCTCACCTTGTTCATCCTGTCTTATCCAAATACTTCTGTTTCGTATATTCATTTTTGAAAAACTCTTCCACAAAAGGATGTTGTGATTGTAACACATTTTCCAAAGGGCCTTCTGCAACGACATGTTTATCTGCCAAAACCGCCATCCTGTCTACAATACCGAAAATGGAATCGAGGTCATGGGTAATCATCACAACCGTAATACCGAGCATTGCCCTCAACTCTACAATAAGTTTGTCAAAATTGCGCGCGCCCACCGGATCCAGTCCCGATGTCGGTTCATCCAGAAAAAGCAGTTTCGGCTCCATGGCAAGTGCCCTTGCAAGCGCTGCCCTTTTGATCATCCCTCCACTGAGTTCAGAAGGGTAAAGCGCCCCGACATGCGGCCCCAGCCCTACAAGGTCTATTTTGGAACGTACCAGTTTATAACGCATTTCTCTGGAAAGGTCCGTATACTCTTTCAACTGTACCTCTATGTTCTCCGCCACGGTCATGGAGGAGTAGAGTGCCCCAAACTGAAAAAGCACACCCCACTCTCTGCGCAATGCCTGTGCCTCCTGATAACCGATATGGTTGAGCTTGTGCCCCAATACCGTCATCTCTCCACCATTTGGCTCCTGCAGCATGATCATCTCTTTCATCAAAACCGATTTCCCCGCACCACTCTCTCCAAGTATGCCGTAGATCTCATTTTCCCTCACCTGCAAAGAGAGGTGCTCATGGACAGTCCTGTCACCAAAGCGGGTTACAATATCTTTTGCTTCTATGACAATCTTTTGCATACTTAAAGATCCAACTTTGTGTAGATAACCGAGAAGAGTGCATCAAAGGCAATGACAAGAAAAATAGAGTTGACTACTGAAGCAGTTGTATGCAGCCCTATACTCTCTGTATTTTCCGAAACCTGAAAACCCCTGAAACACCCGACCGCAGCAATAACAAACGCAAATACAGGCCCTTTGATCATTCCAAGGATATAGTGCTTGACCTCCAGTACTTCATAGAGCCTGTCGGTAAACTGGCTAAAAGAGATATCCAGCTGCATCCCCGAAGCGACCATCCCTCCGAAGATACCCATAATATCAGAAAAGAAGATCAGTAGCGGCAGTGCGATCATCAGGGCAAAAATACGCGGCAGCACCAGAAAACTGTACGGGTCGAAACCCATCGTACGCATGGCAGAGATCTCTTCTGTAATTTTCATCGCCCCGATCTCTGCAGTATAAGCCGAACCACTACGCCCGGCAATAACTATAGCCGTGATCATAGGCCCCAGTTCCCTGACGATGGAGATACCCACCGTATCGACAATAAAAATATCTGCACCGAATTTTGCCAGCTGCACCGATCCCTGGTAGGCAATAACCATCCCAACGAGAAAAGAGGTAAGCCCAATGATCACAAGAGCATTCAGCCCGGACTGGTGGATGTGGTAAACCATCTCTTTGAGGCGGATATTCTTCGGTTTGAGAAAAGTATGGAAAAATGTTGTAAAGAGTGCCCCCAGGAATGTAACAAAATCTTTAATATCCGTATAGACTTCAACACTTGCTTTTCCTATATCTTCCAGTATACCGCCTTTTCTGCTGAATGCAATCTCTTCACGGTAATGCGCTTTCAGCAATTCATACATCTCTTTCTGGCTCGGGCTGTACCCCTGCAGCTCTACAGGCATTTTCTCTTTAAAACGTTCATAATACTCGATAAAAAGCAGTACGCCAGCACTGTCAAAATCACTCACTCCGGAAAGGTCCCAAACCATTCTCTTCCCGTAGGGAACATGGCGTAAGGCTGTTTCAATCCGGGAAACCGTATTGAGAGTCCACTCCCCGCTTGAAATTAGTTTAAGATGATCACGGTGCTCTTCATAAGACAAAAACTGTTTAGACATAGAGACATTATAGGTAAGATTAGATTAAGTTTTGCTATAATAATCATTATAATTACACAGGGTATGCAATGAAAGAGTTCGGTTTACAGATTTGGGGAGATGATAATTTTATACGTAAAGGCAATACTGTCAATATCAATTATGCCAATCAGCCCTCACTGCTTGAAATCACCAAACGCATCAGAGAAAAAGGATACAAAGGCCCCCTTCTGCTGCGCTTTCCCCACCTTATAGAAAAACAGATATCCACCCTTTTTACAACCTTTGAAAAAGCTCGAAAAGATTTTGGATATACGGGCGAATTTCATGCGGTATTTCCACTTAAAGTGAATCAGTTCCCAAACTTCATAAACTCCCTGATAGATGTCTCCGGCCCGTACAACTACGGCCTTGAAGCAGGAAGCAAGGCTGAACTGATCATTGCCATGACCAAAACACCTCTCGGCGCACCGATTACCGTAAACGGCTTCAAAGACAAAGAGATGATCGCACTCTGTTTCATTGCCGCAAAAATGGGCCACAACATTACCATAACCATCGAAGGGCTTGGGGAGCTCGAGACCATTATCCATGTAGACCGGGAGTTTAACAAAGAGGCGGAAAATCCCGTTAGCCCAAAGATCGGTGTACGGATACGCCTGCACAGTTCAGGCATAGGTATTTGGGCAAAAAGCGGTGGCTACAGTTCCAAGTTCGGCCTGACTTCAACAGAGCTGCTCGAAGCGTATGAACTGCTCAAAACACATAAACTGCTGGACCGTCTCTGGATGATCCATTTTCATATTGGTTCGCAAATGGGAGATATCGCCCCGTTGAAAAAAGCGCTGCGCGAAGCGGGAAATATCTATGCAGAACTGAAAAAACGCGGGGCGGATGCACTGGGTGCCATCAACATAGGCGGCGGGCTTGCCGTAGAGTACAGCCAGCACAATCACCATCAGGAGAGAAACTACTCCCTCAAAGAGTTTGCCAACGATGTGATCTACCTTATGCAGGAGATCGCAAACAGCAAAGGGGTAGCGCAACCACATATCTTTACCGAATCCGGGCGTTACATTGCAGCAAGCCACTCTGTACTCATTACCCCGGTACTGGAACTCTTTTCCCAGGAGTACCATGAAAAAGGGCTGCGCCTCAAAGAGAAAAACCCGCCTCTGGTACAGGAACTCTACGACCTGCTTCACAGCTTCAAGAGAGCAAATGCCAGAGAATACCTGCATGATGCTCTCGACCATATGGAGAGCCTTTTGACACTCTTCGACCTGGGGTACATAGACCTTGAAGACCGTTCCAATACGGAAATACTGGTAAACCTCATCATAAAAAAAGCGATCAGCCTGCTCAAAAATGAAGATACCGATGAGCTCAAAAAGCTGCAGGACCGCATACAGGAAAAATATCTGGTCAATTTTTCTGCTTTTCAGTCACTGCCTGACTTCTGGGGTTTGGCACAACACTTCCCTGTCATGCCTCTTGACAGGCTCGATACCAGGCCCACCAATCCTGCCAGTATATGGGATATCACCTGTGACAGTGACGGTGAAATAGGCTTCAACCGGGACCTGCCTCTCTACCTGCATGACATCGATGTCAGCAAAGAGGAGTATTTCCTCGCCTTCTTCCTGACGGGTGCCTATCAGGAAGTACTGGGAATGAAACACAATCTTTTTACCCACCCTACCGAATGTATTATCCATTTCGATGAAAATGGGGAATACCGGATCGATGCGCTGATCGAGGCACAGAACCTCATGGATGTCCTCGATGACCTCGATTATGACACCAACCTGATGGATAAAACGCTCAAATACCAGATAGAAGAATCAACGCTGATCACACAGGCGGAAAAAAGAGAAATATTGGGTAAGCTTTATCTATATTTAAGTGAAAATAGTTATCTTAAGACCATTCAAGCTATCAGTGAAAACAATTAAGGAAGTATCAGTGAATATATTCAAGCTTATCAAAGAGGATTTCGCCAATGTAAAACGAAACGACCCCGCTTTGCACTCTACATTTGAACTTTTTTTCAACTACCCGGGCTTATGGGCAATCTTTTTCTACCGTTTGGCACACTGGTTCTACAACAGAGGGTTGCGTTTCCTTCCCCGTTTCATCTCCGCTGTCGGCCTCTTTTTGACAACAATAGACATTCACCCCGCAGCAAAACTCGGACGCAGGGTTTTTATAGATCACGGTGTCGGGGTCGTCATAGGCGAGACGGCCATACTGGGCGATGATGTCATCGTCTACCAGCAGGTTACCCTGGGCGGGGTCAGCACAAGCAAAGGGAAACGCCACCCTACACTGGGGAACAATGTCGTCATCGGCGCAGGCGCGAAAGTACTGGGAAACATTACCATAGGCGACAACTCCAAAGTCGGCGCGAACTCCGTAGTGGTCAAAGATGTACCGGCTGATTCCACAGCCATAGGCATTCCCGCACGTGTCCTTAAACGCGGTTATGACAAGACACCACTCAGCCATAACAAAATACCCGATGTCAACAAAGAGATCTTCGAATATCTTGTCAAACGCATCGAAGTACTTGAAGAGACTTTGCCCCAAACCAAACAGAAAGACATCAAGAGAAAAGACCAGGATCTGGACGAAATCTACGACAATTTTATCCACGCTATGGATTAAACCACTTTTCGTTATAATTATTAAATTTCATCTAAGGGTTTTCTTATGTTATCAGAACGTATTCAGACACTATCACCATCACTCACTATTGCCATCTCTTCACTCGCAAGAGACCTCAAAGCACAGGGGAAAGATATTCTCTCTTTCTCAGCGGGAGAACCGGACTTTGGTACGCCAAGGCGTATCAAAGATGAAGCGATCAAAGCGATCAACGACGGTTTTACCCAGTACACGGCCGTACCGGGCATCCCTGAACTGCTTGAAGCCATTGCCGGCAAACTGAAAAGAGACAACGGGCTTGAGTATGCACCATCCGATATCATCGCAAGCAACGGGGCAAAGCACTCCCTGTTCAACCTTTTCCAGGCAGTCATCAACCCGGGAGATGAAGTGATCATTCCTGCGCCATACTGGGTGACCTACCCGGAACTGGTCAAATATGCTTTTGGTATTCCGGTGGTTATAGAGACCAATGATATCAACAATTTCAAAATTACCCCGGAACAACTCAGAGCAGCCATTACGCCTAAAACAAAAATGCTTGTCCTCACCACGCCGTCCAACCCTACCGGTTCGATCTACAGCAGAGAGGAGCTTGAAGCCCTCGCTGAAGTTTTAAAGGGGACCGATATCCTTGTTGCCAGTGACGAAATGTATGAAAAACTGGTTTATGATGTCGATTTTGTGGCAACGGCAAGTATTTCGGAAGATATGTACAACCGTACGGTAACCATTAACGGATTGAGCAAATCCGTAGCGATGACAGGATGGCGTTTCGGATACCTTGCCTCACCGAACAAAGAGCTGATCTCCGTTATGAACAAACTTCAGAGCCAAAGTACCTCAAATATCAACTCCATTACCCAAAAAGCGGCGATCCCGGCATTGAACGGTGAAGTTGACGAGGAGATCGAAATGATGAGACGAGCCTTTAAAGCACGTGCGGAAGAAGCGACAGAACTGATGAATGCCATAGATGGTTTGAGCGTTATAAAGCCACAGGGAGCATTTTACCTCTTTGTCAATATCAAAGATGTCAGCAATGATTCCATTACTTTCTGTAAAGAGCTGCTGCAAGATGTAGGTGTCGCCGTAGTACCGGGGATCGGGTTTGGCTCAGAGGGATATTTCAGATTCTCTTTTGCAACGGATATGACAACCATCAGAGAGGGAATCAGGCGTATCGAAAAATTCGTCAAGGAGAAAAGCAACGCCTAAAAAGCATGTTTTCCCCACAAAGCAAGGGTTTGGCACCCTGCTTTAAATAATTTACCTCTTTTTTGTCAAATGTTCCATACCAAACCATACTGCGGCAACAATACTCAACAGCACCACCGGCGCGATCCATGGCTTCTCTTTTATCATATTAAAAAATGTGATGATCGTTTCACTGGCGTAAAATGCACTCAATCCTATAACGGCAACAAAAATAATGGAAGCGAATATATTGAAAAAAACAAATTTCCTGAAATCATATTTTGCAAGTGCCATCGAAAGCGGCACAATGGTTTTTACCCCGTAAATAAACTTCTGTATAAAAATGGCAAGTACCCCATATTTACGCATAATAAGCGTTGCGAGGGCAAGTTTTCGCCGATGTTTGGCAAAATAGGGCTGTATCTCTTTTTTCTGGTATTTACCAAGGTAGAAAAGGAAATTGTCTCCCATAAAATTTGCTACCGCCGCAACGATAAGCGCTGTTGTCAGGTCCATGTGCCCCATATATGAGAAGACACCTGCCGCAGCGACAATAAAAAACGAGCCGCCAAAAGAGAAAAATGCCACTGCCAGATAACCCCAGGTTTCCAGAGATGAAAAATCCATACCATATCCTAAAATAAAATTTCAAAATCATATCTAAAATAGGTTAATGTTATAATTCCGCATGATCAGTACACTCTTTTCCATTATTTTCGTCTATGTCTTTATTTTACTCGGTTATCTCTCCAAACGTATTTTCAAAGAGGAGATGAACAGCAAAACATTGACACTGATGTCTGTCTATTTCCTACAGCCTTTTGTTACCGTCTGGGGATTCAGTACGGCAAAACTGCATACAGAGCATCTATTGGTACCCCTGACCTATCTGGGGATTATTATGGCGTTGCTGTTGCCTACCATCGTTCTGGGTAAATTAATATTTACAGATATTAAAGAACGTGCCATCTTCTCTATTGCCGGATTTGTAGGCAATACAGGCAATATAGGTATTCCTCTGGGGATAGCGCTTTTTGGAGAGAGCTCTGTCATCTATACGACCCTGATCAACATTGCCAATGTCTTTGTTGTCTATATTATCGGTGTCTATATCTACTCAAGAGGTTCATTCAGTATTAAAGAGTCACTTTTCAATATTGTCAAAATTCCTATTATCCCGGCATCCATCTTTGCAATATTTATAAATATAAACGATATTTCCCTCTCTCCCCATGTTGAAGAATTCTTTAAAATGGGAGCCTATGCCGGTATTGTACTGCAGCTTTTCCTTCTTGGTACTTTTCTTTACGGCATACGTATCCGGGAACTACAGCCAAAACTTTTTGCAGGAACAATTAGCCAAAAATTCATTATTGTACCGGCTTTGACAATGGTCATGCTGCACTTCTCACCCCTCCCTCTTTTTGTACAGGGTGTTGTTTTTATGGAAATGATGACTCCCCTGGCCGTAGCGAACATCAATCTTGCATCACTTTATGACTGCCGGCCAAAAGATGTTACTTCCCTCATCCTGATCAGTACACTCATCTTTCTTCCGCTGTTATTTGTGGTAACTTATATAATAAATCACTATTATTTGTGATAAAATGATAAAAAACTGAATTTTCCTCCCATACAGAGGGGAGGAACAGATCTACACTTTTGAGGAGTTCCCATGTCTAAAAAAACCCTGATCATCGGTGCCGGCGGTGTCGGAAATGTAGTAGCGTTTAAATGCGCCATGAATGCAAATACCTTCGGTAAGATTACACTGGCAAGCAGGACACTGAGCAAATGCGATGCCATCGCTGCAAATGTCAAATCCAAAACAGGCGTCGAGATACGTACGGCACAGGTAGATGCCGATTCCATTCCAGAGCTTAAAGAGCTCATTGCAGAGACAGGTGCCAGCATCGTGATAAACGTAGCGCTTCCCTACCAGGACCTGACCATTATGGATGCCTGCGAAGAGATGCAGGTAGACTACCTCGATACGGCAAACTATGAACACCCGGACACCGCCAGCTTCGAGTACAAGGAACAATGGGCAAGGGATGAGGAGTTCAGGAAAGCAAACATTATGGGATTGCTTGGAAGCGGCTTCGACCCCGGCGTAACCAATGTCTTCTGTGCCTATGCGCAGAAGCACTACTTCGACGAAATCCACACCATCGACATCCTCGACTGTAATGCCGGGGATCACGGATACCCCTTTGCCACCAACTTCAACCCCGAGATCAACCTGCGCGAAGTCTCTGCAAAAGGACGCTACTGGGAGAACGGAAAGTGGGTAGAGACCGAACCTATGGCGATCAAACAGGTATGGAACTACCCTGAAATCGGCCCCAAAGACAGCTACCTGCTCTACCATGAAGAGATGGAATCGCTGGTCAAACACATCAAGGGGCTTAAACGCATCCGGTTCTTCATGACCTTTGGAGAGAGTTACCTGACCCATATGCGCTGTCTGGAAAATGTAGGGATGCTCGGCATCAAACCTGTAGAACACAAAGGAGAGCAGATCATCCCCATAGAGTTCCTCAAAACCCTGCTGCCGGACCCTGCGAGCCTCGGACCAAGAACCAAAGGGAAGACCAACATAGGCATCTTTGCCAAAGGGCTAAAGGACGGAAAAGAAAAAGCAGTTTACATCTACCAGGTGAGCGACCATGAGAAGTGTTACGAAGAGGTCATGAGCCAGGCTGTCAGCTATACCACCGGCGTACCTGCAATGATAGGTGCGAAACTGATGCTCGAAGGAAAATGGCAGGGCAAAGGTGTCTTCAATATGGAACAGTTCGACCCCGATCCTTTCATGGAGGAGCTCAACAAACAGGGGCTTCCCTGGAATGTTATGGAACTGGACGCAGGCCAGGACCTGAGAGTGGATGCCTAATGCCTTTTTACGGTTTTCCCAAAGAGGGACTGGCATTTCTGGAGAAGATCATTGCCAACAATTCCAAAGCGTGGCTCGATGCCAACCGGGAAGAGTATGAAAGGGTGATCGTCGCACCCAACAAAGCCTATGTGAAGGAGATGGGTGAGCACCTTCAGGTACTCGTACCGACCATTCATGCCATACCGAACACCAACAAATCTCTCTTTCGCATCTACCGTGATGCGCGTTTCCACCTCAGTGATCCCATCAAAACACGTATCGGTATCATCCTCTGGCAGGGGAGCGGACACCGCATGCAGAGCAGTTCGTTCTACATGCACTACGACCCCAGAGAGATCTTTGTTGCCGCAGGCATACGCAACTTCAAACCACCACTGCTTAAAATTTACAGAGAGTACATCCAAAACGATGAAAGACGCACGGAACTACATGCCATATTTGAAAATATGAAAGAAAAGGGCTACCTGCTTCCAGAACCAAAATTCAAACGGATGCCAAGAGGATGCAGTGCCGAAGACAGCCACAGCTACCTCTACCTTATGGGAGCCGTTTATGCCTATACCGTATTCCCTCCTGACGCAACCTTTCATTCCGAAGCTATCATGGAGAAAAATTTCGATATCTATGAAGCGATGCTGCCGCTTCAACAGTGGGTCTATGCCCTTACCTGTTATGCCGATAGTGAGTCTGAAAGAGATTTTATAACGTATTGATCGGCAGATATGCCAATTTTAGGGGAAAATTCACTATAATATAGGAATTTTTATTTATTTACCCAAAAAGGATTTCAGTATGATTTTAAAACCCTCTCTCAAATACGCTCTGGCTACCCTGCTCATCGGTACAACAGCCATGTATGCTGACAATGCAGACCTAACCTATAAAAACCTCATAGGTAAAAGTATTTTCACATCCAACAACCAGTTCCTCCAGACTGGATGGTACGACTACGACAAAACGGCCAATGGTGATGCGCCGGAGCTTACCAATGCCAACTTCGTGGGTAGTTACTATTTTGGGCACAGGGGAGATACCTGGAGGCCATTTATCCAGGGTGGATTCGGTTTCTCCGAGATCGAACAGGATGTCGTAGGATTTAATGACGGTGGAATAGGAGACATCGACCTGGACTCTACCTACTGGAAAGCCGGTGGTGGTATCAACTTCAACCCCAATCAGGACCTGGCATTCGTAGTTGGTGCATCGGCAATGTGGATGAACACCGATAGCGGAAACTTCAATAGTTATGGTGGCACTACTTCAAGAACCAATACACTTTTCAATACAGAGAGCGACACCACGCTTTACGATATCTACGGAAGCGTAGTCTTTCACCCTACGATCAGTGGCTATAACACACATTTTGAAGCGACTATGCATTACATCAATATCGACTATGATCATGGTATCAGTAAAGTGGACGGATACAATGCCGACCTGAAAGCCGGTTTCCATACCCATCAGCTCACCACATTCCTGGAGTTGCCTGTATGGGCGGAATTCTATGTAGGTGCCGTACTGCTCGATGACGACCTTTCGGAGATCAACGGTTTCGACTCTGCACTGAGTGCGGGCACAAGCCTTCACTGGAAAGTAGGACCAATGATCCATATCTTCAATGATGCCTTTAAAGATACCGACATCAGTGTAAACCTCCAAGGTACCACCAGCAACACCGATTTCGAAGGCTGGAAAGCCAGCGCCTCTTTCAACATTGTCAAATTCTAGGCAATCACCTGATGTATGGGGCTCTTCCCATACATTTTTTATCTGATGCTTTGCCTAGGCAAAGCATACCTCCTTTCTCTTTTCATTCATTTTACCCAGAAGGTACAATCCCGATCAGGCTCATAAACCGCCCGCTGCATCCCTCCTCTTTACGGTAAGAGAAAAAACGTTCAGATTCGCATGCGGTACAGATGCCGCTCATCTCTATATTTTCTGCTTTTACTCCCGCATCCAGAAGCTGCCGCCTGTTTATCGTGGGCAGATCAAGCATAAACTTCTCTCCTTTAGCGGTACAGGACTCGGGAAAATCTGAAAAATATCTTGCGACATCCTCCCCCACTTCATAACAGCAGCCCCCAATGGCAGGGGCTATACCCGCAACCATATCTTCTACCCGGCATCCATACTGCTCCTGCATTTTCAAAATACACTTTGCCACAATCTTCCCTTTTGTACCTCTCCATCCTGCATGTATCGCTGCAACAACCTCTTTTTTCCGATCATACAACAATACCGGTACGCAGTCAGCCGTCAGGATAGTCAGAATAGTATTTTTACGATCAGTAATCAGGGCATCACAATCTTCCAGAGCATCCTCCTGCTTCTGCCACCCTCTGCTACCCTTCCCTTCAATTACGGAAATATGCGTACTATGTGTCTGTTTTGCCACAACAAAATGTACAGACATCCCGGGGCATAGCGACGTTTCTACCACTTTTCTGTTTTGGATGATCTTCTCTGCATCTTCCCCCGTATGCAGCGCAAGAGAGAGTCCATACGGATAATCTTCTGTCCGCATCGTCACTGCATGAATCACATTGCGATACTTGGTAAAAACATCAAATCTGTAAAAATCCATCTTCTCTACCCCTTAGTTTCTTTCTGATATAATACCCTAAAAAATGAGGGATTTTGATGGATACATGGTTTGGGCTCGATAAACGTATCTTCAAGAATTTTTCCTATCTTCTAATGATCCAGCTTCTTCCTCTCTTTGCCATCTCCTCTTACCTTGTCAACGAGATCAACCCACATCTTTTCCAAAAACAGATGATCTACTATTTTATCGCCGCACTTGCATTTTTTGCATCTATGTTCATCCCATGGAGACGCATACTGTGGTGGTTCGCCCCACTTTTTTACCTTGTCAACCTGGGGCTTCTCATCGCTGTGGAATTTGTAGGAAAAAGTATTCTTGGTGCACGACGCTGGATAGAAATACCAGGTATCCATATTACCATCCAACCTTCAGAGTTCATCAAGGTCAACGTGATTATGCTGCTTGCCTACCTTATCAGCAAACGTCCTCCGGAAGAGAAAGGTTACGGGCTGCTGCACTTTATTAAACTCTCCATCGTTATTGTTGTACCCTTTATCATTATTGCCAAAGAGCCTGATCTCGGTACGGCGCTGGTACTTCTCATTACCGGTTTCGGCATACTCTTTCTCATAGGGATCAACTGGAAAATCTGGATGACGCTTCTCATCCTTGCCGGGGCTGGCGCGCCTATTATGTATCAGTACGGACTCAAAGATTACCAGAAAAAACGTATTAGCGATGCGATTAACAAGCCAAGTTACCAGGTTCGACAGGCACTGATCGCCATCGGTTCAGGGGGTCTGGAAGGAAAGAAAAAAGAGGATGCCACCCAAACCCAGCTGAAATTCCTTCCCGTCTCCTCCACTGACTTCATTTTCGCCTACCTGGGGGAAAGGTTCGGCTTTAAAGGAATGGTAACGGTCATTGGGCTCTATATTCTTCTGATTTTCAATCTGCTTTACATTTCAGCCAAGTATGCCAGTGACTATCTCATCAAGACTTTCGCTTCCGGACTGGCATTTCTGATCTTTGTCTATATGGGAGTAAACATCTACATGATCATCGGTATGGCACCGGTAGTCGGGCTTCCACTGCCCATGTTCAGCCATGGGGGAACTTCCTTTATTATTTTTGCGGTAATTTTTGGGATTTTACAAAATTTAATTGGTTTTAAAGACTACAATCGCTATACTTCTGACTCGAAAATCACCATGCAAACCAAAGATTTTCACTAACTACACGGGTCTTTAGCTCAGCTGGTTAGAGCACTCGGCTCATAACCGAGTGGTCCGGGGTTCGAGTCCCCGAGGACCCACCAC
>Ga0256828_1001111_pt1 | contig 17190 bp, 17 predicted proteins | sample CV88metaG_FD_185993 | JGI IMG/M metagenome (GOLD analysis project Ga0256828, IMG submission 185993) | Hydrothermal vent microbial communities from East Pacific Rise, Pacific Ocean - CV88 | ecosystem: Environmental > Aquatic > Marine > Hydrothermal vents | place: Pacific Ocean: East Pacific Rise...
AAAAGCTTTTAAGTGGTACTATCCAAGATATAAGCGAGCGTAAAAAACTTGAACTTGAAAATCAAAAAAAAGCACAACTTTTACAAAAACAGCTCTATACAGATGAACTCACACAACTGCCAAACAGGAGAGCACTTGTAGATGATATGAAAAAGTATCCCCAAGCACCCCTTGCCATTCTCAATATAAAATCATTTAAAAATATCAATGATGTTTTTGGTTTTGATGTAGGAAACTTCACACTCAAACGTTTAGCCCAAAAACTACTTCTAGAGTGTAAAAAAAGAGAGTTTCTTTGCTACAGAATAGGCAGTGATGAATTTGCTCTTTTAAACAGACAGACAAGTCAAGAAGAGTTTATAGAATTTATCGAAAAAGTTATCATTGAAGTCGAAGAAGAGGTGTTTTACTATAAATCTAAAGAGATAGAAGTAAACATAGCAATCTATGCCGGGATCTGTCTTTCTGAAGAAAATCGCCTTGCGTGCGCTGATGTTGCACTCAGTGAAGCAAACAAACTCCATAAAGATTATGTAATCTACTCTTCGTCAGAAAACCTTATCTCTGCACAAGAAGAGAAGATAAATATCATTAAAATTATAAAAAATGCTCTGCTACAAGATGATATCATTCTTTATGGACAAGCTATCCTAAACCAAGATGAAAAGACTCATAAGTATGAAACACTACTGCGACTGCGTTATGACAATGAGATCTTGACACCAAATCAATTCCTAGAGATATCCAAAAAAACAAAATACTATCCACTTATCACTCGAAGAGTAGTCACTCAAGCACTCAAACTCTTTGAAAACAGAAGTGAATATGTCTGCATCAATCTCATCGCCGAAGATATTCTCAATGAATCCACACTCGACTTTATCCGAGAAAAAGTTCTGGCATTTAAAGAGAAAAAACGCATTGTATTTGAGATAGTTGAGTCAGAGGATATCTATCAGATCCCTGAAGTGGCAGAATTTATAAAAGAGATGCAAGAACTCGGTGTTAAAATTGCCATTGATGACTTTGGTACAGGCTACTCTAACTTCTCTTACCTGATGGAGCTGCAACCTGACTATATCAAGATAGACGGTTCCCTGATAAAAGAGATAGATACGAATGAGAAAGCTAAAAATATCGTTACAACGATTGTAACATTTGCAAAAGAACTACACTGTAAAACAGTAGCAGAGTTTGTACATTCAAAAGAGGTTTTTGAGGTCTGTAAAGAGTTGGGTATTGATGAGTTTCAAGGATACTATTTCCATCAGCCACAACCCTTATAAGCAAGTTAGAGCCCATTACCCCACATGTGCATCTTTTTTGCCATAACAAGATCATACTCATCTAAGAGATCGATATAGTTTGGTGCACGAAACTCAAACTTCTCTAAAAGCTCTTTTATCGCTTCTATATCCATCTTGCCTTTTTTTTCCATGATTATGATATCGGCGGTATTTGCAAGTGTTGTGTAGGCGATTTTAAGGAGCAGTTTAGGGTTTGTATGCTCTTTGAGAATATCTTTAAAGATTACAATGTCATGATCTCTTGGCAGTGCTCGAAAAGGGACATTGAACTTTTTTATAAACTGTACTTTTGCCTCGCTGAGTGCAGGGGATAAAGCCATCTCCTCTTCACTATAAATAGCGAGTCGAAACTCACCATCTACCTTTTTTATGATCTCACACAAAGCCTCAGATGTTTCATCTGGTTTTGTAGTGATTTGAATGTATTGATTCCCGGGAAGTGGGTTAAAGAGCTCTAAAAACTGATCTAACTGCATCTTTAGTAGGCTAAGTCATGTAACTCACGGAATAAAAACGCTTCTACGATCTCATCGATTGTCTTTTGTGTATGTGCCACAAGAACGATCATAGACATGTTAATAAAATCCATAACAGGTTCACCATCACTATGCACGACAACAGCCTCTGGCCATGCTTCAAATGCATCATAGGCATCAGCATGCAAAACCTCTACAAGTTCACCTTCTTCTATGCGTAACTGCGCCCATGTTTTTGCTTCTATAACAGGAGTAATCTTTGCCTCTTGCACATCTGTACTATCCATTGGAACTACTACGAGCATGACTTATTGATCTCCTTAAGCTTTTTCTTTGAGAGTTTAAGTTTTTCATTATCCATAATGCCAATCTTTTCAGAGAGTACATCTGTTGCTATCTTTTTAGCATTTTTAAGTGAGTGCATTTTGTATGTACCACACTGGTAGATGTTAAGCTCTGGAATCTCTTTTTTGCTTTTTACCTTTAAGACATCCTGCATAGCTTTTTTCCAGGCTTTTGCAACTTTTTTCTCACTTGGTGCACCTAGTACTGACATATAAAAGCCTGTACGACACCCCATAGGTGAGAGATCAATGATCTCAACATCTTTTGAGTTTAAATGGTCTCTCATAAAACCTGCAAAAAGATGCTCTAGGGTATGGATACCACGCCCATCCATCTTATCAATATTTGGCTTGTAAAAACGCAAGTCATAAACGGTAATAGTATCACCCGATGGTGAACTCATAGTTTTTGCTTTACGCACAGCAGGAGCTGGCATTTTTGTGTGATCTACTGTAAAAGAGTCAAGTAATGGCATAATATATTTCCTTAATTTTAATTAGTACGCAAAAGGGAGTAATCCCTTTTACTACGTTAACACTATGTTTCACCCCGAGGGCACTTACGCCTTCGGCAGAAAGCCCATTGCACTAGTGCAATCTATATATTTTTAGTATAAGTATTGTAGCAGAAAAATTTGATGCTAAATTGAAGTAAAATAGAATAAAAAGTTTTAAAAGAAAAGAGATAATAATTTAGAAGTTTTAGATTTATAGTAGATTGTGCTTCTCTCAGTTTAAGGCTAGGCTTAAAGCCTGCCGTAACTGAGAGGAGTGCAAGATGTGTGCGCCCCGAAGGAAGTGCCCTTGGGGTGAAGATAGAACTTCGTTCTTAAACGCGTGCTTCTTCGCGACGGTTTAAGTACTCCCAGTTTTTATCAACACGCTCTTGCCACTCTTTGATAAGGTGTTTGTACTCATCTTTAAAGAGGTGCTTGAAACGTCCTTGAGCTGCAAGGTATTCTTCAACTGGAATAACATTTTTCGGACGGTAAGTAATGTTTAATTCATGTCCGTCAATAATCTCATAAAGTGGGAACACTAAAGAGTCAGTTGCAAGATCAGTTAAGTGCATAGTATCTTTAGGGTCAAATTTCCACTCAGTTGTACAAGGAGATACTGCATTGATAAATACAGGACCCTCTACTGCCATACCGTGTTGGATCTTTTTAACCATATCTTTCCATTTGTTTGGTGCAACTTGTGCAGCATATGGAATACCATGAGCAGCCATAATAGCTACCATATCTTTTTTATGTTTTTTCTCACCATAGCTTACACGACCTGCTGGTGAAGTTGTTGCACTTGCACCAATTGGTGTAGAAGATGAACGCTGTCCACCTGTGTTTGCATATACTTCATTGTCAAGAACAACGTGCATGATGTTATGACCACGCTCCATACAACCAGAGATCCACTGGAAACCGATGTCGTAAGATGCACCATCACCTGCAAATGATACGAACTTAGGATTACGATCAGGCTGCTTTAAGCGACCTTTTGTTTTGAGTGCCTTATACATTGCTTCAGCACCTGCAACCGCAGTAGAACCATTTTCAAATCCGATATGAACCCAAGAAGCATCCCAAGAAGTGTATGGATATACCGCAGTACATACCTCAAGACACCCTGTTGATGCAGAAAGTACTAAATCATCATTTGTAGCATTTAAAACTTCACGAACAATGATAGAGTGAGCACAACCAGGACAAAGAAGGTTTGCACCCTCAAATCTATCTGCCGATGTTGAAAACTCTTTTAAGTTTTTAATTTTTTTCATTTCACTCATAATAATATCCTATAAAAATGCTAATTTCGGTCCACGAACACCGATGAATTGCTGTAATGGAGTTGTTACTTTACCAGCATCAACATTTGCTTGAAGCTCAGTAAATAGATCTGTTAAGTGTTTCTTCGTTAAGTCACGACCACCAAGACCATATACATAGCCAGAAAGAAGTGCTTTTGTATCAGTATTAAACAGACATCCTGCAATCTCGTTAAAAAGCATACCAGGAGCGCCATTTGGTGAAGATCTGTCAAGTGCAGCAATTGCCTTTACATCTTTTAATGCTTCTTGAATTTCAAAGAATGGGAAAGGTCTAACAACACGGATACCTACAACACCTGCTTTGATTCCCTTTTCTCTCATCTCTAATGCAACTTCACGAGCAGTTTCAACTGAAGTACCCATACATACAACAACTACATCAGCATCATCTACATCGTATTTTTCAACGATGTTATATTTACGACCTGTAAGTTTTTCAAACTCATCAAACGTAGCTTGAATTTTTGGCAGTACTTTTGTCATAAGATCGTTATGTTGACGAGCTTTATGCTCAAAGTGCCAATCTTCCTCAGTCTGAACACCGTGTGTTACCGGGTTTTCAAAGTCAAGCATATCGTTCATCGGTTTAAAGTCACCAACAAAACCGTAGGCTGTATCATCATCCATCGTATGTACACCTTGAGCCGTGTGAGAAGTCATAAAACCATCTTGGTGAACCATTGCTGGTAATCTTATATCATGATCTTCTGCAACACGGAATGCGATGAAGTTTAAGTCATACGCATCTTGTGGGCAGTAAGCATCAAACTGAATCCAACCAGAATCACGTCCAAGATACATATCTGAATGGTCACCATTAACGTTAAGTGGAGCAGCGAGTGCACGGTTTACAACATTAAGAACGATTGGAAGACGCATACCAGATGCCTGATAAAGTGTCTCAACCATAAGTGCAAAACCTTGTGAAGATGTCGCAGTCGCAACACGTCCACCTGCAGCAGCAGCACCGATACAGCCACTCATTGCAGCGTGTTCAGACTCGACCATAACAAACTCACCCTCAACATATCCGTCAGCTAAAAATTTAGCATAACCTTCAACGATAGGAGTCGATGGAGTAATCGGATAGGCAGAAACAACATCGATCTGACACTGTCTCATCGCCTGTGCAGCTGCGAAGTTTCCATCCCAAACCTCTACATCTCTTAGTTCCATTTTATCAAATGCCATCTATTTCTCCTCTTCTTCTTTAGTCGGCCAGTTTACAATAGCCTCTTCTTCATCTGCTAGTTCTGGGAACATCAATAATGATTTCGGATTTGTAGGACAAACCTCAACACAAATACCACACCCTTTACAGTGATCCATATCAATACCGATCATCTTCTTATCTCTTGAAATAATAGAGATATCAGGACAATAAACCCAACAAAATTGACAGTCGATACAATAATCTTTGTTAAAAACCGGTTTTTCAATTCTCCAGTCAGCTACACTTGCACGGAAAGAGCTGTTTTCTGAGTATGGACGATCTTCTTGCAGCGTTCCTGCAATATCTTTAATCGGCTCATCAAACGTACGGAGCATTGCTCCTATTTCAAATTCATCCCAACCTGTATTTGCCATCATCAGCTCCTTATTTCACTTCATCATATGCACGCTGAATAGCGATCATATTTGCATCGATAATTTTTTGAGGTAGTTTTGCAAGAATTCTTTTCATGCTCTCTTTAAAAAACTCAATATCATACATTCCTGATATCTTCATAAATGCACCAAGCATCGGTGTATTTGGAATAGGACGCCCAATAGTCTCTTGAGCAATTTTTATACAGTCAACTGTATAAACTTCTTTGCCTTCAAGTTTTGGCTGAGATGCTACAAGCTCTTCTTTTGTCATATGTGTAGTAATAATATACTTTGTAGTATCTTTGTGATTGATAGTAACATCAGATGTATATACTAATGCTGGATCGATTACAAAGACATAGTCTGGTTCCATATATTTTTCATGGTTCATAATAATTTTATCATCAACACGATTATACGCTGTCATAGCAGCTCCACGCTTTGCAGAACCGTAAAATGCGAATGCCTGAACATGCTTACCAGTTGTAGAAATAACGTCTGCCAAACCTTTAGCACCAGTTACGGCACCTTGACCAGCACGACTATGCCATCTGATTTCTAGCATAAATTCTCCTTCTTTTGTGTCAAGAAAAGTTTCTTTTTCTCTCAATATCTATTTATCAGTATTTTAGGCAACCGCCACTTAAATATAGCTTGATAATATCATATAGATAACGGAGTAAGTTATGATTGTGATAAATCTCTACCTTTTAACCACTTTACAGCTGTATATGCATCACTAAAAATAACATCACAAAATCGTTCCAACTCTTTTTTTGTTCCATAACCACTCAAAACTGCTATAGATTTCACACCTGCAGCATCGGCTGCAATGAGATCAAGCTCTGTATCACCTATCATCCATACATCACTTTTATCAAAACTCTCAAAATATTCCAAGGCTTTTAAAATAGGCTCTGCATGAGGCTTTGGGTGTTCTACATGTTCACGCCCTATAAGTACTTTAAAGTAGTCCATCAGACCAAAATGCTCCATTAAAATCTGAGAATATTTTCCGGTTTTTGTCGTTACTATACCCAGCTGAGCAAAACTTGCAGCCAGTTCTACTGCTTCTCTTGCGTGAGGAAGCAGTGAAGTTTTTTGTGTAGAAATCTCGCGATAGTTCTCTTTATAGACTGTTACAAAATCCCACACTTTATCTTCCTCGACACCAAGTCGTGCGAACATAACATCAAGAGGATGACCTATCAGTGCCTTGATCGCTTCATCACTTGGGTGTGGATAGTTATAAAAATCAAACGCTTTATGAAAACACTCTAAAATCGCTTCAGTTGAGTCTATGAGTGTTCCATCTAAATCAAAAAGTATTATCACCTATTTCTCCCATTGTATATAGTTATGCCAGATTCCACCAAGGGCTGGCTCAATTGGATGTATCTCTTTGTTAACAGCTGTTATGGAGTTTGGAATGTATAAAAAGAGGTAAGGATTATCTGCTACGATAAGGGCAAACATCTCACGCCACATAGCTGTAAGTTGTTTTTTATCTATGATCGATTGGGACTTTTCTATCAACTTATCTACTTGAGGGTTGTGATAGCCTACTAGATTAAAGCCTCCCGGTTTATCACTGGCACTATGCCAAAAGAGATAAGGATCCGGTGTAGGTGAAAGACCCCAGCCTAGTAGTACTGTATCAAACTTATGCGGAAAAACCACCATATTTAAAAATGCCTGCCACTCCATCACTCGCAGCTTTACAATCACCCCTGCTTTTTTGAGCTGATACTGTAGTATCTCTGCAGCATAGGGACGAATGGAACTTGAGTTTGATGTTGCAATCTCAAAAACAAAAGGGTGCTCCTCATCATAGCCGGCCTCACGCAGCAGTTTGCGTGCACGTGCTATATTTTGCGTTGGAGCTTTGACATCAGGGTTAAAAGCAGCACTTCCAGGTAAAAAAGGTCCCGTGCAGACCTTGGCATGTTTAAAAAAGAGTATATCTACCAACTCTTCTCTATCAATTGCCAAAGAGAGTGCCTCTCTCACGCGAGGATCGGCAAACTTCTTTTTACGTAGATTAAATCCTAAGTAAGTATAGGAGAGAGATATCTTCTCATAGATATCAAACTTCTTGAAAAAATCAGCTCCAAGTTGGCGTTCCATCACAAGCGGCTCAATACTGCCAAGGTCAAGTTGCGCATTTTTCAGCATCAAAAGCCGGGTCATAGGATCAGGTATAACATGAAAAGCAATTTTATCAATCTTTGGACGACCCTCAAAATAATCATCAAAAGCGGAGAGCTCTATGTTTTTTGAAAACTCCAGCTGCGTGAGCCTGTATGGACCGGTACCTATTGGGTGGGTGTTAAAAGATGACTGCATCAGATTTTTTTCATCTTTTAGGATATGCTCAGGGAGTATACCCATCATCCATGTCTCTAAAGCTTTAAAGTAGGGCTTTTTATAATCAACCTCCACAGTATACGCATCAAGGACCTTGACATCCTTTACAAAACGAAAACCAGCAGCATAGGGGGAGACTACGGCATCGGATGTAAGTGTTTTATAGGTAAAGAGGACATCTTTTGCACTAAAAGGCTCTCCGTCATGCCACTTTACACTCTTTTTGAGTTTAAAGATAAGTGTTGTCTCATCTTTAAAGTAAAACCTCTCTGCCAAATCACCAATGATCTCTTTGTTATCTTTGTCATACTTTACTAAACCATTGAACAAAAATCCTGTAATCTCAGAAGATGAAGAGTCTGTTGCCAGAAGTGGGTTTAAACGAGAAGGATTTGCAGAGGTTGCAAGCTGAAGCGTGCTTGCCTGCAGTGAGAGTAGAAACAAAGATATAATGAAAAGAACTACTCGCATACAACAATACCCTCTTTTTTGAGGGTATTATATAAAAACTTTCATTAATGCTAAAACTTGTAGTTAGCAATCACACGGTATTGTGAGAGAAGTTTTAATTGAGTAACATCTCCTAACTCATCAGCACCTGCATTATCTTCTACCCAAATGCCTTTGAGTGCAAACGAGAGAACTTTGTCATACTTATAAGCAAGTACTGCATTATAATCATACTGAGCACCTTTTTTAAATTTATCATTTGATGTACGCATCACAGCTGCTGTTAAAGAGACACCCTTTAGGCCTACTCCGTCAAAACGCTGCTTGTAAGCAATCTTGATCCCCTCAGAACCACCTATGTAGATACTGTCAGCTTTGAGGGCATTACCATAGATCGATTGGAAAAGGTCATTTGATGTGATCATATTTGTAAAGAGCGGTGTTCCATCCCACGGCAGTACCAGTGAATCATGATACTTGTCATCTTTGAGAACTTTAGAGTACGCTAGAGTCAATGTTCCATAGTCCATTGTTCCAGAGATGATAGCACCAAAAGCATTTGAACGTATTTTTTTAGCACCTGTTAAAGAAGCAACTTTTGCAAGATTATCCTCAGCACCGCCAATGCTTCTTTGATAAATATACTGTGCTGCCATATGAAATTTGATACCCTCTATCACTCTATCGAGTGATGTATCAAGATAGAGTGAATTTATAAAGTCCTGTGCATAACAATCATATGCATTTACTTTAAGTCCATCTTGTTTATAGTTATAGTTTGCCATCAACATATAACCACCATCAGATCCTGTAACTGCTCGTGTATTATCCCCCAAAGCATGCTGAATGATATTTACAAACTCATCAGATGTTCTTTGTTTAAACTCTGTAATGTAATCAAATCCTAGCTTATTTGCTGTGTTGAGTACATAAGAGGTATAAAGACCGTTAAAAGTTGAAGGCAGCATTCTTACTTCTTTAGCATGCATCAGCGGTGTTTTAATAACCTTACGTCCGTAAGTTATATTTGCACCTTTGTAATCAAAGCCGATGTATGCCTCACCAAGAACTGAGAAACCTTTTGTCGCATCACCACCACGAGCCCCGTTATCTTTAGCAATAATAGAAGTATCTACCTTCGCAGGATCGTTACTGATTAAAAACGGATTGGTTGTCATAAATGTCACAGCAGCACTAAGACCTTTAAAGCGTGCTGTTTTAAAACCAAGCTGACCACCAATAGAATTAGCATAGGCAGATGTATTTGGCTTATTTGCGTATGTTTTGTCTTTATCTGTTTGAATGTAATAGTATTTGATATTACCGTAAGCTTCCCCTTTTGAAAAAAGCTCAGTAAGGTTATTTGCATCAGAATTTGCACTTAAAGAAGTTGCAAAGAGTGCTGCAAACAGAATTTTGTTTTTATGTGTCATATTGTATTCCTTTAAAATTTTCGCTGCCATGATAACGAATACTTTATAAGAAGAAAATAATTTTAATTTATTTTAGTGAAAAATTGATAGAGCGGATTGGGGATAAAATAAAGAAGAATCTCTCCAGAGCCAAAGCTCTGAAAAGAGACAAAACGATAAAAGATTAACGCTTTGAGAACTGGCGAGAACGACGTGCTTTTCTCTTACCTGGTTTCTTACGCTCAACAACACGAGCATCACGAGTCATCATACCTTCTGGTTTGAGAACTGTTTTTAACTCTGGGTTGAATGCTACTAGTGCACGAGAGATCCCGTGACGAAGTGCATCAGCTTGACCACCGAAACCACCACCAGTAGTAGTAGCTACGATATCAACATTTTCATCTTGTTTAGTGATAGTTAAAGGTTGTTTAACACGAAGTTTTTTCGCTTCAAGTCCACCTAACCATGCGTCTAAAGAGAGACCATTTACAGTAATTTTACCAGAACCTGGAGTCAACCATACTTTTGCTACAGACGCTTTACGGCGACCAGTTGCGTATATTTTTTCAGCCATGTAATTACTCCTTACTTAGCTAGTTGCGCTGTGTGAGGATGCTCAGCACCAGCGTAAACTTTTAATTTTTTAAGCATTTTAGCACCAAGCTTAGTTTTAGGAAGCATACCACGAGTTGCTAATTTGTATAGTTTCTCAGGATTTTTCTCTAAAAGCTCAGTTAACTTAACACTCTTAGTAGAACCGAAGTAACCAGAGTGAGAAAAGTACTCTTTGTTAGCGATTTTACCAAGACCGTTGAATTTTGCTTTAGAAGCGTTGATGATTACTACATAATCACCACAGTCAATATTAGGAGTAAAACATGGTTTGTTTTTACCACGAAGTATAGTAGCTACTTCAGTGATTAAACGACCGAAAGTTTTACCTTCTGCATCAATCAAAACCCATTTTTGATCGATTTGTTCAGGAGTTGCAATTTTAGTAAATTTCATTCTTGAACCTTTCGTTTAGGAATTTATAACAAATATCTATAATGATTACATAGTAAACATCTGTTTTAGTGGTGGAAGTATAGCTGCATAAACTTATAAACAACTTAATTTAAGGTTTTTGTAAGATTATTCCGAAAAAGGACTTCTCCTTTTTCATCGCATATTTAGCTAAAAGAGACTATTATTATATCTTAATTTTTTTCTATCAGGAAATAGAGATGCTCAAACAGAAAATTTTTTTATCACTTGGTATTATGAGTTCTCTTCTTTTGGCACAGACAGAGACTCCTAGGCAAGCTATCAAGACAAATGGAGAGATTCTCTACTCTACAAAAGAGCAACATGTAGACTCTTTTGTCGATATGTTTGCAAAAGGCAATATCTACGGCAGACTCAGAAATAACAACTTCTACTTTGCCTACAAGCAACAGGATAATACACACAAAACCCAGATAATCTCAGGAATCGGCGGCTCTTTGGTCTACAGATCTGCCAGCTATTACGGTTTTGATACACAGATAGCATTCTACTATACAAAAGCCTATGCCAACAAAAAAGATATCTATACATTTTTTAAAGCAGGTAAGGATACTTTCAGCCGCTATGAGTATGTAAACAGTGGCAGAACAGATCTGAGCGTCTTGGGACAGGCAAATATAGGATACAGCTACGCACAGAGCAATCTTCGAGTAGGCCGTCAGCTTGTCGAGACCTTCTATACAAAATCAAACGATACAAAGATGATTCCAAATACCTTCGACGGTGCCGTAGTGACAAGTCGCGATATTCCAAAGAGCAAAATAACCATTGCCTATCTAGTAAAACAGAAACTGCGTGATCATAAAGAGAGTCATGCCGTTTTTATGGTAGGAGACTCCCTCTTACAACCAACGGCACAAAAACCACAATGGAGTCAAAACGATGACTCTGCAATGCTCAAAGGTCTGACCTATACAAATCTTCTCAAAGCTGGCAAACCGACAAATGCACCACTGCTCATACTCGATGCCCAGAACAGATCGATCAAAAATCTCAAACTCAACTTCTCATCCTATCTTGTACCCGAACTACTTTCACAAGTTATGACAGAGGCCAATTACAAGATCGACTTCGAGGGTTTCTCTTTGACACCCGGAGTTCGGTATATTCATCAGTTCGACAACGGAGCAGGCAAAATTGCCGGACCTTCACTCCTGCCACTGTTAAATACGGTAACAGCCTACAGAGATCCAAACTCCCTGGAGAGTGATATGATCGCAGCTCGTCTCGTGGCGAGATTTGATGACTACAGAATCAATCTCGGCTATACAAATATCCTCAACAAGGCCGATCTCGTAACTCCTTGGAGGGGTTTTCCGACTGCAGGCTATACCCGTTCTATGGGAATGTACAACTGGAAAGCAAATACAAAATCATACAGAATAGAGCTTGTAAAAGGAGCCAATGCAAAAGGGATCTATACAAAACCTTTCATTCAGACCTCCATACTCTATATTGACGGTGACAAGAACAAAACACCATTGGCACAGAGTTATTTTTACTATGCGGGAGTTGTTCAGAACATTCCTGCTATGCAAAACCTACAGTATCGTCTGAGACTTGGCTACAGAGATTTTCGGGGCAACTCCTCAGATGTCTCGGACTATATCGATACTCGTTTTGAGTTGAACTATCTTTTTTAGGGAGCCGTAATTATGCATAAGCTTTTGCCTCTTTTTTTGGTACTGGGATTCTCTCTACAGGCAGCGACCATTCGCATCGCCACTGCTGCGAACCTCAGCTTTGTTATGCCTGAGCTTATTGCCAAATTTACCAAGCAGCACCCAAAGATCCATATCCAGACCACAATATCAGGAAGCGGCAAACTTGCTGTACAGATACTCAGAGGAGCACCCTATGATATATTCCTCAGTGCCAATACCGCTTATGCACAAAAGCTCTACGCTCTTAAAAAAGGGCTGCGTGAGCCAAAGGTCTATGCACGAGGCTCTTTGATACTGCTAAGCGTAAAACCAAGAGAACTTTCAAAAGGTCTTAAGATTTTAGAAGCAAGCAGCATCAAACGCATTGCTATGGCAAATCCAAAGACAGCACCCTATGGAAAAGCAACACTTGAAGCACTCCAAAATGCTCATCTCTACCCAAAAATACAACACAAACTGGTCTATGGAGAGTCCATCGCCCAAACTCTCAACTATACAATTCACGCAAGTGACCTTGGCTTTATCGCCAAGTCGGCACTCTATGCACCAGAGCTTCAAAAGTTTGAGCAAAACAGAAATTGGATAGATGTTCCTGAAAACCTATACACACCTATTGAGCAAGGAGCACTACTGCTCACGCACGCAAAAAGTAACAAAGCAGCGCAAGCCTTTTATGAGTACCTCTTTAGCAGTGAAGCTCAAAAAATTCTACACAAGTATGGTTATCAATAATGAGTTTTGAACCATTTTTTCTCTCATTTAAGCTTGCTGCCATTACAACACTCATACTCTTTTGTATAGCGCTGCCCCTTGCGTGGTATCTCTCACAAACACGCTCACTTGCAAAACCTTTTTTAGAGACACTCACAGCTCTGCCTATTGTACTGCCACCCTCTGTTCTTGGCTTTTATCTTTTGTGGGCACTCTCTCCTGATGCTGCCATTGGTGCTTTCTTTGAGGAGCATTTTGGCATCAAGCTTGTCTTCTCTTTTAGCGGGCTTGTCGTTGCCAGCTGTTTTTACTCCCTTCCTTTTATGGTCCAACCCCTGCAAAACGGTTTTGAATCCCTCAATCAACACATGATAGAAGCAAGCTATATTGCAGGAAAGAGCAGACTTAAGACACTTTTTTATGTTGCACTGCCAAATATGAAGCCAGCCCTGCTTACAGCACTCATCATCACCTTTGCTCACACTGTCGGGGAGTTTGGTGTTGTTTTGATGGTTGGTGGAAGCATTCCAGGGGAGACAAAAGTAGCTTCAGTTGCCATCTATGAGATGGTTGAGACCATGGAGTATGGCACGGCACATATCTATAGTGCTATTATGCTCGCACTTTCATTTGTAGTGCTGCTGAGTGTTTACTTCTTTAATGCCCTGCAAAAAAGGAGACGTTTTTAATGGTCGACATCACAATACAAAAAGAGCTCCAAGGAGCCGATGGGACTATTGAGCTTGATGTTACACTCTCCATACAAAAAGGGGAGTTTCTTGCCATAACAGGAAGAAGCGGCAGTGGTAAGAGCACCCTTCTTAGAATCATAGCAGGTCTAGAAGATGCAAATGGTACTATCGTCGTTGATGATGAGAAGTGGCTAGCAAACACATACAAACTAGCCATTCAGAAACGCTCCATCGGTTTTGTATTTCAAGACTATGCCCTCTTTGAGAATATGACAGTAAAAGAGCATCTGCTCTTTATACAAAAAGATGAAAAGCTTGCAGATGAACTGCTACATATGATGGAGCTTGAAGGTCTTGCCTCACGCTACCCTAAAAACCTCAGCGGTGGACAAAAACAGCGTGTTGCCATTGCCAGAGCACTTATGAGAAAACCCAAACTGCTCCTTTTGGATGAACCCCTCTCTGCACTTGACCCAGAGATGCGTATAAAACTGCAACAAGAGCTTTTAGAGCTCCACAAGCGCTTCAAGACAACAACCATCATGGTCAGTCACGATCCTGCAGAGATTCAAAAACTTGCCTCTGCTGTCTATGAGCTTACAGCCGGAAAACTAAACAAAATTTAAAAGCAAGTTTCTTTTTATTTTTTGCTATAATGAAGTATTAAGAAAGCTATTCGATTTTTAAAGGGTCTCACATGGATGAGCAAGTCTGGAAAATTCTACTAGTTGATGATAATGACATACTCCATACTGCCATAGAAACAGCAGCGAAGAACATCTATATCAACAACAAAAAGCTTCTTCCTTTACATGCAACCAATGCACAAGAAGCAAAATCCCTTCTCAAAGAACATCCTGATATTGCCGTTATTTTCATCGATATCTCTATGCAAACACCAAAGTCTGGACTTGAACTAGTCTCCTACATTCGTCAAGAGTTACACAATGAGCTTATTCGTATCATCCTTGTAGCCAGCAGTGATGCACCGATGCCGCCTGAGAAGATCATAGAACAGTATGATATCAACGACTACAAAGAGTATGATGAGATCAGCGACAGAAAACTCTTTAATGTCATTCGAACAGCTATAAAACAGTACTCTCAATTTAGAGAGATAAAAGAGAGTCGTGATGCCATCTATAAAAAGATGACAACAAATGAAGTTACACAACTGCCAAACAGAGTCAAACTTTCCGAAAAGCTCGATACAGTTGGAAACAAATCCCTTATTCTTATAAATATTGATGATTTTAGTCTCATCAATGACCATAAAGGTTTTGAGTATGGAGACAAAGTTCTTCGTGCTTTTGCTGACTTTTTAGTCAAAAAGTACGCTCAACAGATGGATGTATTTCATCTACAGTCTGATATCTTTGCTCTTTTATGTTATGAAAAAGATACTCGAGTGGTCGACAGATGTATACGTGATATCAAAGAGAGTATTCAAAAAGAGATTTTTGTTCTTGATAATGGTGAGAAACTTCGCCTTACTGCCAGTCTAGGTGTTGTTTTAAATGAAGACGGAAACATCATCCAAAAAGCAGAGTTTGCACTCAAAGAGGCACGGCTCTATGGTAAGAACAATGCAACACTCTACAGTGACAATCTCAATATTGTAAGAACGATCCATGCAAACTCTCTGTGGAGTGAACGTATACGCAATGCTTTTGAAGAGGGTAGGATTTTAAGCTATTTTCAACCTATCTATCATCTTCAAAAGAAAAAAACAACAAAATATGAAGCACTTGTACGTCTAGAGCATAAAGGCAAAATTTATACACCGGCACAGTTCCTCGATGCTGCTCTTTATAGTGGACAGATTTTTGAGATCTTTAAGCTCATGTTTCATAATGTCTGTAAAGTGGCTCAAAACAGTGATAAAGACTTCACAATCAATGTCAGTGAATACGATATAAAAGATCCTGACTTTAGCCGTTTTATTACTGCAACACTCAAGGAGTGTAAGATTCACCCATCCCGTATCACCTTTGAAGTTTTAGAACACACCAGCATATCGCATGACAAGAACATCCAAAAACTACTTAACAAACTTCATGATGATGGTTTTAAGATTGCTATTGATGATTTTGGAGCACACTGTTCTAACTTTGCACAGTTAAACAATCTAAAAATCGACTTTATCAAGATAGATGGTTCTTTTGTCAAACATATTACAGAAGATATAAACTGTAAAATCGTCACAAGTACTATTATTGACTTTGCGCACAAAAAAGATATTCCTGTTATTGCAGAGTTTGTAAGTTCTAAAGAGATTTTTGATACGGTAAAAGAGATGGGAGCTGACTATATTCAGGGTTACTACATTGCAGAGCCTAAACCTGAACTAGTCGTATCTCCTTTTGAAGAAGATAACAAAGATAGCCACTGACACGACTCTCTTTTGTTATACTCTTGACCGCATGCACATAAGAGGCGACCTGCTTTTTATGCTCATCGGCATGTGTTGTTGCACTTTTATAATCAACTATCACATACGAACCATCCTCTTTTTTTACCAAAAGATCAAGATAGCGTAGGTTTTTCTTATATCGCAGCGCCTTTTCTCTAAAGCAGACTCCATCACTCAGCTCTAAAAACGCTTTATTATTGACAAGCATCCTGACTCTAGAGGTGATATCAGCCATCTCATCTGCACTTAAAGTAGCACCATACTTATTTAGCAGCAACATCTTTGCACTCTCTATAGATACCTCATCAAAAGTCTCCATCATCTCAAGCATATAGTGTAGTGCCAGACCAAAACTGATAGCTGAGAGATCCTCTTGTTCACTCTTTTGCGTAGCAAGCAGGTCACTCTGTGTACCGTAGTAGAGCTCTTCATAGACTAAAGGAAGATGGCTTTTATGCACTACTTTTGGCGTTGGCTCAACCAAAAGCTCTCCTCTTTGCATCACAGAAAGTTCAACTATGCCAAAGGCAGAAGATTTCTCTTTTTGAATGATAAAGAGATTCTCTTTGGCTCGAGTAAAGGCAACATAGAGAGCATTAAGGCTATCTTCACGCTCTAAGGCATTCTCTTTTTGGAGCGCTTTTGCATAGGCTGCATCTAAACTCTCTCGCCCTTTGGTTCGCAGGTAGAGGTTTTGTAGCTCAATACCCTCATACTCATAGATGATGCTCTCTTTTTGGTTGCTCCCTCGCCCTACTCTATCCATTACAATAACATGCTTATACTCAAGCCCTTTGGACTTGTGAATGGTAAGTACGCGCACACCACTTACATCACTTGCAGCGGCACTTACATCGAGTCGCTCATACTCAAAGACAAAAGCGTC
>Ga0256828_1001112_pt1 | contig 17189 bp, 15 predicted proteins | sample CV88metaG_FD_185993 | JGI IMG/M metagenome (GOLD analysis project Ga0256828, IMG submission 185993) | Hydrothermal vent microbial communities from East Pacific Rise, Pacific Ocean - CV88 | ecosystem: Environmental > Aquatic > Marine > Hydrothermal vents | place: Pacific Ocean: East Pacific Rise...
ACGCTGCTTTTGAAAAAATATGATGAAAAGAGGAAGAGATGGTACCCGAGGTATTGCTTCCGGGTACCTACGCCTACATGTAGAACATTCAACTGTTTACATGCAGGTAAAAGAAGAAGTATTATTCGTTATTCGTATCCTGGTAATGACCGTATGCTGCTCCGGCTACCGCTCCGGCTGCTGCTCCTATAAGCGTACCTTTGGTATTACCGCCAATCGCCTGTCCTACCAATGCACCTCCGGCTGCACCGATGAGCGCTTTCTCCTGCGTATTGCTCAGGTTGGGCTGTCCGCATCCGCCCAAGCCCAATCCGGCTGCCACCATCACTGTTATCAATAGAGAACTTTTTTTCATTTTCTATATCCTTTTTGTTTTATTCTAACAAAAATTCTATCTCATGTAAAGCAGCACCGCCAAACTAGTTTTCACGGGCTTCTTTCTTTCTCTTCAGTTCAGAGAAGAATTCTATTTCATGTTTTCCGATCACCCGTACAAGGTTGGTGGAACCGGGAATACCTGCCGGATCTCCGGCAACAAGAATGTAACTCTTTTCTGTATCCAGCACACCCTGCTGTACTCCCTGCTCCATCACTTCACCCATCATCATACGGATACCGTTTTTAGCGACCGAGAATGCCGGAATGACACCCCAGACAATAGTTAAAGACTGTGCTGTTTTAGCGTCATGCGTGACCGCATATACCGGTCTGCTCGGACGATAGCGGGCCACTTTTTTCGCCGATCCGCCCGATGCGGTCATCGCAATGATCCCGGAGGTATCGAGGCTTTCGGAGAGGCGTACTGCTGTTTCGTCTATGTTGTCTCCCCTGTCATGCATCTCGAACTGGTCGAACTTATGGAACGGATAGTGGTGCCCCTCTGCCGCTTTGATCGTCTCCGCCATGGTCTCGACAGCCAGAACCGGGTGTTTTCCTATGGCACTCTCTTCGGAGAGCATCACCGCATCGGTACCGTCCAGTACCGCATTGGCAACATCGCTTATCTCTGCACGCGTCGCCGTCTCCTTGGTTGTCATGGAGAGGAGCATCTGCGTAGCGGTAATAACCGGTTTACTCATATTGTTGGCTTTTCGAATCAGCATCTTCTGGGTAAAAGGGACATTGAAATAGGGAATTTCGATACCAAGGTCTCCCCTGGCCACCATGATCCCGTCACACACTTCAAGAATCTCGTCAATGTTCTCAACTGCATCGAACTTCTCTATTTTGGCAAAGAGCTGAACATTTCCACCATAAGAAGCGATGATCTCTTTCGCCGCGATCATATCTTTGGCACTCTGAACAAAAGAGATCGCCATAAAATCAACACCGTTCTCCACACCCCAAAGCATATCTTTCCTGTCTTTTTCGGTCAATACATCGATACCAAGATGGGTATTGGGAAAGTTCACCCCTTTTTTGGAGGAGAGCATCCCGTCATTCTCTATTTCTATACGGACATTGTCATTGGAGGTACTGACAACCTTGGCTCTGATTACACCATCATACAGATAAATATAGTCACCTATCTTAAGCTGGTCCAGAATATCCGGTTCGTTAATAGAGAGTCGGTAATGCCCTTCATCAACCTGATATCCGAGGACCTCCTCTTTGACAAACTCAATCATATCTCCTATTTTAAGGGTAAAATCCTCTTCAAGCATTCCAACCCTTATTTTCGGGCCGCTGATATCTTGCAAAATACCCGTTACCATACCTGTTGCTTTGATGGCTTCACGTATACGGTTCAGTACTTCCAAATGATATTCATGTGTTCCATGACTGAAGTTAAGGCGAAATACATTGACGCCGGCTTTTATCAATGCTGTGATCTGTTCAAGTGAATCTGAAGCCGGCCCCAGTGTCGCTATGATTTTTGTACGTTTTTTCATTTTTTACCTCTTTTTTTGACAACTAGATATTTCAAATATAATTTAAACTGTTTGATTATACTTTTATTTACTTGAAATATTATCCTGTATTGTTTCCGGCATTGTCTGGGTTTAGAGAAGTTGTGCCATATCTATGCTAAAATACCATCCATAAAAACAGTAAAGAGATGCATGCGACTTAAATCTATTTTCACCAACAGTTTTGGTATATTGTTCTCACGTGTCACAGGACTTGGAAGAGATGTACTGATGGCATCGGCATTGGGTGCCTCCATTTGGAGCGATATGTTTTTTATCGCGTTTAAACTACCAAACCTCTTTCGCCGTATTTTTGCCGAGGGTGCATTTACACAGGCATTCATGCCATCGTTCATCGCCAGCCGGCACAAAGGGGTTTTTGCCACTGCTATCTTTCTGCGTTTTCTGCTTTTCCTAATGTCGTTTTCACTCCTGATCAGTTTTTTCCCCGAACCCATTACCAAACTTCTGGCATGGGGATGGAGCAGTGAGCTTATCGGGCAGACCGCACCGCTCACTGCCATTAACTTCTGGTATCTGGACCTTATTTTTATCGTCACTTTCCTTGCCACGCTTTTGCAGTACAAAGAGCATTTCGCGACCACTGCCATGTCCACCGCACTGCTGAACATCTCCATGATCACCGCTTTGTGGGTCTATATGAAAGAGGAGCCCGAAACGGTTGCCTATGCCCTCAGTTTTGCCGTACTCGCAGGTGGGGCGCTGCAGGTACTCGCACACCTTGTCACCCTGCACAACTTCAAACTGCACAGACTTCTTGCCGGAGGATGGAAGTACAGGAAGAAAAAGGATGTGGAGGAGGAGAAAAAACATTTCACAACACTTTTCCTTCCCGGAATTTTGGGAAACTCCACCCCTCAGATCTCCGCATTCATCGACACCATACTGGCAACTTTTCTCATGACCGGTTCCGTCTCCTACCTCTTCTATGCCAACCGTGTTTTCCAGCTTCCGCTTGCCATCATCGCCATTGCCACAGCTACGGTACTTTTCCCTACCGTCTCCAAAGCACTAAAGAACGGCCAGGAAGATATTGCATACAAAAACCTTAGTCAGGCTTTCTGGCTGCTTGCATTTCTGCTTGGCGCTGCCATGTTGGGAGGCATACTCCTTGCAGAACCCATCGTATGGCTGCTGTTTGAGAGAGGAAAATTTACACAGGCAGAGACACTCCAAACGGTACATGTTCTGCAAATGTATATGGTAGGGCTGCTGCCTTTTGGGCTGGCAAAGCTCTTTTCCCTCTTTCTTTATGCATCACACAGGCACAGGAAAGCAGCCAAGATCGCACTCTACTCCCTCTTTAGCTCCGTCACTGCATCTTTGATACTTATGCACCCTCTCGGTGCTTCCGGATTGGCACTGGCAGGAAGCCTGGGCGGTTGGGTGTTGTTCATTTTTACGGTCAGGGAAGTTGGGACAGATAAATTTCTGCAGATCATCAGGTCAAAAAAGTCAATCTATTTTTTACTGATGCTGGCCGGTGTTGGGGGCGTGTTGTTCGAACTGAACGGATGGATCCTTACCCTCATCCGCTGATACTTAACTGAATGTTGCCAGTTCATCTCCGTGGAACAGTTCCGCATTCATAAAATATTCATCATTGATATGTTCCGGGCCTCGGAGGCGGGCATACTGTTTCATCACCTCTTCAATCGCTTCCGGATAGGCATCCCGCCGGCTTGAAGCATACCCAATAATATTTCCGTCTTGGTCCAGTTTCGGCTGGATATACACCAACGCCCAGTAGTAAGAACCATCTTTGCAGAGACTCTTGATATACCCTCTCCATACTTTTTTTGAAGAGATAATCTTCCACATCGCTTTAAACAGGCCGGCAGGCATCTCCGGATGCCGGACCAGACAGTGAGGAGCTCCGATCAATTCACTTTTCGTAAAACCGGTCATCTCCCTGAACTTGCGGTTTGCATAAGTTATAATTCCGTCCGGGTCGGTTTCCGTGATCATCGATCCTCCGTCATACACCTTTTCCTGAAAAATAGGCTGTGCCTGGCTCAATGTCTCTTTGGTATAGATATTCTGAACTGTTTTAAGTCGGTTTGACATATAAACTCCATTTGTGCATGCTATACACGATAAAAAAGACCCGTATTTTTACTGATCTTATCATCAATATTTTTGAATAAAGTATAACTCTCTTTTACTTAAAGCTCTCCTTAACATTATCTTTAAAGATTCCCTCTAACTAACTTTTCGCTATAATCATCCTAATATTTTAAACAAGGTGTACCCAATAATGACTATTTATGACTCTGTCACAAAAAGCAAACTTCCTTTTGAACCTATCAGAGAGGGAGAAGCCAGTATCTATGTCTGCGGCCCAACCGTTTACGACGATGCCCATCTTGGCCATGCACGAAGTTCTCTTGCATTCGACCTGCTTTCACGTACGCTTAAAGCCCTTGGCTATCGCGTGACAATGGGGAAAAATTTTACCGATATCGATGACAAGATCATCAAAAAGGTTGAAGAGACAGGCAAAAGTATGCAGGAGATCACCACCTACTACATTGAGCGTTACCTTGAGGAGATGGCTGCATTGGGTGTGACACGTGCCGACATTGAGCCTAAAGCCACCGAATCCCTTGAAGCGATAGAAAGCATGATACAGACCCTCATCGACAAAGACCACGCCTATGTCGTCTCCAACGGGGATGTCTATTTCGATACCTCCAAAGACCCCCGTTACGGAGAGATATCGCACAAAGTGCATGACGATGACGAGAACCTCAGCCGTGTCACGCACAACAGCGAAAAACGCAACCCCAAAGACTTTGCCCTCTGGAAAGCCTGCAAAGGAGAGGAGGATATCTGTTTCGATACCGCATTCTCCAAAGGACGGCCCGGATGGCACATCGAGTGCTCCGCCATGATAGAGAAGCATTTTCACGGTACAGATGAGTACAGTATCGACATTCACGGCGGCGGGGCAGACCTGCTTTTCCCGCATCATGAAAATGAAGCGGCCCAAAGCCGATGCGCCACAGGCCATGAACTTGCAAAATACTGGATGCATAACGGTTTTGTACAGATAGACGGAGAGAAGATGAGTAAAAGCCTCGGCAACAGTTTCTTCCTCAAGGATGCACTCGAAGTCTATGACGGTGAAATCCTGCGCTATTACCTCAACTCGGTACATTACAGAAACGATTTCAACTTCAACGAAGAGGACCTGCTTACGGCTAAAAAGCGTCTGGACAAACTCTACCGCCTGAAAAAGCGCGTACTTCCGGGTAAAGCCTCCGTAGTAAACAAAGCGTTCAAAAAAGCGCTTCTGGATGCCATGGGAGACGACTTGAACATCTCCGTTGCCCTTTCGGTCATTGACGATATGATCGCCACGGCCAATGAAAAACTCGATGCCAATCCCAAAGACAAAGCATTCAAGAAAGAGACCATCGCCAACATCGAGTTCATAGACACCCTGCTGGGCTTTGGAGGCAAAGAGCCTTTTTCATACTTCCAGATCGGTGTGGATGAAGCGCTCAAAGCACAAATAGAAAAACTCATCGAAGCACGTACGGAGGCGAAAAAAGAAAAAGATTTCGAACGTTCCGATGCTATTCGCGATGAACTGACGGCAATGGGGATCGCCATTATGGATACCGCAGAAGGTACTGTCTGGGAAAAAGCCTGACCATGAAAGATCTTTTAAAACAGTACCTCCCCTATCTGGTCGGCTATAAAAGACAGTTCCTTCTTGCCGTTGCGGGGATGATCGCCGTTGCTGTAGGAACCGCAGGGACAGCACAGCTGATCAAACCAGTACTCGACGATGTCTTCATCAACAAGGACCAGCAGATGCTCGCACTGATGCCCTTTTTGCTTGTTGCTGTTTTCATGCTCAAGGGGATCGGCGGGTATGTTCAGACCTATTATACTTCCTATATCGGGCAGGATGTGGTCAGAAAGCTCAGGGACAAACTGGTATTTCACCTTACCTATCTCGATATGGCATTTTTCAGGGATATGCATACAGGGGAGATACTCTCCCGCGTGACCAACGACATTACCCGTATCCAGATGGTCGTCGCAAACATCATCCCGAACCTCATCCGGGAGAGCCTGACCATTGTGGCCCTGACGGGTTATGTCATCTACGAGAGCCCGAAACTCGCGTTCTATTTCCTCATCATTATGCCGCTTGCCGTCCTTCCCCTGACCAAACTTGCAAAACGCATGCGCAAATACTCCAAACTCTCCCAGGAGAGTACTGCGGACATGACAACAAGGCTCGGAGAGATCCTCTCCAATATCGAAGTGATCAAATCCAACTCTACACAGGCATATGAACAGGAGCGTTTTGCACAGGAGAACCAAAATGTCTTCAGGTTCATCATGAAACAGATCAAGACCAACGCACTCATCTCCCCCATCATGGAGACACTCGGTGCCGTTGCCATCGGAATGGTCATCTACATAGGCGGCAAAGAGGTCATTGACGAGCAGATGACCGTAGGGGCGTTCTTTGCATTCTCCACCGCTCTTTTCATGCTCTACACTCCCATTAAAAAACTTTCCAGCCTCTATAACAATGCCCAGGATGCCATCAGCGCCAATATTCGTATGCAGGAACTCCTGAACACCAAACCGCAGATCACTTCCGGGGAACAGACTCTGGACGAACGTATCGAAAAGATCGTTTTCGACAATGTCTCTCTCCAGTATGACAATACCCCCGCACTCAAGCAGATCCGCCTGGAAGCCAGAAAAGGAGAGTCTATTGCCCTTGTCGGAAATAGCGGTGCGGGAAAAAGTTCCCTGGTCAATCTACTTGTACGTTTTTACGATCCAAGCAGCGGGAAGATCCTCATCAACGGAACAGACAACAGGAAGTTTACACTTCCTTCTTTACACCGGAAAATCGCCTACGTGACACAGCGCATTTACATCTTCAACGATACCATTGCTGCCAATGTCGCATACGGGCAGGAGGTCGATGAGGAAAAGGTTACAGAGGCATTGAGGAAGGCCTATGCCATGGAGTTTGTAGCAAAACTCGAGTCTGGCATCCATACCCTTCTTTCCGAAAGCGGAGACAACCTTTCAGGAGGGCAGAGGCAACGTATCGCACTGGCACGTGCCCTTTACAAAAATCCGGATGTGCTGATTTTGGATGAAGCGACATCTGCACTTGACAACAAAAGTGAAACACTGATACAGGAAGCCTTGAAAGCACTGAAATCCGAAATGATCACTTTTACCGTGGCACACAGGCTCAGTACGATCGAAGATGCCGACAGAATCCTGGTTTTTGAGAATGGAGAGATCATTTGCAGCGATACACATGAGAGATTATTGAAAGATTGTCAAGTTTACCAAAAACTGTCAAGTAAATTATAACGCAATACATGCTATAATAGATGGCAATATTCAGAAAGGATCTCCCGATGTTACGAGTACTCTTTGTATTTTTACTCTTTTTCCATACATTGTTTGGAGGAGATACTCAGAATTTCTCGTTTATCGGGCTCTCTGCTTCCACACAAACGATCAATACAGATCCGGGGAACATCAAACATGAGGCCGGTTTCGCTTTAAGTTACGGGCAACAGTCACTGGACTGGAGAACGACTTTCAATCTGGATTATACACTTCACTCCTACTACGGCGCATCGGTGGAGATAGACAAAATACTGCTTGACGATATGTTCGGCACCCCAAAACTCAGGCCTTATCTGGGAGGTGTTACCGGTTATCTCAAATATGATAAAGATGAATTGAGCGTAGCTGCCGATGATACGAACGGATTTTATTTTGGCGGGAATTTTGGCTTTATCATCTATGCTACCGACAATATCGATGCCGATATCGGCTACCACTATTACAAAATCCAGAATCTTGATTTTCTGGATGACCTTCATGGTGCAACCATTGCCATACACTACTTTTTTTAACTTATTTGGAGTCTTCACTACATGATCTTTTCTTACGACAATCTCAAAAAAATACTGTTCAAACTCGATCCTGAAACCGCTCATACCGTTGCCGGATTCGGACTCAGAGCCATCTCCCACTGCCCGACACTGCTGCGTTATGTCAAAGAGCAGAACTTCGTGACACACCCTATGCTCCAGCAGAAGATCTTTGGAAGAACATTCCAGAATCCTGTAGGTCTGGGAGCCGGTTTTGACAAGAACGGCCAGTATATCACTGCCATGCCTGCACTGGGTTTCGGCTTTACGGAGATCGGTACCGTCACCCCCAAACCGCAGGACGGCAACCCGAAACCGAGACTCTTCAGGCTGATTGAGAACCGCTCCATCCAAAATGCCATGGGTTTCAACAACAAAGGCAGCCATTACATGATACAGCGTCTGAAAAAACTCTATTTTTTCGACTACCCCATAGGTATCAACATCGGCAAGAACAAGGTCACCCCGGAGAATGAAGCCCTTGAGGATTACGAGACCCTTTTCAAAGCCTTCAAATCCTACGGAGACTACATCGTGATCAACATCTCCTCACCCAACACTCCCGGCCTACGTGACCTGCAGAACGAGAATTTCATCAAAGCGATCTTCGATATGGCCAAAAAGATCACCACACAGCCGGTTCTGCTCAAGATCGCACCGGACATGGAACCCGAAGATGCCATTGCACTCTGTAAAACCGCTGTCGAGGCGGGAGCCGCAGGGATCATCGCGACCAATACGACCATCGACTACTCCATCACCCCTCATGCCAAAGATTTCGGCGGTATCTCGGGTGCCCTGCTCACGGAGAAATCCTACCGGCTCTTCAGGGCCATAGGGAAAGAGCTTTACGGCAAGACCCTGCTCATCTCCGTCGGGGGCATCGACTCTGCAGAAGAGGCTTACCGACGCATCAGGGCCGGTGCTTCCCTGGTACAGGTTTACAGCATGCTCATCTACAGAGGCCCCGCCCTCATCAGAGAGATCAACGAAGGGCTTATCAGGCTGTTAAAGAATGACGGGTATAATCACATCTCCGAAGCCATCGGAGCAGATTGGAAATAAATCGATGATGTCACTGTACATCCGTAGGGTGGGCAATTGCCCACCATTCGAAGCAAGATATTGGTGGGCTAAAGCCCACCCTACAGCATAAACCAAATTGGAGTGATATGATTCAAGTAAACCTTTTCAATAAAAGTATCGTACAACAATCCATACCTAAACTATTCAATAGAGCAGTACTCACCGCACTGCTCTTCTCAGGAGCACTTATGGCCAATTCACTGCCAAAACACTTTACAAAAACATTGAAAAACGGACTGCAGATCGTTGTGATCCCTATGGATAACGACTCTGGTGTCATTACCACGGATATCTATTACAAAGTCGGAAGCCGCAATGAGATCCTTGGCAAAAGCGGTATGGCCCATATGCTGGAACATTTGAGCTTCAAATCGACCAAAAAACTCAAAGAGGGTGAATTCGATGTCATTGTCAAGAGCAAAGGCGGGGTAAACAACGCTTCAACCGGTTTCGATATGACACACTATTTCATCAAAACAGCCAGCCAAAACCTCTCTATGACATTCGACCTCTTTTCCGAACTGATGCACAACCTCAACCTGACCGATGCGGAATTCCAGAAAGAGCGTAACGTCGTTGCGGAAGAGAGACGACTGAGAACCGACAACAACCCCATGGGCTACCTCTACTTCCGCCTCTTCAATACCCACTATGTCTACCACCCATACCACTGGCTTCCCATCGGTTTTATGGAAGATATCCAGGGATGGAAGATTGAAGAGATCAGGGATTTCTACCACCGTTACTATCAGCCGTGCAATGCGATCCTGGTCGTTGCCGGCGATATCAAACCCGATACTGTCTTCACGGAAGCCGAACACTATTTCGGGCCTATCAAAAATGAGCATAAAATTCCAAAAGTCAGTGCCGTTGAGCCCAAAGTGGACGGTGCCAAGCGTGCTGTCCTGCACAAAGAGAGCAATCAGGTCGATACTATCGCTATTGCCTACAGCATTCCAAACTATGAAGACGACGACCAGGTCGTACTCTCTGCTATCAGCCATATTCTCAGTGCGGGGAAAAGTTCTCGTTTTGAAAAAAAGCTGATTCATGAGAAACATCTGGTCAACCAGATCTATGGCTACAATATGGAGATGAAAGATCCGGGGGTTTTTGTCATTATGGCAATGGCGAATCCCGGTGTTGCCATTGAAGCGGTAGAAAAAGAGATCCTTTCAGAACTTGAAAAGCTCAAAAAAGGCGATGTAACACAGGCAGAACTCGACAAGGTCAAGATCAACACCAAAGCGGAATTTATCTACTCTCTTGAAAGTTCAAGCAGTGTCGCCAGCCTCTATGGAGACTACCTTGCCAAAGGAAATCTCAAACCTTTACTTGAATATGAAGAGAAATTGGATAAAATGACACTCAAAGATATCGTGCGTGTCGCTAAAAAATATTTTGACCACACTGTTTCAACGACTGTGATACTGAAAAAAAATGAGGAAAGTAACCATGAGTAACTACATTACAGGTGCAACCACCGCACTGATAACCCCCTTTAAAAACGGTACACTGGATGAGGCAACCTTTGCAACACTGATCCAGAGGCAGATCGACAACGGGATCGATGCCGTCTGCCCGGTAGGAACAACCGGAGAGAGCGCCACACTCAGCCATGATGAGCATAAACGCTGCATTGAAATTGCGGTAGAAGTATGTAAAGGCACATCTGTCAAAGTCCTTGCCGGAGCAGGAAGCAATGCCACCCATGAAGCGATCGACATTGCAAAACATGCCGAATCCTGTGGTGTCGATGCCCTCTTCTCCGTCAGTCCCTATTACAACAAACCAAGCCAGGAGGGGCTCTACCAGCACTACAAGGCTATTGCTTCCGCGGTAGAAGTACCTTTTATGCTCTACAATGTACCCGGACGTACCGGTGTGGATATTCTGCCGGATACAGTCAAAAGGCTCTTTGACGATGTACCCAATATTATGGGTATCAAAGAGGCGACCGGTTCTATTGAAAGAACGGTCGAACTGTTGGCAAAAGTACCGGAATTATATGTTTTCAGTGGTGATGATGCCATCGATTTCCCTATTTTGGCGAGCGGAGGAAAAGGACTCACTTCCGTCACGGCAAACCTTCTGCCGGACCAAAAAGCCAAACTGGCGCATGCCGCACTCAGCGGGGACTTCAAAACGGCAAAAGCGATCAATGATGAACTCTTCGCCATCAACAAAATACTCTTTTGCGAGAGCAACCCTATCCCGATCAAAGCAGCCATGTACATCGCCGGGCTGACAGAGACACTGGAGTATAGGCTGCCGCTGGTAGCGCCAAGCAGTGAGAATATGAAAAAGATCGAAGAGGTCATGAAACAATACACAATTGCAGGAGTAGCATAAGATGAGTGAAATGAGAGGAAAAACCGCCGTCATTACCGGCGCAACCAAAGGAATTGGCCTGGCATGTGCCAAAAAATTTGCAAGTAACGGTGTCAATGTCGCTTTTACCTACAATTCCAACAAAGAGGCCGCTGACAAGATCGCTGCCGAACTTGAAAGCAGCTATGGAGTAAAGGCCAAAGCCTATCCGCTGGATATTCTCGATACCGACCAGTTCAAACCACTCTTTGCCTCGATCGATGAAGATTTCGACCGTATCGATTTCTTTATATCCAATGCCATGATCTACGGACGTTCCGTAGTAGGCGGTTACGGAAAGTTCATGCGCCTTAGGCCCAAAAAAGGTTTGACAAATATCTATACGGCAACCGTTGGCGCCTTTGTGGCAGGTTCTCAGGAAGCCGCAAAGCGTATGGAAAAGGTAGGAGGAGGTTCGATCGTCACACTCAGTTCTACCGGAAACCTCATCTACATCGAGAACTATGCCGGCCATGGAACAAACAAAGCAGCTGTCGAAGCGATGGCACGCTATGCGGCAGTAGAACTTGGGGAGATGGGAATCAGAGTCAATGCCGTCTCCGGAGGCCCCATCGATACCGATGCGCTTAAAGCCTTTACAAACTATGAAGAGGTCAAGGCAGAGACCATCAAACGTTCTTCACTGAACCGCATGGGAAGCCCGGAAGACCTTGCAGGTTCCGTCTATTTCCTCTGTACCGACGATGCAAGCTGGATTACAGGACAGACCATTGTTGTAGACGGCGGAACGACATTCCGTTAAGAAGGGTTAAGGGTTAAGGGTTAAGGGTTAAGGGTTAAGGACGATGACGGATTCTCTCTTTCTTAAACCTTAATTCTTAGCACTTAACCCTCCTGTATTTTTCAATATTTTACTTTAAATATAAGGACAAAGATGAAGGCACAATCACAAATTTTCAACATCCCCAACATCCTCGCCTTCATCCGCCTCCTTTTGGCACCGTTGATGTTCCTCTTTCTGGTCAACCAGGATGCCTCTTTTTTTCAGGGTATTCACCCAAGCTGGCTGAACTATTTTGCCGCATTTATCTTCGTAGTCGCTTCAGCCACCGATTTTTTTGACGGCTACATTGCCCGAACATTTAACCAGATTACCGTACTCGGATCGATCCTCGATCCTTTGGCGGACAAAATGCTGACCCTCGCAGGTTTCCTCGGCCTTATGATGCAGGGGATGGCCTCTCCCTGGGCGATCTTCCTTATTTTGACACGGGAGCTCTTCATTACCGGATTAAGAGTCTCTGCGGTATCACAGGGGCTTGATATCTCCGCTTCATGGATGGGTAAGGTGAAAACCGTAGTACAGATGATTGCCATCGGTTTCCTGCTCATGCACTGGCCGGGAGGAGAACTCCTTTTATGGGCTGCTGTACTCTTGACACTCTATTCAGGGTATGAATATGTAAGAGACTTCTTTACACATACACAACTCTAATTGCCTAAAAATTAATCACTCTTTCATTTATCTTTCATTTACTTTTCTGTTATACTTCTGCCAAACAATAAAAAACAAGGAATAAAAATGAAACTTACAAAACTTAGTTTAGTTGCAGCATTGGCGGTAAGCGCTGCTGTTGCGGGCGGAGACATTGCACCCGTTCAGCCGGTTGCAGAAACACCGAAGGTACTGAGTAATACAACCATCAATGGAAAACTTACAGGGTACTACTATACAGATGATAGTGTTGATCTTTTTGACAATGACAGTTCAGAATTCGGCTTGGCTGCGACACTGGATGTAACACACAATTTTACAAAAAATATTGCCATGAACTTCAGTGCAGTAGGTTACGTCAACACCATTAAAAGAAACTATGAGATGGAAGGTAATGACAACGGTGCATTTATCAACGTTGCAAACCTGACAGCGACATTTGCCGATACAACCTTCGTTCTCGGCCGCCAACTGCTCGACACACCAATGCTTGGCGGTTTCGACTGGCTGCTTGCACCGGGTGCATTTGAAGCCTATACGATTTCCAACAACTCTATTGAAAACCTGACACTGGTAGGTTCTTATGTAAGAACATGGAGACAGAACAATACAGGCGATACCTGGATCAACCTGACAGACCTCGATGACGGTAACAACTGGACATTGGGTGCTGCCTATGACAACAAAACAATCAGCGGTAGTATCTGGTACTACAATGTAGATGCAGGTCTGGCTGCTACAGGTGTAGACAAATATACTCAAATCTATGCAGACGCAGGATACAACTTCGGAAGTGTTCAGGTAGCTGCCCAATATGCAAATACCAACTATGACGCAGCTGACGATTCAGATCTTTTCGGTGTAAAAGTTGCCGGTAAAGTTGCAGGTATCAGTCTTATGGCAGCATATGCAAATGTTTCTGACAATACAGCAGGATTTGTCGGTAGAGATACCGTCTATACAAGTTCCTGGAATACATTTGCTTCCACTTCAGAGGGTAACTCATATAAGTTTGAAGCTGGAACAGAATTTATGGGACTCGATGCTACAGTAAGTTATGCATACTATGAATATGACCAACGTAATGATGAAGGTAATGAACTTGATGTTATTTTAGCCTACAATATCACAGATTCGATTGATCTCAATGCCGTTTATTCCAATACAGATTGGGGAAATAATAACGGCGATGTCAACGCTCTTGAAATCTACGCCAACTACAAATTCTAATCTGCCTTTGGTACTATAAACTCCTTTTTATGGCACTTCCTTCATGGAAGTGTCATAATACTGCTTTACTTTTTTAACTCAATAAAGTTTATCGATCATTTTTTGCAATTTGTTTTTTGCACTGTGCAGGAAAAGCGTACTTTTACCGGAAAGTTTGCCCTCTTCCGACATAGGTACGCCTATAAAGTTTTTCACGGCATTGAGAAGACTCTGGGTATCTTTCATCTCGGCAACAGACTTGTCGTGATACTCGGAAAGATCCTCTTTTTTGCCCTCTAGATGCATAATCCTCTGAAGCTTGCCTTTCTGTTCGTTGAACAGCACCTGGAATGTTTTCAATGTTTCAATCGCATCATGAATATGGGCATCCACCTTGTCCATCTCCTCTTTGCAACTTCCTTTGTGTGCCGTATAGGCTTCCGCTTCTTCAAGCTGCAACTGTGCAAAATCAAGATTTTTGCTTCCTTTTGTACTGACACGGATCGTATAGATAATCCACATTACCAACAGCGCCGCCAGGACAACAATGGCCGCACCTGCCATCTCGTTATCTTTCATACCGATTAGAGAACCGTACCACCCTAGCAACGGTTTCATACTCTCCGGTGTCGGTATTTTGGAAAGGTCAATCGTCACACCAAGTTTCCCCGCAGCAGTAAAGAGCATACCGCCGGCTGTCAGGACACCGCCTATGAGCCCCATGATAAAACCGGTAAATTTACCGCTGGAAACATCTTTCAGGGATATAGGTTCAAGGTCCTCTTTCGGTTCAAAGACGACAATCTCCTCTTCGCTCACCTCTTCCGGCTCTTCTACATACCCAAATTCACCAAGCAGTACCTCACATGCATCCATTCCTCCGTCTTTCAGCGCCTGTTTCGCCTCTTCATAGCCTTTAAGGTCGTTGGAAAGCAGCAGTTTGCACTCTTCCATCTGCGCTTCCGCTTCTTTGACGAGATTTTTCGCTTTTTCTACCAGCAGTACCGCTTCCTCATGCTTTTTAAGCTTTTTACCTGTTGCCACGACAGGCTGTTCACCTGCCGCTTCTTCCTCTTCCGTTTCTGTTACTTCCGGCTGCTGAGGCTCCTCTTCGTTACTGCTCTCTTCAGTGGAATCGTTTTGTGCCTCACTTTCCCTCTCATCCGCAGATACCTCTTCTACCACTTCGTCCTTTTTTTCTTCTACACTCTCTGTAATTTCATGCTCTTCTTTCATCATTTACATCCTTTTCAAATAGTTCATTCTTCTATTTTAGCAAAATTTTTCCATTATTTTTTAATCTGCATCAATTTTTTACAACACTTCGATATAATCTGTAAAAAATTATTGAGGATTTTTATGGGCATTTTAATTGCGATTCTGGTCTTGTCAGTACTGATATTTTTCCATGAACTTGGCCACTTTACCGCTGCACGCCTCTTTGGCGTCCAAGTCGATGTTTTCAGCATAGGGTTCGGAAAAAAGATCTATTCCAGGATGATAGGCAAAACAGAATGGAGTATTTCAGCCATTCCGCTTGGCGGGTATGTCAAAATGAAAGGGCAGGATGACACGGACCCTACAGCGGTCAGTTATGACAGAGACAGTTACAATATGAAACAACCCTGGCAACGTATCATTATCCTGCTTGCAGGGCCTTTTGCCAATTTTCTCATGGCATTTCTGCTCTATCTTTTTATTGCCTATCTGGGGGTTCCAAAACTGGAACCGTATGTTGGGGAAGTGAGTAAAGATACCCCCGCTTACCAGTCAGGAGTGAAAAAAGGAGACAAAATTCTCCAGATAAACGGCTATAACATCCAATATTGGGAAAATATAGGCAAAAAAATAAATGAGACACAGGGCAATATTACGCTGATTGTAGACAGAAACCAGACGCTTGTTACACTACAGCTGTCTCCAAAGCTTATCGAAGATAAAAATATGTTTGGAGAGAAGATCACCCGACGTATCATAGGTATCAGCCCCATGGCCAAATGGACTACACTTCACTACGGTTTCAGGGAAGGATTCGGCTATGCATGGGAAGAGACAAAAAAATCCAGCCTGCTTATTTTCAAAAGCGTACAGAAACTTCTGACCGGAGAGGTCGGCACCGATAAACTGGGAGGCATTATTACAATTGTCGATGTAACCGCCCAGGCAAGTTCCGCCGGTATTTTGGCTCTCTTTTTCTTTACCGCCCTTATTTCTGTCAACCTTGGGGTTTTGAACCTGCTTCCCATCCCTGCCCTGGATGGAGGACATATTATGTTCAACCTTTACGAAATGTTACGGGGCAAGGCACCCAGTGAAACCGTAATGTACTATATGACCGTGACCGGATGGGTACTGCTGGGAGGTCTGATGTTCCTTGGACTCTACAATGACATCAACAGGTTAATGGGATGATGAGGCTTTGCTTCAGTCATGCTTCACAAGAAGTGAAGCATTAAGAATGAAGAGCGAAGAGTTTTGGTATGCTTTTCTTAATGAAAAGCTTCTATCGGAGGATGGGTTTTACCCACCACAGAAGGGATATTGCATACTATCACACATAACCGCGAAAGCGCTCATACACATTGCATAACTGAAACGATAAAAAATGAAAAAGGAAAACCATGATACTTGACAAAGAACATTTGAGACACAACCTTGATGAAGTGATCTGGAATATCGAGCGGGCGCGTATTTCCGTCAGTGAACACCATATCGTGCAACTGGTGGCCGTAGGGAAATATACCGAAGTGGAAAATATCGCCACACTGTATAAACTTGGGCAGAGGGCATTTGGAGAGAACCAGGTGCAACAGCTCAAAGAGCGGGTCCATACCCTGGAAGCACTTCCACTCGAATGGCATATGATCGGCACACTCCAAAAGAACAAGATCAACAACCTCATCGACCTCAACCCCTACCTGATGCACTCGATGGACAGCCTCTCCTTGGCACAGGAGCTTGACAAAAAGCTCAAAGCGAAAAATGCAACGATGAACTGCCTGTTACAGGTCAATGCAGCCAGGGAAGAGAGCAAATCCGGTGTTTCCGTAGAAGAAGCGGTCGATACCTATCATCAGATCAAAGAAACCTACCCCAATATCGTACTCAAGGGTGTTATGACCATAGGGGCACATACAGACGATACCAAACTGATCCAGAAGAGTTTCGAAGCCACACATGGTATTTTTGAAACACTTGAGA
>Ga0256828_1001113_pt1 | contig 17187 bp, 9 predicted proteins | sample CV88metaG_FD_185993 | JGI IMG/M metagenome (GOLD analysis project Ga0256828, IMG submission 185993) | Hydrothermal vent microbial communities from East Pacific Rise, Pacific Ocean - CV88 | ecosystem: Environmental > Aquatic > Marine > Hydrothermal vents | place: Pacific Ocean: East Pacific Rise...
AAAGAGCAATGTAAAAGTATCTCTTTTTAGATTAAATAATTATACTGATACACCACGTGCAGGTATGAGAGCAGCAAGTATTTTAGAAGGTGTTCTCTTAACAAAGGGTTATAAGGTAAAAAGCCATATTACTTCTAAAACTGTTTCGCTTAAAAAAGCTAAAAAAATAGCAAAAGAAGATGGTTCAGAATACTTTATGTATGGTGGTGTTAGTGAATGGCGTTATAAAACAGGTATTGATGGTGAACCAGCAGTAAGTTTACAGTGTAGTCTTTATAAGACAGAAGGTGCTAAATTAGTTTGGAGTGGTACAGGGTCAGATAGTGACTGGGGAAATGCTTCAATAGGAACAACAGCTCAAGATCTTTTAACTGAGATGATTTTAAACGACTAGGTGAGAGGTAGATGGCTCAAAAACAAAACCGTGTAAAAGCAAGAACAGCAATAGATGACTTTTTAAAGTTAGTGCATAAGTATGCTTATGCAGAAACATTAATAATTGTTGCAATATACCTTATAGTAGGGTATATTGTAGATCCTAATGATATCTGTATGCTCAATAGTGATATATCATATATGCTTATATTACTTGCTATTATAACATTGTTTCATGGTTTTGAAAATGGTATGCTCACGGTTGCAATACTAGCTTTTTTTATGTGGTTTTCTTATGATATTTTTGCATATATACAGTTCCTTGTTGCACTTTTAATGACTATGATATATAGTGAATTTCACTATTATTGGACAGGAAAGATCAACGATGCAGAAGTTTCTGCAAAATATAGAGGAACAAAATTAGATGAACTCTCTAAGGCATTTTATTCTTTAAAAATATCACATGACCAATTAGAAAAAAACTATGTTGTAAAACCTATGAGTATTCGTAACTCAATCGAATTTATTTTAAATAATAACAGAAGAATTAAAAAAGATGAAACTATTGAAGATAAAACAAAAGAGTATTACACACAATTTTTAGGACTTTTAGAGAAGTCATTTAATGTTCAAAGCTCAATAGTTATATATAAAAATAAAGATTCAAAAAGTGAACTTTTTAATGCAAAAACAACGAATGTAGTTTTTGGAGCATACACAGAAACAATCGATGTAAAAGATCTTTTTAGAGATTATTTGGTCGATGAAGCAATTAATAGAAAAACAGCAATATATATAAGTGATAAAGTTGGTGAACCAACAACTATGACAGATAGAAATAGTGACTTCCTTTGTGCACTACCTGCACTCCATGAGAATGAACTAGTGGGTGTCCTAATTATTAAAAAGATGCCTTTTATGTCATTTAATAGAGAAAACTTAACTTCAATATCTATTTTATTAGATTATTTTTCTATTGAGGTAAGACATAGAAATCTACTTTATCTATCAGATGAATTGGAAATAATAAAAGATATTATGTTCAGATTTGAATACGCACGTTTAAAACAACTTTATAGAAAGTACAATACAGATTCTATGATACTTGCTTTAAAAACTGAAAGTGAACTTCAAGCTATTCAGGTATATGAAAAAATTGAAAAGATGTTACGTTCACTAGATATGATAACAAGAGTAGATGAAAATAACAATCACTATATTCTTATAATGTTCCCTTTAAATGATAGAGCAGCAGCGGAAGGTTTTCACAAGCGTTTAGTTGACAGAATGACAGAGGAGAGAGATAAAAATATGGAAACTGTTATATTTAGTATGTCTCAAACTGATCTACTTAACAAATACTTGAGAGAAGATTATGGTGAATAGTCTAATACAATTCGTAGAAGAGAATTTTTTTCTTTTCTATGGTATTCATATTGTCATTAGCTTTATTGTTGCTTTCTTTCTTGCAAGATATATTAAAGATCGTTTTATTGTAGACTCTCAAGAGGTAAAACTTAAAGATGGTAGACGTCTTCAAGAGATAGGCCATAACAGTAGACTCTTTAGAATCCTTTTTAATGTGTCTTTACACAAAAACAATCGTAAAACAAGTACATTCTTTTTGTTTTTATTTAATCTTTCTATGCCAATAGTAGGTTATTTTTTTAGTGCATGGATAGCTTATTATTTAAAAACAGTTTCTTATCAAAAGAAAGTTTTAAATACAAATATACTAAACCTTGATGAGTTTGGTATATCATTTTTAAAGGTAGATAGAATCTTTGGTGAGGGATCAATGTCCACTCTTTTAGTAGATAAATATGCACCAAAATCGAAAAAGTTAAAAGCTCTTTCATCTTTGGCAAGTAACTTGTCTCCTGCAAACCTTAGAATTATTCGTCAAACACTTTCAAGTACAGATGATGAGATTCGTATGTTTGGTTATGCTGTTATCAATAAAGCTGAACAATCTTTAAATACAAAAATTAATACACAGCTAGAGATCTATAATGATAAATATAACTCAAAAGAGGTTATAGCCGCTGCTGCAAAAGAACTTGCATCTCTTTATTGGGAAATGGTATATACAGAACTTTCTCATGATAGTTTGAAAGACAACTTTTTAAAAGAGGTTGTAAAGTATGTAGAGGTAGCAAAAGAGTTTTATATTGAAGAGGTAAATGTACTTCATGCTCAAGTAGATGAAGATGAGTATGAATTATCACTCTTAAAAATAAAATATGATAATGAAAAAGATTTAGAAAAACATACATTAGAAATTACAAATAAACTAGATAGAGAAAAGAAAAAACTAGCAGAGTATATGGATGTATGTGCAAAATTATATGTGATGATGGGAAGAGTATATATGAATCAAGAAAAATATGAAAAAGCAAATACAGAGTTTACAATTGCTCAAGAGTTAGATACTGCTGAGGCATCATTTATATTACCATATCTTGCAGAGGTACACTTTTTAACTGGTAACTATGGAGTTGTACACTCTATGATGAATATGGCAACAAACCTTGAGTTCAATGCAACTCTTCAACCAATAGCACAACAGTGGAAGGCTTCATAATGTCAGTAAAATTTCCTAAAAGTGATAATGTTGATATTATGCTCTTTTCAGAGGGAACATATCCATATGTAAAGGGTGGTGTTTCAGCTTGGATTTTACAACTTATGAAAGGATTACCAGATTTTAGATTTGGTGTTTGTTTTGTTGGTGCGACAGAGTTTGTTGATGGTAAAAAGATGGAGATTGGGTATGAGTTTCCACCAAATCTTGTTCATCTTGAAGAGCACTATCTTTTTGATGGGCAAAAAGATGAAAAGCCTGTAAGAAAAAAAGGTTCTAAAGAGGGATTTGAGTCGGTTGAAAAACTTTACCGTTCTTTTAAAAATAAGGGTGAAGATATTCCTGATGTACTTCAAAATATAAATTTTTATCAAGATGAAGTAACATTTAGTGATTTTTTACATTCTGAACGTTCTTGGGAGTTTATAAATAAGATCTATTTAGAAAATTGTCCAGATGTTCCTTTTGTAGATTATTTCTGGACATTAAGAAATATTCATAAACCTATTTGGATACTTGCAAATATAGTAAAACAACTTCCAAAAACAAAAATTTTTCATGCACCATCAACAGGGTATGCAGGTTTTCTTGGTGCATTAGCATCATATACAACAAACAGACCAATGATATTAACAGAACATGGTATTTATACTCGTGAGAGAAAGATTGACATGCTTTCTGCAGATTGGGTTGAATACAAAAAACCATCTCTCTTGCAACAGCCGGAAGAGTACAACTATATCAAACGTATGTGGGTAAACTTTTTTGATAAAATAGGTGTCTTTTGTTATCATCGTTCTAATCATATTCTCTCTCTCTTTTCTGGAGCACAAAGAATTCAGATCAATTTTGGTGCAGATGAAAATAGAACTCGTGTTATACCAAATGGTGTTGATGTAGATGGTCTAAAAGCAACTATGGTACATAGATTGCCTCGTCCAAAACCTATTATTACACTTATTGGGCGTATAGTTCCTATTAAAGATATTAAAACATTTATTCGTGCTATAAAAATTACATCACAATATATTCCAGACGTAGAGGGCTGGTTAGTTGGTGCAGTCGATGAAGACACAGAGTATGTAGATGAGTGTCAACAGATGGCTATCTCTCTTGGTTTAAAAGAAGAGAAACAAAATTTTGATGGTAATAAAAGTGATATGACACCAGAGGAGATAGAAAACTCCGTAGATAAAATTAAACTTTTTGGACATAGTGATATTAAAAAAATACTACCAAAATCGGCACTACAAACACTTTCATCTATTAGTGAGGGAATGCCTCTTGTTATTTTAGAGGGTTTTGCAGCTGGTGTACCTTGTGTTGCAACAGATGTTGGTAGTTGTAAAGACCTTATTGAAGGTGGTATCAATGAGGAAGATATGTCCATAGGTATTGCGGGAGCTATAACAGGTATTGCTGATCCTCAGGCACTTGCAGATCAGTATATAAAACTGTTAGATTTTGACAATGGTCTTTGGGCTAAAGCACAAAAAGCTGGTCTTACAAGGGTTGAGAAATATTATAGACAAGAGCTCTTTTTACATGATTATAAAGAGATCTATAATGAAGCATTAGATAGTACTTGGAGTGAATTAAAAGCAAAAGTTTTTCCATACTATCTTCCAAAAAGACCTCCTTATCCTAAGTCAATGCTTAAAAAGTTTAAGATAGTAAAGTTTGTAGTAGGAGAATCTAAATGGCAGGTATAGGATTTGAGCTACGTAAGATTTTAAAAGAAGATAGACTTCTTTCTCTTACTAAAGTTTATGGTTATTCGGCAATATTAAGTTCTGGTCCATGGGTTGTTTCTATTTTAGCTATTGTACTTGTGGGTTTTATAAACGTGGCAAGTTTTGGAGATACGACTGATGTTTTTAGGTTTCAGGTCGTTGTTACCTATGCCATAGCACTCGCCTCGAGTCTTATTATAACCGGTATATTGCAACTACCATTTACCCGTTATGTTGCCGACCTTATTTATAACAATAAAGAAGATGAGATTTTAGGTTCCTACTTTGGTGCTATCTTTATGTCATGGTTATTAGGATTACCTCTGATAGTACCTTTTTATATGTGGGTATTTCATGATCAAAGTACAAGTTTTCTTCTTGGTGCTGTTTCTACATTTCTTATTTTATGTGGCGTTTGGATCTCAAGTATCTTAGCAGCAAGTTTGAAATATTATAATGGTGTTGTATGGGCATATTTTCTTTCATATCTTCTTATAGTTGTTTTCTCTTACTTTTATGGTACAACTATTGAGATGCTTATTTTTATTTTCTTTTTAGGAAATGCAGTATTGTTTGTAACACTTATGACGTTTATTATCCGTAGTTACAATGCATCTATATTTATGAAGGTGGATTTTTTCTTAGCAAAAAACTTTTATTGGACACTTGCTATTGCAGGTTTAACTTATAATCTTGGTGCATGGGTAGATAAGTTTATATTTTGGTATCACCCAGATACAGGGCATGAAGTTATTGGAAAATTAAATGCTTCAGTTGTTTATGATATGCCAATATTCTTAGCATATCTTTCAATATTACCTGGTATGGCGATCTTCTTTTACCGTCTTGAATCTGATTTTGCTGAGAAATATGATCTGTACTATGATGCTGTAAGAAGTGGTGGTACACTTCATACTATACGTCGTTATAAGAGTGAGATGGCAGAAGTTATTCGTCACGCTATTCATGAGATCTTAATGATTCAAGGTATTATAGATATTATCCTTTTTATTACTGCACCAACTGTATTTGAGTATTTACATATTCCTCAACTTTACTTAGGATTACTATTTATTCTTACAATTGGGGCTATGTTACAGATTGCATTTATGTCTGTGCTTGCGATTTTATATTATCTAGATAGAAAAAAAGTTGCAATGTGGCTTTGTATAACATTTTTCTTTACAAATGCTGGGTTAACATTGCTTTCTATACATATTGGTCCATCTATGTTTGGTTATGGCTATACTGTATCACTTCTAATAGTGTTTATGGCAAGTTTATTTGTTATTCGTAATGAGATGAATAAATTAGATTATGAAACATTTATGTTACAGTAGAGGTTGACTATGGAAAAGATAGAAAAAACAGCAGAAAATGTTTCAATAGCAACAAACAAAGAACTAGCATTTATATTTGTAGTTTTTATAGCCATTTTATTTGTTTTACACCCAAAAGATCTTATTAAAGAGCAGATATTAAGAGAGAAGTCAAACTATGATCTTAGTATGCTGTACTTAAAAAATATTTTAGAACAAGAACCAGATAATGAGCAAGTAATGCTTTTACTCGCTAAACAATCTCTCTCAAGTGGTAATAAAGATCTTGCCGTAAAGCTTATGGAACTACTTTTAAAAAGTAAAGATAAAGATATACGTACTCATGTAACATTTTTAAGTTATGACCTTTTAAAAGATGATTATAACTATCTTAAAGATGAAAAGAAAAAAGAGGAGCTAAAAAATAAACTTCGCCCTCTTATGAAGCAGATAGTCCAAGATAATGTTTATGAAGATTCTGAGATACAAAAATGGTATGAAGAGGCTGTTTTTTTAGATGATGATAAATCTAAATATGTGTTTATTAAAAAACTTTTAGCGAAAGATGAAAAAAATATTGCATTGTTAAAAGATGCATATTATCTTGCTACTAAGCTTGGTTATAAAGATGATACAACAGATTATATTCACTCTTTAGCACAATATGATTTAGAAAATCAAAGTGGTTGGCAAAGAGATGAGTACTATACGCTTATACAACAAAAAGAGTATGAAAAGGCTGAGGCACTTCTTCAAGTTTATTCAGAAGCATCTCTTCAATGGAAAAAGATACTTGCAGATTTTTACTTAATGAGAAGAGAGTATAAAAAAAGTTCAGATATTTATATACATCTTTTTAATATGAGTGATGATTATGCACAGAAAAAACATTATTTTTATAAAGCTGTTAGAGCACTTCAAGCTGGAAATTTAGTAGATGAAACAGCTAAACTTGCTAGAAGCTATGAAAGTTATTATGCTAAAGATAGAGAAGTAAGAGAGTTTTTACTTAAAGTCTATTTAGCAACTGGAAAACTGGACTATGCACATAGTCTTTCAAAACAAATTTTAGAAAAAGAGATGCAATAATGAAAATTTTACTACTAATACTTTTAACATATATCTCACTTCTTGCAAAATCTGATGCTACTTGTTTTACAGTGCAACTTTTAAGTAAAGAGAATACACAAGAAAATAGAGAAGAATTTGCACAAAATAGTTTTCCACAAAGTTGTAAAACTATGCAGATTGGAAACTCTTTAACTGTAAGATGTGGATGTTATGATACAAAAGAGAACGCACTTCATACTTTACCTATGTTACAAAAAAGTTATGAACAAGCGATGGTTATAACAACATATAAATACAGATTTGAAGATGAAATAAAAAAAGAAATTATTACTCCTGTTGAAAATGAGATATTAAAGCCTATAAAAAAGATTAAAAAAGAGGCAAAGAAAAAGCAAAAAGAAACACAACAAAATTTACAAGTTATGAAGCTTGATGAAAAACCTACTTGTTATACGGTACAACTTATAAGTTTATCAAAAAATAGAAATAGTCTTGAAAAATTGAGTAATACATCTTATCCATCAAGTTGTAAACTTATGGAGATTGGAGAGACATATACTGTAAGATGTGGGTGTTATACATCACGAGATGAAACAACAAATGAGTACAATAAGTTGCAAAAAATCTACCAAAATGCTTCAATTGCAAGAACATATAAATACAGATTTGAAGATACTCAAGATAGTGTAATTTCGCAAAATAGTAAAGAGAATCATCCTGAGAAAAAAGAGAAAATCAAAGTAGTAAAACAAGATACTATGAAGCAGCAATCTAAAAAGATGCTTTATTATAGTAAAAAAGATGAAGAATTACGTCTTATTTTACAAGTTTTTCTCTATAAAAGTGATTTAGAAAATGCATATAAAGTAGCTTCAATAGGGTATAAAAGTGCACCTAATTCCTATTATTGGAATCAGAAGATGGCAGAGATCACACAGTGGACAGGTAGAACTGAAGAGTCTATGATGCATTTAAGAAATCTTTATAATCTAAGATATGATGAAAAGATAGAAAAAGAGCTTATTGACTTTGGTATAGCATCTTACAGATATGAAGATATAGAAGATTTAGTTGTAAACAAGGCTAAGTCAAATCCAACTGAGAAAAATATAGATCTTATGATTTTTGTTTATAAACAGATTGGTGAACCTGAAAAGGTTGTAGATGTATTAGAGAGTGAATATAACAGACGTAAAAAATCTATCTATCTTACAAAAGCTTTAGCGTTAAGTTTAGAGATGGGTGATCTTCAAAGAGCACAAAAATATGTTACTCTTATAGAGTCTAAAAAGCCTTATTCTCAGAGAGATGCAGCCCTTATCTCAAATTTTTATTATGTAGAACATAAGATTGAAAAATCATATCAAAGTCTTAATTATGTTGATAAACTCAATATAACAGATAAAGATAATTATGTTAAATATTTTGAACTCAAAAGTGATCTTGGCTGGTACCTACAAGATAATGCAAATGCTGCTTTAGCATCACAAGAGTTAATGCGTTTAAAAAGAGCTAGATTAGTAGATTATGAACGTATATCATATGTTTACAAAGATAAAGATCCAGAACTTGCAGGTGAAGCAGCTAAACAGGCATATTTAAAATATAGACTTTCATATCTATTTTATAGTTATGCTAATAATGCATTAAATAGAAAACAGTATGGTGAGCTTAAAGATCTTATGGATACAATAGAAAAAAATAACTATCCACTTGTAGATGAAGCTCTTTATTGGGTTATGAAATCTAAAATGCTTTATGGTTACTATAAAGATCGTTCTTTAGAGGAGAAAGCTCTTCTTAAAGCATTGTCTCTAAAGAATAATTATGAGATTAAGTTGATATTATTAACTCACTATATTAACTCTGATGAAAATAAAAAGTTAAGAGCTGTTTTAGCAGATATAGAATCATCAAAAGTTGAGAGTAGTTATTATTTTCCACTTGCATCTGCTTATTATCATTTAAAAGATATTGACAGAGCATCATTTTATATGCAAAAGCTTGAATATGAGAAAAATCCTGTAACTCGATTACTAGAGTTTAGATTTATGCAAGCTTATATTTATCAAATTCAAAATAATGAAGAAGCTTTTATGAGTGCTATGCGTTCAATAGTTTCAGATTTAGAGAAACAAGCAAAAGAGAATTCAGCGCTTAAAGAGGATGAAGTATTTTTATCGAACTATTTAAGAGCTGCTATTTATGTATTTAGTCCAGAAAAGTTTGCAAAAAAATTAAAAAATGCAAAACCATATCTTAGCAAGAAAGATTATCGTGAGATCTCTTACTCATTTGCAACTATGAATAAGGCTGATGAAAAGAGTCAAAAAATATATAATAAAATAAAACAAAAAGATCTTTGGTTACGTTTTAGTAATGCACTTATGTTCCAAAGACATTCAGAAATAGAGGATCTTCTAGAACGTCATTTAGATTCTCTCTCACCTGGTGATGCATCACAAGCTGCATATAAAGATGGACAAAAGGCACTTGCACAGACTATTGCATTTAATATTTTATTAAGAAATGACAAAAATCAAAATGCTTATATTCAGCATATGGATTTAAGTAAAGAAAGAAGTGATCTATTTGAAGCAAAAGCATCATATAACGATAGAGATCCTCTTTTACAAAAAGAGTTAAAAGTAAATAATAAACTCTATATAAGAGATGGATATTATTTTGATTCTGGTGTATCATATGCGCTTAATACATCTTTGGCAAAATCAGTACTTACTAATTTACCAGAAGATACACTCTATGCAAATGTTGGTGTGAAAAAATTATTTAACCGTACATATGTAAGTGCAGATCTACTTTATACAAATGCGATAGAGAGTTATTTTGGATTTGCATTTGAAGTAAATCATAGATTAAGTACAGATCTACTAGCAGATATAAAAGTAAAAAAGAATGCACAAGCTGAGGAATCTACTTTATTATTACTAGGTGGTAAAAAAGATCTTCTTAATCTTAATTTAATTTGGAGTATTTTAACTTCAACTGCTATAAATTTGACATATGAAAAGAATTTTTATAGATCACAAGATAATATTGAGATTGGAGATTCCAATTATTATAAACTTCTTGTAACGCAACAAATTCGTAATTCATATCCAGATATGAGAATTGGTATATTTTATGATAGATTTATAAGTAATGAAAAAGATGGTTTCAAGGGTTCAATAGATAATATTCAGGTAAATAGATATAATGTTTTAGAGCCAGATTTTTATAATGTAGGTTTAAATCTTTCCTATGGTATGGCAAACAGTAATATCTATACAAGAGTATGGAGACCTTATATAGAATTGACACCAGCGTATAATAGTGTTACTGATGATTATAGTTATGGTTTTAATATTGGTGCAGGTGGAAAAGTTTACTCTCAGGATCATTTAGCGATAGGTTTTTCTTATAATGTCGCACAGGGTGGGGCTGCTGATGAGAGTTATCTTTTTTACTTGAATTATCAGTTCTTATATGTACATCCAAAATTTTAAAAGAGGTTAAAATATGAAGCAAATCTTTAAGGCTGTTTTAGTTACTTTATTGTTGAGTAGTTCACTTCTTGCCTCATTAAAAACAAAAAGTGCCATTGTTTATTATGGAAAAGATATATCTTATCCGATGGTTGGGATTCATAATTATATTATTGTTGATCCAGAAAAGATAAATGTATATAGACATGGTTTTAATGTTTATAAAGATAAAATATATGCAACTATTTTATTAGATAGAGAAGATATAGATAATATTGAAGAAAAGATAGAAAGCTATATAAAACAGGGTTATAAAAACTTTTTTCTTAAAATTGAAGATGGAACAATTAAAGATCAGGTTGTAGCACTTGTTAATTATATAGATAGAAAACATCCATCATCTAAGATTATTATAAATGTAAAATATGCTCCAATTGATGAGATCAATACAGAAATTGATGCACTCTATACAGAGGGTTTAGATGGAATAGAGTTACAAAAATTACAAACTTATGGTCTCGATATAATTGATATAGAGTTTAAAGGATCAAATGATATAGATGATTCTAAAAAGTTAGTAAAAAAACTTCAAGATAAGGGAGTTATACCTTATATAACAAATCGTCAATTTACTCGCTATGGAAAAAGTTCTAAAAATGCTATAAAGAGAGAGATATTAACACTTATTGATGAAAGTAAAGTAGATAGAATGTTGCTTTCTGCACATCAACATGGAGCTTTAGTTTTAGAGTATTTAGGGTATATAGAAAAACTTTACGATATTAATCATGGGTTACCTTCATTAGAAAGTATGGATCATTATGCTGGTGTAATTGTATGGTTACCAGGTACATATGAGAATCCAGATAAACTTATAGAGTGGGTAAGAGCAGTTATAAAAAAAGGTATTAAAGTAAGTTTTGTTAATAACTTTGGAGCACAAGTTGATCATTTACTTTTAAAGCAACTTGGTATAACTGTGTTTGATTCTAATACTAGCTATAAAAATAAGAGAAAAATTATTCAAAGAGAGAGTATGGTTGGTTTTGAAACAGAGCCAAATTTAAGTGCAAATGATCTTTATTTTGCACCTGAAAATGCAGAACCAATTTATACTGTTGAAGATCAGGAACATATGCGTTCAGTTCCTGCTGCAATAACTCAGTGGGGTGGCTATATTCTTCCTGAAGCATTTTTGATTGAGTTTGGTGAGGAAAATATATGGGCAGTGAATCCATTTGAATACTTTACTAAAACATTACGTTTAAAGCCTCTTTTAGTGCCAGATACTACAACAGAAAATGGGAATAGACTTCTTTTTACACATATTGATGGTGATGGTATTATGAATGGTGTTGAATCAAATGGTAATCTTTATTCAGGAGATATGATTTTAAATAAGATATTAAAACGATATAAGATTCCTCATTCTGTTTCTGTGATTGGTGCAGAGATAGATGATGATGGGCTCTACCCGAAACTTGCAAAACGTTTACAGTCTATCGCAAAACAGTTCTATGCACTTGATAATGTTGAAGCTGCTACACATACTTTTACACACCCTTTTAAATGGGGGAAAATAGATAAAAATGGTTTTTTGCCTTTAAAATACAGACTTAAAGTGAAAAATTATGATTTTTCAATTCAAAGAGAAATTAAAGGTAGTATTGATGAGATCAATAAAAACTATGTAACTAATGAGAAAGATAGAGCAAAAACTGTGTATTGGAGTGGAGATTGTATGCCACGTGTTAATGCTTTGGAACTTGCTTATAAAAATAAAATTTTAAACATCAATGGTGGTTATACGACTATTCGTAACTCTGCACCTTGGCTTACTTTAGTGGCACCAATAGGGCTTCAAAGAGGTGGATATTATCAAATTTATACAGGTGCACAAAATGAAAATGTATATACAAATGATTGGTTAGGACCATTTTGGGGATTTAAAAAAGTTGTTCAAACATTTAAACTTACAAATTCACCAAGACGTTTAAAGCCTATTGATATATATTATCATCTTTATTCTGGATCAAAAACAGCATCTTTAAATGCTTTAAAATATGTTTTTGATTGGGCTATTAAGCAAGATGTTATGCCAATTTATACATCTTCATATATTCCGAAAGCTATGGATTACTTTACAGTTTCGATGGCAAAAGAGAATAGTAAATGGTTAGTGTGTGGTATGAAAGATCTTAAAACATTACGTTTAGAGAAGAAGAATGCTTCTATTGTATTTAAAAAGTCTAAAACAGCAGTTGGTGTGAAACATTTTGAAAATCACACATATATTAGTTTAGACAATAATAGTGAACATTATATAAAAACAACAACCAAAGAGAGTTATAAAACTAACTCCTATTTAGTGTCAGCTAATGCAAAAGTTGCAGAGTTTCATAAAAGTAAGAAAAATCAAAAAATTGTTTTTGATGGAGAGGTCCCTTTGAAGTTAGAGTTCCATCTAACAAATGAGTGTAGAATAGAGGCAAAACCTCAAGCTGATTTAGAAAAGCATAAAGATAAAAATATATTTTTAGAGTATAAAAAAGCAAAAAAAGCTACAATAATGTTTTATTGTAAATAAATTAGCTTGACTAAGGAATTTTTATTATGGCTCTACTTTTAAAATTTTTGAGTGTTTTTACACTCATATCTCTACTTTCTGGTTCTCTTTATGCATCGTTAAACAAAAAAAGTGCAATACTTTACTATGGAGAACATATCTCTTACCCTATGGTGGGAATTCATGATTATATTATTGTTCAGCCTGAACTTTTAGATACTAGACGCCATGGGTTTTCATTATATAAAGACAAGATCTATGCTTATATTAGTATAGGTGAGATAGATAACCGTATAAAAGAGTTTAATGATATAAATAAGAGCTGGATAGTCTCTACAAACGATACTTGGAAAAGTAAAGTTTTAGATATTAAAAATAAAGAGTATCAAGAGTTTATTTTTAAAAATCTTATAGAACCACGTAGAAAAGAGGGATTTAAAAACTTCTTTTTTGATACAGTCGATTCCTACTATCTGTACTCTAAAACTCAGAAGGAACAAAAAGCAGCTAGAGCGGCTTTAGTTCATTTTATAGAAGAGTTTCATAAGCGATACCCTGAGTCAAAACTTATTTTAAATCGTGGATTTGATCTTATAGATAAAGTACATAATTTTGTTACAGCTATACTTTTTGAGTCTTATTATAAGGGTATATCTGGAGAGAAACTTACATATAAAGATGTGTCTCAGAAAGATAGAGATTGGCTTGATGAAAAGTTGAAAAAAGTAAAGTCATATGGTGTTGATCTTATCAGTGTTGAATATTTACCAGTTCAAAATATAGAAAAGAATGCTTCAGGCATAGTAGATAAAATAGAACAGAAAGGGATGATTCCATATGTAACAAATAAAGAGGTGTCTTTGTATGGTGTGAGCTCTAAAAATGCTATAAAAAGAGAGATTTTAACACTTGTTGATGAGCATAGATTAGATAGAACACTGTTAGAAGCGCATGAGTATGGAGCAACTGTTTTTGAGTATTTAGGATATATACAAAAACTTTATAATATTGATAATGGCTTACCTGGTTTGGATAGCATTAGACACTATAAGGGTGTAGTTGTTTGGTTGCAAGATGAGTACAAAGATAAGAAAAAGTTTGCTTTATGGATTGATGCTGTTAAAAATCTTGGTATTAAAATAGTATTTGCAGGGAATTTTGGTGGACTTTCAAATACAGAGCTTTTAGATAAAATTGGCATAAAAGTAAAATATAATGAGTTAGAACATAGAAATTTGGTAGTTCAAGATCAGATGGTTGGTTATGAAATAGAACCATCACTCTCTCTTGTAAAATATAGAATTAAGTCTAAAGATACTATTAAGCCATTGCTTGTATATAAACTTGAAAATGGTAAAAAATCTACTTTAAGTGCTATTACATCATGGGGCGGTTATGCAATAGAAGATGGCTTTATTGTTGAGATAAAGAAAGATAATCTTTGGGTAATAAACCCTTTTACTTTTTTTAGTGAAGCTTTAGAGTTAGAGCCTTTAATAGTACCAGATGTTACGACACAAAATGGAAAAAGATTACTGTTCTCGCACATAGATGGTGATGGTATTATGAATAAGGTAGAAGGGATAGAAAATGCCACATATTCAGGAGAGGTTATCTATCGTGATATATTAAGTAGTTATAAAATTCCTCATTCAGTTTCAGTAATAGGTGCAGAGATAGATAAAGATGGCTTATATCCTAAGTTATCACAAAAGATGACTCAAATAGCAAAGCAGTTTTATGCACTTGATAATGTTGAAGCAGCAACACATACATACACACACCCTTTTTACTGGGGTATGATAGATGAAAATGGTTCACTTCCTTTAAAATATAGATTAAAGGTAAAAAATTATAAATTTTCTATAAAAAGAGAGATTAAACAGAGTTTATCTGAAATTAATAAAAATTTAGTGAAAAAAGGTAGACCTTTAGCCCAAACTGTTTTTTGGAGTGGAGATTGTGCACCAAGAACAAATGCTCTCTCTTTTTGCTACGCAAATAAAGTTTTAAATATCAATGGTGGAGATACTTATATTACAAAACTACATCCATGGCTTTCATACATTGCACCACTAGGATTAGAAAGAGATGGTTTTTATCAGGTTTATACAGGTGCTCAAAATGAAAATGTATTTACAAATGAGTGGCTTGGGCCATTTTGGGGATTTAAACGTGTAGTACAAACTTTTGAGATGACAAACTCTCCTCGTAGATTTAAGCCAATAGATATTTACTATCATCTCTATTCAGGTTCTAAAAAGGCATCTTTAAAAGCATTGAAGTATGTTTTTGATTGGGCTATTAAGCAAGATGTAATGCCTATCTATACATCTGCATATATTCCAAAAGTGATGGACTTTTATGAGGTTTCAATGGCTAAAGAGGGAAATAGTTGGCTTGTAGATGGAATGAGGGATCTTAAAACGTTGCGTGTTGAAAACCCTAAAGCGGAGGTTGCATTGAAAAAGTCTTCCTCTGTTGTTGGTATAAAACATTTTGAGAATCATACTTATATTAGTTTAGATCCAAAACAGCAACATAAAGTTGTTCTTAGTAGTAAAACTCCTCAAGAGAGTTATCTGGTAAGTGCAAATGCAAACGTTATAGATTACAAGAGAATCTCTTCTAAGAAAACACATATGGTTTTAAAGGGTGAAGTCGCTGTAAATGCTACTTTTTCTCTTCAAGATGGATGTAAGTTAAACGCAACGCCAACGGCTGATTATTTTAAAAATGAGAGTGAAGGTTATAACATAGCTTATAATAAAGCAAAAAAAGTTACAGTAGATATAGTGTGTAAATAAAAAACAGAGTAAAATAAAACAAAAATTAACATATGGAGTAAAATATGAAAGTACTAATAACAGGTGTAGCAGGATTTATAGGTTCGCATATAGCACAAGAACTACTTAAACGCGATGATGTAGAGATAGTAGGATTTGACAATATATCAAGCGGTTTAGAGTCTAACTTAGAGCTTCTACGTTCACTTGATACAAACAATAAATTTACTTTTTATGAACTAGATATTAGAGATTTTGATGCGATGCAAGAGGCAATAAAAGATCATAAAATAGATCGTATTTTTCATTTAGCTGCACTTGTTTCAGTACAAGAGAGCATAGATGACCCTATGAAAAGTGGTTCAATAAACGTTGGTGGTACACATAATATTTTAGAATTAGCAAGACTCAATGATATTAAACGTGTTATATTTTCAAGTAGTGCTGCTGTATATGGTGATGAACCAACACTTCCTAAAAACGAGAACTCGATAGTACAACCGATCTCTCCATATGGGCTTGAAAAGTCAATAGGCGAGCAGTATATGAAGATATATAGTGATATTTATGGTTTAGAAGCGGTTGTATTTAGATATTTTAATGTTTATGGTGAGCGTCAAGATCCTGCAAGTGATTACTCTGGTGTTATCTCTATATTTAACGATAGACTCAAAGAGGGTAAAATACCAACAATATTTGGAGATGGAAAACAGTATAGAGATTTTGTTTATGTAAAAGATGTTGCACGTGCAAATATCGCTGCTATGGATTTAGAGAGTGTGAAATATGAAGTTATCTGTGTTGGTACAGGTAAGAAAACATCTATTTATGATGTATTTAAAGCATTTGCTGCTCGTTATGGTGTTGAGGGTGAACCTAATTATGCTGAGGGTAGAAAGGGTGATATACTTGAATCTGTAAGTGACAATACAAAGATTCAAAAGCTTTTAGGTATAACAGAGTTTCACGAGTTTAGCGAAGCTATCTATAACGTATAAAAGAGAAAAGATGCAGATAGTAAAGATTGTAAAAGAACCATTTTTTCACTTTCTTCTTTTAGGTGGTGTGCTTTACCTTTACTATTTGACAACTCCTTCTGTAAAACAGAGTAGTTCAAAAGAGAGTATTGTTATATCATCAAGAGAGATAGCTTTTTTAAAAGATGAGTATAAAAAAGAGCATAACAAAACAATGAGTCAAAAAGAGGAGCAACTCTATATTCAAAAACTTTTTTATGATAAAGTGCTTTTAAAAGAGGCATATGC
>Ga0256828_1001114_pt1 | contig 17163 bp, 15 predicted proteins | sample CV88metaG_FD_185993 | JGI IMG/M metagenome (GOLD analysis project Ga0256828, IMG submission 185993) | Hydrothermal vent microbial communities from East Pacific Rise, Pacific Ocean - CV88 | ecosystem: Environmental > Aquatic > Marine > Hydrothermal vents | place: Pacific Ocean: East Pacific Rise...
CGAAATGGTATGAATGGAATATGCGGTCTGGAGCTAAAAAAGACCTAAAAGGAAAAATACAACTAGGATTTATAGCGCAAGATTTCCTAGAGATATCGGAACGCATACCGGAGATAAAAGACACAGGGTTCATAAACACATCGGACACAGAACAATACATGATTAATACAGACATTCTCATACCTATACTAACGAAGTCTGTCCAGGAACTTAACGAAGAGGTTATTGGTCTTAAAGAAGCAAACAAAGGCTTACTAGAACGATTAGAGAGGTTAGAGGAGTTACTAGCTTGATATTTTAACTGAATAACAAAAAAGGACCACAATGGAAGAAACAATTTCAGAACCAGAAGTAATTGATTATGCGGCAATATATTTTGAGAAGATAGCGTTATCGTATGACTCATTCGTTACGGTAGCGAGGCTTCTTAATACAGAGTACCGGTCAGAAGACGAAGAAAAATCTCTAACGGCTAACCTAGAGTACATAGCGTCTATACTTAGTAGGGGTAGAGAATATATTCCAGAAACTCTCATTCCCGTATTCGAGGACCCGACGACATTTGACAAGGATGACCTCGCATGGAAGGAGTACCTAGATTCACGTGCTGTCGATAGTACAACAATAAGCGTTTCAGGAACCACCACAGATGAGTACCGCATACAACAAACGTTAGGCAGACTAACAGCTAGTTTAGATTCTGTACTAGATGCTAAACTACTAGAGTTACAGTCGGCTATTGTAGATACCATTATGACTGCATCGCTCCTTAAAGAGTATGAACGTAAAGAGGTACTGGCACTGGAAGCGAGAGAGACAGGAGATTATTCAGTATTCGACATACTAGTCGAAGACCTTGACATAACGTCAGAGGATTATGCAAATATGATCCTCGAGAAAGCAGCGATTTGGCACGCTATCGAAGATGCCGCGATCTTAGAACTAAGTAAATATAGATCTGGTATCGCTAACTATATTATGGATTCCGATATAGATAACGCGACATTAGAGTTAGATGCGCTACGTAATTTTGATATTGTAGCTAAATTCCTACCAGAAGAAACAGAATAAAGATAGTCGAGTACATTGTACTCGACTATTTGTTTGAATTCATACGAAAGGTAAAATATGAAAGAAGTTAGAATTCTATTATATAGAAATAGTAAGAAAACATGGTACGATAAAGTAATATCTACCTGGCAACGCATACTAGGGTTCGAAAGATATGACATTACGCATACTGAATACTACATAGATGGGTACGGTTATAGTAGTTCGTTCAGAGACGGCGGTGTTCGTAAGAAACGTATAAAACTAAATAAGAACTGGGAATACATTACTCTTCTAGCGACAGATGAACAGATTGGTAAGCTAAAGGAGTTTTTCGAAATGCACGAAGGGAAGGGCTATGACACAAAGAATATTTTCTTAAATAAGATATTAGGTTTAAATAGAGATAATCCGGATAAGTGGATCTGTTCCGAGTACGTGTGCTCCGCTGTCAAATACGCTGGATTATCGGCGTGTCCGTATAAAGCTAGTATGGTATACCCTCCAGAACTAAGATTCCTAGATGGGAGAACGGCATGATTATTAAGATACACCAAACGCCAACCGCGATAACTGTCGACAGACCGCTAAAGGTATACTTCGATGATCCTATTCTTGCCGGATACGATATAGACGATTTGTCTCCAATCGACTCTTCCCCACTATGTCCGATAGTCGGTGATACGCTATATGTCGCAACACCTAAAAACTATGATACGATACGTGTAGCTCACATCATAGATGCTAGAGACCTGCCGTCATCACAAGCGACACAAACAACACAGCAGACGTCTGGCATTAAAGATGTGGTAGTGGTCGACGGTAAAATACGTGTTATAGAAGCTGATGGCACAGACAGAGAGTTAGATATAGATGTATCAGACTCTATAACTACAACACCAGACATACCATCCATTACAGTCTTTACAAACCAAGAGAAGAAACTCAGTGTGTTAAACTACAGTCCGAATACTCTATACTCAACAACATCTAAGTATATAGATATACGAGAAGACGGTATATACCTTAGACCTATGTCGACAGACGAGCCGCTAGTCCACAGAGAACTTACGTTATTTGCCACAGGCGCAGGTAGGACTATCTCAGAACCAGCCTATATTAATGTAACAATCATTAATCTATCTGCAGGTACAGACAGTACTAAAAGTTCGTTCATAACTGGTAGAATCTTCACAATAGATAACATTAGAGCCGACGACATTGTCGAATACGAAAACATAGATATACAATTAGGAGATTAATATGGCTAGTGCTATAACAAATACAGACGGCGGAGTTCCGTCCATAGTATTCAGAGAAATAACCTCAGATAAACCATTCAACGCTGTCTACACTAGTGTTGTATTAAAGACAAGAATGAACAAAGTGGTAACACAGAACGAAGTTGAATTGCTCGTAGATGGTTCTGTAGAAGGTAAATCAAATACACTGCTTGTAGTAGATGAGTCAGGTAATGTTGAGAAAAGAGAGATTTTAGAGGAAGTGGCTACAGCATCGTATTCCGATAGTACTCAATGCATCATAAAACCAAATTACGGTGTAGACTACACAGAAGTGCTTTCTCCATATATAACTCACAAAACTATAAAATATAGCGCTTCTATAACCGAACGCGGTGTATCTATTGGGACGTTCTATGTTTACTTAGATAATGGATCTAAGGCTATAAACGTGATGGACCTAGCCACTAACGATACGGTACAGTATTACACATATAGATTATTCTCGTATGTTAAAAACATGTTCAGTGATAGAGACTACATATACTTCACATGTTATAAATACTCCGATAGAATATTCAGATTCAAAAAGTCCTCGGTCCTATTAGGCTTGAATATAAATACAGATATTGAAACAATATACGTCGATAAATCAAACACATCGATCACACTATATTCATCTTATGCGGATCATATAGTTCATAAAAATTATGTCTTCTTCGCTTCACCTAAGAAACCGATAGCCGTCATGGATTTAGAGACTAGAACGGCTTATCACATTAATGGTAACTTAAAGTTGTCTAACTACAAAATGATTTTCTTCGAAGTAGAAGATGACGTATATTTAGTCGATACATATGGTAGAAATGTCTATAGGTTAACTGTAACAGATGGTGTTCCGACACAGGAGTTACACTTCTCACACTCTCTGTCGCTGAGTACGTCGTCAAAATCATACGTCGTGATAGGTAAGAAGATAGTGTCGTTAGAGGACAATAAGGTTCTAGATCTAGAAGCTAAAAAAGGAGGATATGCGTCAGCATTTTTCCCTAAGCTATCGTATTTAGATGGCGTCCCATTTATTTATAATGGTGCTATGATGGTCATTGGCTACACAGTTATGTACAAAGCGCCGTTGCAGTTAGATAAAGTTTCGCTCATAGGTACCACAAATCTTGTATTAGACCAGAAACCAACGATAAACCCATATAAAGTAACAAAGGCGTTAGACTTAGAGTATATCGTTACTTCAGGAAACACGGAAGTACCTACAGTACTCGAAACGACAACGTGTCTACTTGCTTCTGAAATGATTGTGAATAAGTTTGTATCGAGAGCAGATGGACTAACTTCTATATCTCAGAAGCTAATCATAGGTAAGAACGCAGTATACGCAGATAAATTAATAACACACTGTTATGAGGAGGAATGATGATAACTAGAGATTTTGTATTAGATGAGAATAATGAACTTATAGAGGTATATACGGATGCGACAACAGGAGAGTCAAGCACCGATGGCGTACTTAAATTACGTTATAAGATACAGGAAGATAGAGGAGATATTTATGATTTAGTAAGTCAATCTCTCCAATGGAACGGACTACTAACGAGCGCTATGGGAGATATTTATAACGTATTGACGGACGATCAAAAGGATAAAATTCCTGAGGCGTCGCGTGCGTTACTCGAGGCCACATTCGCATATTACGACAGTACAGAAACTGTATCAGATATGAAATTAGCGGAGTCTGGATTCGAATACGTTAAATCTCTTATAGACTCTGAAGCTAAAACGGCAGTTTTCTATTCGGAGGTGTAAGATGACAGACAATACGATAAGGAAAGCGAAAGGCTTAAGTTTAGATAAATTCGTTTTATTATCTAAGTACGACGTAGCTAATAAGGCTAAGGAGTTCCAGCATGCACTGAATTCATGCGGTCAGAACATACTTGTTGATGGGATAATAGGTAAACAAACGATAGATGCGCTCAGGAACACTAATATCGATGACCTGACAAATGCTCTAAAGAATACTTCTCCAGAGGAACTCACAGAGAAAGAGGAGATACTCGCCTATCTTGCAAGAGAAGAAGGAACAGTTTTCCACTGGAACAAAGGAGAGGAGTCGTATACGACTCCGTATGGTGTATATAAGCACGCCAACAAGAAGAGTGACGTTATAAGATTCACAGACTCATTAATTAGAAAATACCACATTCTAGAGACGAGAAGAGGGATCAAGAAATTAAACAATTACATAACTAACTCAGAAAGACGTAGGTTAAAAGACCTAGTATATGATTTGTATATATCAAAATACACAAATAAGCGAGTAGATGAAGTCTTACGCACGAAGGGTCTCGGTAAGTTAAGGTTGAGTATGTTCAGTACGTCCGTTAATGCGGGATTAAAAACAGCCATTGTAAAACTACAACAAACATTAGGTATCTATCCTGACGGATTAGTTGGTGATAAAACAATATTGGCTATTAATCTAGACTCTAGACAGGATTCCATATTGAATGAGATATACCTTACAAAGGTTAAAAAATATTACGACTCCCTGATGTTAAGGAGTGAGTACTATACTAGATATAGGAACGGGTGGTATAACAGACTACGTAGACTTGGATTAACCATAGTGTAGAGACCTAGGTCTCTACACTATGTATTTTCTTATTTCGTCTTTCAATAGATCTGTATTAAACTTCTCTACCGTTACTCTGCCATTTAGGTTTTCTAGACCTCTTGTATTTGTAAAGTCTCTAACGTATACGACTCGTTTTATATTATCCCTCTTAAGAATCTCCAACGAACAATTATAACACGGGGCGTCCGTAATATACAACGTACCGTATTTGGGTTTTGCTTCTAGCGGTAATGTCCCAAACAGGTCTATCTCAGCATGTACCGTACTCGTAAACGTCACCTCATTCGGTTTCATGAAAGCACCGCATTTATTACATATCACTTCATCATAACTACATCCTCCGCAAACGCACTCGTATACGATAGTATCACAAATAACGCTCTTCTCGTTATGGTTAATGCCAAAATACTTCTTACCATCTGCGACTATGTGCGCACAAACTCTCCTCGATCTAGACGTACTTTTAAGAGACATAAGTATCATTTCACTCACAATCTTTACTTCATTATCGTGCATAATTATCCTTTATTAAATATCAAATAAATCCACACCCAAAATAATTAAAACACACATTTAAGTTGTAATAAAATTAAAGGAAAGCTATGAAAGTTAAGAAAAGTGATGGGAGACTAGAGGACTTAGATTTCTCTAAGCCAAGGGCACACCTAATTCGTGCAACAGAAGGACTGAACGCTAGTTACAGCGACTTAGAGACAGAAGCGATTGTACAATTCTACGACGGTATAAGTACGTCAGATATTCAGAAACTATACATAAAGTCGGCAGTAGAGCGTACCGATATAGATTCTCCAGATTGGACGTACGTAGCGGCGAGACTATTCCTTTACAGTATCTACTCCGAGGTTAAGGTATCTAACGGTTCTACGTCTTTAAGAGATTATTTAGAGAAGGGAATAAGAGAAGAGCGTTTATTTCATAACCTTGGAGACGGGTATGACCTAGGCATTCTGCAGGACGCGATCGATGAGAGTAGAGACCTGCAGTTCACGTATCTAGGGTTAAGAACAATGTATGATAGATATCTCATAAAAGGTAGAGACGGTAAGACTATCGAGACGCCTCAGAACATGTTCATGGGTATTGCAATGTTTTTAGCTAGAGGAGAAGAAGATAAAATGAAATGGTGCCTAGCCTTCTACGGTCTCTTATCTAAGTTTGAGGTTATGGCAGCAACACCAACGCTATCTAACGCGAGAACGCCATCCGGCCAATGCTCATCGTGTTACATCGGCTCTACTCCAGATAGCGCTGAAGGTATCGTGTCTGCGTTTAAAGAGATGGTTTTACTATCGAAGTTCGGAGGAGGAATAGGTTGGGACTGGACAGGTATAAGACCAGCGAGATCATATATAGACGGACATAAAGGCGTTTCCGGTGGCGTTATACCTATGTTAAAGATAACAAACGACATTTCTCTAGCGTTCGACCAACTTGGTACAAGGAAGGGAGCGATAGCTGTATATATGGAACCGTGGCATATGGACATCTTAGATTTCCTAGATATCAAAAAGAACTCAGGAGAAGAACGGAGAAGGGCACATGATTTGTTCCCGGCAGTATGGTTAAATGATGTTTTTATGGAAAGGGTAAGGGAAGATAAACCGTGGACACTGCTGAGTTCGCACGAATATCCAGAGTTGATAGAACTTCACGGAGAAGACTTTAAAGAGAGATATGAAGAACTAGAAAAGGTTGCTGAGTTTAAGGAAGTCATATCAGCAAAAGGACTATGGAAGATTATTCTAAAATCATATTTCGAAACAGGGAGTCCTTTTTTAACATTCAAGGACGAAGCAAATAGAAGGAACCCAAATGGTCACTCCGGCGTTATACGTTCTTCTAACTTATGTACAGAGATTTACCAAAACACAGAACCTTCGAAGACCGTCGCGCTAATAACTTTAGAAGACGGTACAGAACTAAAAATACCTGAAAACGAGATTGTGAAGACTGTATCTGGAAGATTAACGAAGCCATATAGGCTAACTTCTGATGATTCACTAGCCGTTGACGGAAACGTTAGCCGCGTATATTCTGTAGAGAAAACGACAATCGGTGGTTCTACAGCGGTCTGTAACCTAGCGAGCGTAAACTTATCGAGAGTTAATACACGCGAAGATTTAGAGCGTGTAATACCCATAGCTGTGCGTATGCTAGATAACGTTATAGACCTAAACTTCCACCCTGTAAAGAAGGTGAAAGATACAAACTTAAGTACGCGTTCTATAGGCCTAGGTGTTATGGGTGAGGCACAACTTCTCGCAGAGAACAAGATTCTGTTCGGGACAAAAGAACACTATGAATTTATAGATAGAGTAATGGACGACTTCTCTTACTTCACTATTAATGCTTCAGCTGACCTAGCGAGTGAGAAGGGTTCGTCATATCCTGAGTTTGAAGGTTCAGACTGGAGTAAAGGTATTTTACCGATACATACAGCAAATGTAAACGCTAAAAAGTTAACATCTGGTACTTCGCGTAATAACTGGAAAGAACTTTCTGATAAAGTTAAGGGAGGTATAAGAAACGGGTATCTCATGGCGATAGCTCCAACATCGTCGATATCTATACTGGTCGGAACGTCACAAGCTATAGAGCCTATATATAAACGAAAGTGGTTTGAAGAGAACTTATCTGGCCTCATTCCTGTGACAGCACCCAATATCTCTCCAGAGACCTGGAATTACTACCCTAGTGCGTACGAGGTAAAGCAAACAGCAATTATCACGGCTGCAGCAGTAAGACAGAAATGGATAGATCAAGGTCAGTCTCTTAATGTATTCGTAAGACAAGAAGAGACGACTGGCGCAAGACTTAATAAGATCTATATGCTCGCTCATAGGTTAGGTCTTAAATCAACCTACTACCTTAGAAGTACTTCACCCGAAGAACAGACTGCTGTCCAGGATAGAAGCCAAGAATGCGTAGGATGTCAGTAGATATAACATATTTTAAGAGCATATCATTATATTGTAAACCAAAACAAAGGACATGAAATGCTTAGAAAACCAGAGTTCAAACTCTCTCAGGTGGATAGTACTCACCTAGGGCAGTTAAATCATAAACTTAAAGGAACCATCTGGGTTCCTTCTTATAAGGTGGAGCTAGTAGCGACAATGGAGAAACTTCATGAAGAAGCCCTCTATTATTGCGAGGAAGCGCTAAACAACAAGAGGAGTTTCTCGTACAGAGACGAGATGACTAGATTAATGGAGGAGAAAGAGATATGGATATAGAAGAACAAATAGGAATCGAAGAGGCGATGTCTGGAAGGTACCTAGACTATTCACTCAGTGTGATAACAGGAAGAGCGCTACCAGACGTTAGAGACGGTTTAAAACCTGTTCATAGAAGAATACTCTTCAGTATGAATGAATTGAACTTAGGGTACAAAACACCATATAAGAAGTCGGCTCGTATTGTTGGAGATGTAATCGGTAAATATCACCCGCATGGAGATACCGCTGTCTATGATGCAATGGTTCGTATGGCTCAAGACTTTAGTATGAACATGCCGTTAATAGACGGACAAGGTAACTACGGGTCTATAGATGGCGACAATGCTGCCGCAATGAGGTATACGGAAGCACGTATGAGTAAGATGGGGCAGCTCATGTTAGCAGACATCGGTAACAAAACAGTTGACTTCAAACCGAATTACGATGACTCGTTAAAAGAACCAGAAGTATTACCGACGGTTATACCGTCTCTTTTACTAAACGGTACAGTAGGTATCGCCGTAGGTATGTCTACTACCATACCGCCACATAACCTCAATGAGTTATTAGACGCGTTAATGTATGTTATAAAACTATCTGATAAACAGAAGAGTAGGAAAGAGACAGTTCTAAACAATCTTCTTCGTATTGTTAAGGGGCCAGATTTTCCAACTAATGGTATAATATTCGGTAGGGCAGGTATTGTAGATGCATACAGAACGGGCAAAGGGAAGATACGTATACGCGGTAGAGTAGACGTAGATGATACAGGCAAGACAACAAAGCTTGTAATCACAGAACTACCGTATCTTGTAAATAAGACTAAACTCATAGAGTCCATTGCGTCATTAGTTAGAGAGAAGACCATTGACGGTATATCTGACATTATGGATAGTTCAGACAGACACGGAATGTCTCTTATTATTACGCTAAAGAAAGGCGCGTATAGTGAAATAGTGTTGAATAAACTCTATAAACATACCGACCTAGAAAAGAACATGACCATCAACATGCTTGCAATAGTTAACGGTGTTCCGAAACGTTTAAACCTTTTAGATTACCTAACGCACTTCATTGATTTTAGAAGGACTGTCGTTATACGTAGAACACTCAACGAGCTAGAAGGCTTAAATAAACGTTTACACATAACTAATGGATTATTAAAAGCGCTTGATATTATCGATGAAGTTATTTCCGTTATCAGAACATCCAAGTCTGATAGAGACGCGTTAGACTCGCTCATGAGCCTTGGTTTCACAGAAGTACAATCGAAAACTATTATGGAGCTTAAACTGAAGAGACTCACGAACCTAGCGCTTGTAAAACTAGAAGACGAGAGAGAAGAACTCGTCGATAGAATAGAGGAGTGCGATACGATTCTGTCATCTACGGAGAATGTGGACAAAGAGATTATATCAGAATGGAAAGACGTTAAGAGTATCTTTAAAGTAACATCGCGTACAGAGATCGTGGACGATTATGACGACATCGGAATCGAGGATATAATACCTAATGAACAAATGGTCGTTACAATAACACATAGGGGGTACATAAAACGTGTTCCAGCAGCGCTGTACAGAACACAAGAACGAGGAGGTACGGGTAAGAAGTCGTCTACTGTTTACGAAGATGATTTTTTAAAAGACCTATATACGATGTATTCTCATGATACCATTATATTCGTAACGAAGTTTGGTAAGGCTTTTAGGTTAAAGGTGTACAAATTACCAGAAGGTTCTAGAACGTCTAAGGGTAAGAACATCGTCAACCTTATTGAATTGGAAAAGGGTGACAAAATCGTGTCAATGATACCTGCTAGCGATAGCATAGGTAAGGACGCGTCCCTACTCACTGTTACTAAGTTAGGTATGGTAAAACAGACGAACATGTCGGAGTACGAGAAGATTAGGTCGACAGGTATTATAGCGCTAAAGATAAACGACGGAGATGAGGTCTTGGGTGCCGCGATTAATGACCCATCCTATAGGTCCCTAATGTTAATAACATCAAACGGCAAAGCCATAAGGTTTAGAACAGCCTTGTTAAAGTTATACTCTAGAAGCACTAAAGGAGTTAAAGGTATAGATCTTAGAGGAGATGACTATGTGGTTGATTTCGTACTACTTAAGTCTAAAGAGAAGATACTTGTCGTAACTGAATCCGGAATAGGTAAGGTATCGGAATCTAAAGACTATAGAACACAAGGTAGAGGCGGTTCAGGTCTGATAGGTATAAAACTCAACGATAAGACGGGTAAGGTTAGGGCTATGGAAGTTCTAGAGGATAATAAGGACGTTATGTTTCTTACATCATCAGGAAAACTTATACGCGTTAACCCTAATCAACAGAGGTCTGCTGGACGTAATACGACAGGAGTAAAGTTCATTAAGCTTGACAAAGGAGAAACACTTGTAGGTATGTCAAAGGCCGAAAAAGAATAAGATTACCATAGCTACGCTAGCGTAGCTATGGTGTCTGGTTTTGATGCGCTAATATAGTCTTCTAGGTCTCCACGTAATTTCGTAGGGTCTATTAGTTTTATATACTCTTCTCCCATGTAGTCATAGGGGGACTTATACCGGTTGAGTAGTAGCATAATATAGTGTAGACTACTGTCAACCCCAATGTAGGATAAGAGACCATAAAAGTCTCCGGAGTAACTCACATTAGCGTTATCCTCTATTTTTTTTATCACTATGTCGTCGTCCGTGTAATTCTCATACAGGAACATAGCTTCCTCACTCTTACTACCAAATACATCTGAGAGAGTATAGTCAGATATGTTATTTTTCACATTGTCAAAAATTCTCATGCGGTCTCCTTCAAGTTAAGAGATTTTACTTGAAATAGACCAGGAGTACAATATGGAAGAAGATTTATATAGTCCAGATAAAGAAATAGAGTTTATAGATCCACTAGAGAATCTATTTGATAGAGACTGGATAGAGAATGCATTTATAGTTTCTATAGGTAAATTACAAGATGCCGGTAGAGCAAACGCATTCTTTACGTATGCCGATAGAATGTTGACAGATAGTTCTGTCGGTGGGAGTATTGAGATAAACCCAGAATACCAGTTTACGCGATATGCTGACGTACCTAGACAGGGAAGGGACTTTACTAATGCTCCAGATGGAGAGTTCGGTCCAGTAGATTACAATATGAGTATAAAGAATAAAAGCGTAAAGGGCTATGCTATTGGTAATGGCAGGTACTATTCCGGAGCTATCGCGATAAACAGAGAAACACTCATCCTAGAGTTTGGTGTACCTAAGTTCCGGTCTATGTTATCATACTACACTAGAGCGTCAGATAGGCAGAAATCGATTATAGCGAACGAAGGAAGAGACCCTATGTTCTATGAAGTTGGTCAGTTACTAGGTTACGCTGGACAGATCCTGACCCTTAACGTGGTTACTGTACTCGTATACGCCGGCATGTTCGAGGCTAAAGCACTAGGTGGTAATTCAGATAATAGATATTATACGTTAAAACCAACAATGCCGGATTACTGGGCGAGTGTGTCAGCACTAACAACATATATGGCTACAGAACGCGGAGTTCTTTTACCCCGCCTTACCGATAAAGGGACAAAAGAAAGAATAGGTATGCCGCTTAAAATAAACCAAGGTATGTTAAATGATTTACACGACATCATGCCTGAGGTCTTCACAAACCTTAACTATATAGATGTCTTTGCCATAGCACAAAGATCTCAAGTCAAGGTTAACAGACAGATCCTTAAAGAAATGGCTACATTCAAAGAAGGTAGGTTTACAAAGAACCAAGTGATGGGCGCGCTTAATACAAAGACGGGTAAATTAGAAGATGATGTAAACTATGAAGCCTACTTAAAGAAACAGAAAGAGGTCGGATTCTTCTCATCAGACACCAAAGACGATAAAGAACTACCAGAGGCTGAATCGGCAGAGGGAGATTTTAACTTATACACTATACCGGATAAACTATGGACCTATCTTAAGTTACCAATCGAGTATGCGTCATCATACATAAGTGACTTAGGAGAAAATACCCTCGCTAGTATGAAAGATGGCGGCATGACTGTAGCGTTATCCGTTGAATACGTTACTTCTACATCTATCTCGTTTACAAATACAACAAAAGAGATCCCAGCCAAAGAACGTTTAAATTCTGTAGGAGGCGTTGCTAGAGATCTGCGGTTTAATTTCTCAGGTGGTAACTTCATAGACGATACACTTAACGATATCACAAATGCAGTTGGAGACGTAGCATCAGGAGCATTAGATTCTGTTACGTTCGGTCTATCCAATGTTATAAAGACACTCATGGATGGTGGTTACATGAATTTCCCTAAGATGTACGATAACTCAACTGTATCGCTACCGTCTATAATGTATAAAATAGTTGTAGCGCCACCATACAATAATCCGGTCAGTAAGATACTAGATATGGACCTAGTCCTATCTGTAATATTGGCCGGCATGTTGCCCCAATCTGTAGGCGCTGGTACGTACACAAGCCCTAGATTATGTAAGGCGTTTATGCGTGGTAAACAGAACATAGATCTAGGTATGATAACCGAATGTACTATACGTACAGGTATAAATAACGTAGCCTACAGTGTAGACGGCAAGACATTAGGGTTAGAAATAACTTTTACAGTAAGTGATTTTAATGAATACTTCTCGGCGCCGGTCAAGAGTAGCATGCTGGGTGCGTTTGAGATCGGTTTAGATGAGAATAATCCATTAAATAAATACTTATCTACACTAGCAGGTAGGGATTACCACTCTACAAGATATATGATGAAGAATGGACTCATACAGTCAAGTAGGGCCGTGATGGGTCTAGCGTCAATAGTATCGCCCGCTCACATAGGGCTACTCGCTGGAGACTCACTCCTAGGAAGAGCCGGGGCTATAGCCACAGGAGCTATACTCGATACAACTGCATTATACTTAAGAGATCAGAACTAATAGATACAGTGCATCGCACTGTATCTTTTTTCTTCATTTGATTTTTTCGATGATAAGGAGTTAAGATGGAAGATATAAAAACAATAGAGTATAAATTTAGTAACTATGTAGAATTAGAAGAAGATGACTACCACATAGTAAAAGAATTAATACATTATAAAGATGGCACAACAAAACCAAACATAAGAATAATAAAGAATTTCGAAAGACCCTTCTGGGTCACTAAACCGAGATATAGAAGACATAAACAGAAGAAAGAATATGAAGAAGAGTCAAAACTACAGAAATTTATGTCGCGACAGATGGACTTACCCAATAATATTGCGTCTAAAATAGGTATGAAGGGCTATAAGAAGAATTACTATAGGGATGTATTACGTAGTCCGTATCTGTACGGGTCAGATATATCATCATTTGTTATATTGTCGTACTTATACAAGAAGAAATACGGAGAGGTATTTACACCGTATACGGTAGCTACTCTAGATATAGAAGCGGACGTAGACACGAGCGAACTAACGATTATCTCTTCATTAATAGGGAATGAGATACGGGTCTGTATTAATAAGGTATTATTCTCAAAAGTACCAAAGATGTCCGACGAGTATATAAAAAGTAAGATTATTCAGATTTATAGAGATAACGCAGATCAACTATACAGAGACATAGACATCAACATAACACTCCATGACAATCAGTTAGAGCCCATATTAGAGTGTTTTGAATGGATACACTCAAAGATGCCGGATTTTCTATCCGTGTGGAATATATCGTACGATATTATTAACATAGCTAGAATTCTAGAGTCATACGATGTAGATCCGAAGGATGTTTTCTCGGACCCTACAATACCAAAAGAACTAAGATACTATAAGTTCATAAAGGGTAAGAGTAAGAAATTGAAAGCCGATGGTACGACAGTGAACATCGAGTATCAGGACAGATGGCCGATAGCTAGAACAACAGCATCGTTTATCATAACGGACGCGATGTGTGATTACGCTCAAATACGCGTGGGTCAGGGTAAATTAACAGACGGATACGGAATAGATAACGTATGTAAGGTTGAGAACGTTAAGGGTAAGCTATCTATACCTGGAACAATTGATCCGGAGAAAGTGTCTAAGAGACTTTACCACAGAAGAATGTCGAATGAATTCCCTATAGAGTACTGCGTGTATAACATTGGGGACAATACAGCCATGAAGGGTTTGGATGACGCGACAAACGATATTAGGGTAGTTCTCCCTACTCTACTAGGATATAGTCATCATGACTCTTTTAATAGTGGTCCAACAAAAATTGTAGATAAACTTTTCGTAGAATTACTAGAGGATAATTTAATACTAGGTACTAAACCATATAGCAAGGAGAATGATAAGGTTCTAGGTCTAGATAAGTGGATTATTACTCTAGAGGCGTCACGTATCATATATGATACGGTAGACGTCACTAGTTATAATATGAAAAAATAATCATAAGTATATTATATACACGTATAAACTAGATGTGCCGTAAGGCTAACTAAATTAAAACAAAAGGATAAAAGATGGTATTGCCATATTTAACAAAGAACAAAATAAGAGAGGTTGAGAAGGTGATTGTAGAACTTCTCAAAGGGAACGGGATAAAAATGTCGAATGACAGTATAGAGAGAGTAAACTCTATAAACGCCGTTATTAATCACGCAATGTCAAAAGTACTAACAGAGTACAGGCCTCCAGAGGAGGAGGAGCTCATTGGGACGCTAAAAGAGCGTTTAGTATCAAATAAGGCGTTAGGGCACGATGAAGTATCTTCCACGATAGATACAGTGCGTGAACTAGGTATAACAATACCGTCGTTCCTGATAAAGAATAGAGAGCTTAAACTCCCTCTAATGGAAGAGAGCGACATAGGTTCTACCAGAGAACTATTGGAGTATCTGAATTTTAAAATATTTAAAAAGACTATCCTTGTGAAGTCTGATAATACCATAAGAGACTTCCGTCTGACCGACCCAACACCATATATCGATATAAAAAGACTAAGTATAAACAAACTTGCCTTAGACGCGCTAAGGTATAAAAAACCATTTATTGCCCTATTCAAACATACGAGCAATAAAGAGCTGTCGAGATTCTGCAACAAGGTGATGAGGCGCTCGAAGAAAAAATTCATACCGATCGAGACACCGAAGTATAAACTACTTACGTCAGAAGAGATGAGAGTACTTCCGTTTAGGACAGTACTGTCAAAGTTAACGAACGAGGACCTAGTAAAGGTTCATAACGCATTCGCGGTAAGGTTAATGGCGGAAGTCGGAGACCCCATAGAGGTTAGTATAAGAGGCAGACGAAAGACGACGTACCCGTTTAAGCGTCTAGCTAACAGAGAGAAATTCAAATATATTCTCTCAGAACTGAAAAAGAGGGACTTCGAGACGTGGACGACAAAGAAAAGAGCGCCACATGCGCGGTACTGACATCATTAAACAAGTTGTGGATGGAATACCCAACGGGAGCTACATCGACATACCTAAGGACAGAAAAGCAATAGTAGGGATCAAGTGGAAGAATAATGAGTACGGTGTTACAGATCTAGACCTATCTGTCTCGACAGAGAACGGCAAGATTAGATGGGACGCCAAGAAGGAATATGATGGGATAGAATTCTCAGGCGATGTCGTCAATGCTCCAGAGTTAGACTCGGAGGTTATCGCCATAGGAAAAACAAGCTCAGAAATGATACGGGTCGATATGAGCGGGTTTAGCGTAGGCGGTGAAGTAACATATATGTTTTACGTTGGGACAATCCCTATTGACGCGCACGTAAAATCTGAGGAGGATGTAGAGATCCTGTATTCCACCAGAAGGAACATAACAGATGGAGTTACGGATAGACTCGGTGTCTTTATGGATGGTAGGTTCTATTTCTATCAGGCAAGGTTAGGCAAGACAGTAACGACTAACGATATTGACTTGACAAAAGAGGAGATAGACATGTTCAGAAGAAAAAATATTTCACAGCCGTTCTTAAGTGAAATAAATAAAAAAAGGAACAAAATGAAAATAGAATTAGATGGTGGAGAAGGGTACTGTGAGATACATGACTTCTCTAGGACTAACACAACCCAAGAGGCACGTATCGAGGCAATAACGAAGGTCGCGTCTATATGTTATAAATCAGAAACGGCGTTAGGGAGTAAAGTTCTCTACAACCGTTTGGTCAGAGAATCTGCTGGTCTCCCGTCTTCTTCTTTCGAGTTTGTGCCGGTACTACTAGACAGGAAAAACATAACCCACGAGCTTCTATTGGCAGACATAGAATTACCAACCGTAAAGTACGGAGAAGCTGTGAATGATAGATACTGGTTAACGAACTACCGCGCCATATTCAACACTCACGCTATTGTTGGAGAGATAAACGGTCTTGACATTAGAGATATCTACAATACAAGACCGGAGGAGCTAGACATCATTAGACGAAACTTTAAGGTGTTCAGAATGAAAGTAGACCTAAGTACAAGGTCCCAATTGGTACGCTCAAGAGCTAACTACCAGGAGCTTTCTAGAAGATACGTCGATGGAGATAAGTACCCTGTAACGTTTTTACTCACACAAGACTTAGAAAAGTCTGGTGTCAGAACTAAAGGTATGAACACTGAAGAGCTCTATGCGCTTATGCTCGAGCACTATCATAGTCTTCTCGATTCTGACGTTAAACCACAAAGTGCTAGGAGGGTTTTACCGCAAGCGATGTATACGGAACTATGGGGTGGATTCACTAATAGCTACTTCGATAACCTTAAGAAACTAAGACTATCAAAAACCGCACAGACGGAGATTTCAAATCTTGTCGGCGCTATGAAAGAACTGGATGACATGTCTTTCTCGCTGTAGATAGCATAAGATACATTATGTTCCCTGCCTATGGTAGGGATAGTTGTTCAGTAATGAATAACATCGTTATTAAATTAAGGATAGTAAATGGAATTAGATATTAATTTGTTTTCGGCTGTACGACTTTTTATCGTGATCATT
>Ga0256828_1001115_pt1 | contig 17162 bp, 16 predicted proteins | sample CV88metaG_FD_185993 | JGI IMG/M metagenome (GOLD analysis project Ga0256828, IMG submission 185993) | Hydrothermal vent microbial communities from East Pacific Rise, Pacific Ocean - CV88 | ecosystem: Environmental > Aquatic > Marine > Hydrothermal vents | place: Pacific Ocean: East Pacific Rise...
ATTCAGCTAACATTTGTGCTTCTCCCATCATTCCAAGACCAATTGCTCTTGTTTTCATGTTAGTAACTTTAGTTTTTCTATGTGGATAAAAGTTTAAATCAATAACATTATCTAAGAATCTAACTGCAGTTGGAACTATTCTTTCAATATCTTCTTTAGTATTAATTTTGGAAAGGTTTATTGATGCTAAGTTACATACTGCTGTATCTCCTTCAATTGTTTCTTTTCCAACAAAGAATATTCTTTTACCATTAAGAGAATCAAGTGTTGTTACTTTTTTAGCTGGTTTAGTAATTCCTTCATCTGTTGTAATTGTTAATTCTTCTTCAAATATATCTTCTGTTCCATCTTCATATTCAACTTTAATTAAATATTTATTTGGAGATGTATTTTGGAATATTTCTGTACAAAGATTTGAACTTCTAATAATACCATCATGTTTATTTGGATTAACCTGATTTGCTCTATCTTTAAATGTAAGGAATGGATTTCCTGTTTCAAAGTATTCTTTTAATATTTGTTTCCAAATTAATTTAGCACCAACAATCTTTTTAGGAATAGAATCATCTGCTTCATACTTTTCATATAATTCTCTAAATTCATCACCATAAACTTCTGTAAGTCCTGGAACATTTTCAGGAGAGAATAGTGTCCAAGCTTGGTCTGCTTCTGCTCTTTCCATAAATAAATCATTTATCCATAATGCTGGGAATAGGTCATGAGCTCTTCTTCTTTCTTCACCAGAATTCTTTTTAAGGTCAAGGAAATCTTCTATATCAATATGCCAAGGTTCAGCATAAACAGCAATAGCTCCTTTTCTTGTTCCTAATTGATCAACTGCTAATGCAACATCATTATCAATTTTTAAGAATGGAATAATACCACCAGCTGCTCCTTTTGTCTTATCAATATAACTTCCTTGTCCTCTTACTTGCATCCAATCCCATCCGATTCCACCACCGAATTTACTTAATAGTGCTTGTTCTTTATAAGTATCAAAAATACCTTCAATATTATCAGGAGTTGAACCAATATAACAATTATGAACATTTACTCCTGATACTGAATACGAATGATCTTCTTCAACTTCTATATTATAAACTTTATCTTCAATATATTTTTCTTTTTTATCAATTATTTTCATAAAATATTCATCTTTATACCAAAAATATCTAAGTGTAGATGATGCTTTTGAATTTAGATTTATTTTTTCTATATTTTTACCTACAGATAAAATAAATGATTTATCATTATTTACACCTATTTTTAAGTGACTTGCCTTAATTGTTGCTAATTTACTTTTTTTCTTATCATTTTTCATATATGGGCTTAGACCACATCTTAATGATATTTCAAATAATTGAGTTATTAATTCTTTATTAGACATAGTTAATTGATATCCTTCTTCTAAGGCACATCCATCTCCTCTAATTGCTCCTATTAATAATCCTTTTTGTGTTTCTGGTTCAGCGAATAATAAGTCATTATTTAATTTCTTTTTATCAAATCCTGTTCCTATTAATTCATTAAAGAATAGTGCAATTATTTTGCTATGAACAACTACATTTGTACTATTATCTTTATTTTCTTTTATTTTTACATCTATATCAAAAATTCTCTCTAAAATATCTTTTGTTTCTTGAATATATTTGACTTCTTTTGTTCCAAAAGTAAATGTTATTGAAGAGATATCTTTATTTATATGTCCTTCAGCTAAGAAATATCCAATTAATGTCATAAATTCTAAATTTAACTCTATTTTATTATTTATTGGTATTATTTGATTATTTAAGAAGCTTCTTTCATTACTATAAAAAGAGTTAGAAGATCTTTTAAACATTATTTTTCCATCTTTTTCAATAATATTTTTTGTTTTTACATAATCTGAAATATATATTTCTGTTTTATTAATATTTTTTGGAAAAGATATTGAAACAAAATCACCTTTATTTAAATCTTCTATTTTATACCAATCAGAAGAAAATGTATTTGTCAAATTAGGGCAATCTTCTTTATATTCTCCTTTCATTTTAAAACATCTTTTATTATTGCCTTGACTTTTAATACAAGAACCAAGTTTTCTTATACATTTTATATCTTCTTTTTTTAATGCTAAAACAGGATGCTCTTCTGTTGCTGATAAATCTTTAATTAATCCATTAATATCAAGAGTTATTAAGTTTTTTGCAAAGTCTCTTTTAAATAATTCATAAACTTTCATGAATCTATTATTATGAGTAAGAACATAATCTCCTTCAATAATTTTATCTATATCTTTATATCCATTAATTGTTCTTACTTTTGTACCTTTTATAAAACATGAACTTAATTGATGTCTTGGTGTTCTTGCATTACTTAATGTAGGAGTAGCTGCCATAACTTCAAATTTACTTAACATATTATAGAATTCTATTGCCCAATAAGTTCTAACAAACTCTTTTTGTCCATCAGCATCTAAGTTTAATGAAGAATATTCTTTTCTTGCTTCATCACTCATAAAGATAGGATTTTCTTCATTTTGAGCAACAAACATTGCCACACCCATGAATAAATGTTGAGGAAGTTCAAAAGGTTTTCCATCTTTATTTTTTAGGATATATCTATCTCCCAATGTTTTTACACCAAGATAATTAAATAACATATCTCTTTCTGGGTCAATAGCATCATCAATCTTAGAAAGATTGTATTTTTCTTTTAATCCTAAAATAATTCTGCCTTCTTTTTCTCCATAACTTAAATATGTTTCAATTGGAGCATATGGGTTCCCTTTTTCTGTTCCTAGTGTAATCCCTACTTCATGATATAGATTATATAGGTATAATCTTGCACCTACAAAAGTCCAATCTGGTCTATCTATATCAATTTTATCTACTGCTGTTTTTATTAATGTATCTTGAATTTCTCTTGTTGTCATACCATTTACAAAAGTTAAATGTGCTTCTGCTTCAAGCTCTGATTGAGAAACAAATTTTAATCCTTCTACAGCTTTTGATGTATATTTTTGAATTTTTGAAATATTTAAAGGTTCTAACTCACCTTGTCTATTTTTGATTTGTATCATTGAATTACCATCCTTATTTTTTTTAGTTAGTTGTTATAGCATTATAACTTAAAAAATATAAAATTGGAAGATATTTTATTTTTTAATTAAAAAAAAATGTATAATTTATAAAGAAAAATGGAGAAAAAAATGACTGAAAAAAAAATAAAATTATTTGGTAAATTTTTTTTTACAAAAGATTTAAAAATGTCAATTGATGATAATTTATTTTTTGATTTAAATAAAGTTTCTTTTATTTCAGAAGAGATGTTTAGAGAAGAATCTTTAGATAATGGAATGTTTCAATTATCATTTTATTTTACATTTATAATAGATGGCGTTCTTTTTGAAGTTCTTGATAATTTTGTTGTAAATTATTATGGAGATGTTCAAAAAGAAATATCTAAATATTATTCGAATATTAAAGTTTTTGCTCTTAGAGAGTTTATGCTTAGAGCGGTTTTTTATTAATATAATCCGGCTTCTTTAATAAATGCTGAGGGAAATGCTGCTTTTTTATACATATCTATTTGAACATAAGATACATGTAGGAACCGTTTAGCTCTTGTAAGTGCTACATAAGCTAATCTTCTCTCTTCTTCATATACTTTTAAATTTGTAAGACTTCTTGTTGAAGGTAAAACGCCTTCATTCATTCTTGGTAAAAATACACAATCAAATTCAAGTCCTTTGGCACTATGCATAGTCATTAAATTTACTTTATTTAAATCTTCTTCTTTTTTATCTGTATTTTCATCTAAGCCTATTTCTTCTATAAATTCTTCAATTGTTAAAAAATCATTAATAATAGATATTAAAACATTTATATCTTCTAATTCTCTTTCAGCTTTTGCTACAGAATTTGCACTTTTAGATGTTTCTATTGTTTTTTTCAGATTTTTTAAAAGTAAAAATTCTCTATTAATAAAATTTACAATATCTTCAATATTTTCTTCATTTTTCATCATTAAAGTTGCAATATTAATATTCTTTTTAAATTTTTCAACTCTTTCTTTTTGTGTTTTACTTAATTTATCATAATGATTGGTATCATCATCAAATAAACTATCTTTATTTTTTAAAAAAATAAAGTCTCTTAAATCTTGTTTTTGTTTAATTTCTTCTATTTTCTTTTCTGTTAAAATTTTAGAGGCTATTAAAGCTGTTTCAAGAGCTATACTATTCGTTTTATTTACTAAAAATTGAAAAATAGACATATATTCATGAATAATTTTCTTTTGCATTAATGCTCTTCCTTTATATATTCTATATGGTATTTTATTTTTAATTAATTCTTTTTCAAAAGCGGAAGCAATAAAATTATTTCTATACAGAACAGCAATATCTTTTGGTTCAACTTTTTTATTAATAAGACCTTTAATATATCTTGAAATTTCTTGTGCTTCTTCCCATTGATTTCTATACTCTTGAACTTTTATATATCCTTTTTCTTTTTTAAATGCTACAAGAGCTTCTTTAAATTCATGTTTTTCTTCGGCTTTTGAAATAAGTTTATTTGCTTTTTTTACTATATTTTTTGTTGATCTAAAATTTTCTTTTAAATTTATTTTTTTTACTTTTCTATATTGTTTATGAAAATTAAGAATATAATCTATATCTGCTCCTCTCCATCCATAAATAGATTGAGAATCATCTCCCACAACACAAATATTATCATCTTTATTTAAAATAAGATTTAATAATTCTATTTGTGAATAATTTGTATCTTGAAATTCATCAACCATAATATATTTAAATTTTTTGTTTATAAAATTTTTAATTTCTTTATTTTTTTTCAGAATTTTTATAGGTAAATTTATTAAATCATCAAAATCAACTAAATTATTTTCTCTTAATTGTTTTTTATATTCAAAATATATTTTTGATAATTTAACAATATCATCTTTAGTTTCAATACCATTACCTTTAAGCCATCCTAATGATTTATTGGACTTGCTATAAGATCTAATTAATTCCTGTATTTCTTTAAAAGTTATGTCAATTTTTTCATCATAACCAATTAAATTATTCTGAAGAATTCCAATAATTGCATAAATATTTCTTTCTGTTATTTTTTTTTCTTTATTTAGAAACATACCTTTTATAATATTTTTTATTATTTTTAATTGAACACCTTCATCTGCTAATGTAAAATTAGCTTTTAATTTTAAATATGTTTCTGTTACAAGATATCTTTTTAAAAATTTATATCCAAAAGAATGAAAAGTTGTAAATGTAGGAGCTGATATATTATCACCCATTCCTTTAATCATAGCCATTCCTCTATCTTTCATTTCTTTTGCTGCTTTATTAGTAAATGTTAATACAAGAATATTTCTACCATCTATACCATTGTACATCATATTTGCAGTTCTTGCTACAATTGTTGTTGTTTTCCCTGAACCTGCTCCTGCCAATATAAGCATAGGACCATAAAATTCTGTTGCTGCTTTATATTGTTCAGGAGTAAGTTTATCTAATATTTTCATTTAAAGTATCCATATTTTTTTATTATTATATCAAAATATAATTTTTATTATTAATATCTTTTAATTTGTATTATTTTTAATGATATAGAACTATTAATTTTTTAAGTTCTTAAAAAAGTCTCTTACATATTCATATCCTGAATATAATGTAAGAATTGTTGCAAACCAAAGAATTTCATTTCCATAAGGCCATTCAACTAAAAGAAATCCAATTGCTATCATTTGGATAACTGTTTTTATTTTTCCCATTATTGAAGCTGATATATCTAATCCTTGTTCAACTGCAGAAACTCTTAATCCTGTGATAAATAATTCTCTTGTAAGAATTAAATATATTGCCCATTCATCAGCTCTTCCTAATACTAACAATCCTATAAATCCTGCTAATGTAAGCATTTTATCAGCAAGAGGGTCTAATATTTTCCCTATAATTGTGATTTGATTAAAGTTTCTTGCAATATATCCATCAAAGAAATCTGTTGCTGATGCTAAAGTAAAAAGGAATGCTGCTGTAAAATCTAACCATGAATAATGAATTCCTTCAAATATTGGTAAATTTCTATTTACTAACAGTAAAAAGAATATAGGAGCTATTAAAAGTCTAATTAATGCTAATAAATTTGGAATATTATATATATTATTCATATGTGTATATTAACTCCATTAAAAGATATTGTATTGTTATTAATTGTATGTTTCTTATTTCTGTTTCAATTTTTATCATTTAAATTTCCTTTTTTAAAGTATATCTTAATTAGAATGTATTTTTTTAAAAGATGGATATTCTATTGCTGTTAAAATACCTTTTCCTTGTTTTAAATATTCAAAATTAAGGAATGCACCTGTATCTATATTTATATGAGATTTAGAAATAAATATATTTTCTTTAGAAACAATTGTATGACCATATATATTTATAGCAAAATTAACTTCTTCTCTTGATTTTCTATTCCATAGGATATTATATGTTGAATTATTTTTTAATATTTTTTTATCTGTTTCAAATAGTTTAATAGATGAATGGCTAACATATAATGGTTTTTCATTAGGAATGATAAATTTTATTATTCTTGGTAGACTTTTCATCCAAATAATATCTTCAATAAAAGAAGTGTCTTTTTTTAATAATTCTAATAATTTTATATTTTGAAAAAAACCTTTTGTTAATATATCTTTTTGAATATTTATATAAGAGTGAATAGTTTCTACTCCTCCATATTTAATCCAAAATGGATATTTATGTATTTTATTGAAGTTTATCATTAAATCTTCATGATTTCCTTTAACACAATAATATTTTTTTTCTTTTATTAATTTAATTACTTCTTTTGATTTGAAACCTCTATCAATTAAATCTCCAACAAAACAAATATTAGCATTTTTTGGAATTTTTTCTAAAAGTCTTATTAATTGCTCATATTGTCCATGAACATCACCAATAATCCAAATAGGTTTATCTAAATTAATTTTTTTCATTTTATATGTATCTTTTTTAATGTTGGATATTCTATTGCTGTAAGCATTCCATATCCATTTTTATGTTGTTTTAAGTTTAAAGATGCTCCTGTATCTATATCTATTTGTGATTTACTTATTTTTATTTTATGTTTTGGTCTAATTGTGTGTCCATGTATATTTATAGCAAAATTAACTTCTTTTTTCTTTTCTCTATTCCATAAAGTAATATAATCTGGATTTTTCTTAATTATTTTTTTATCATTTTTATATAATTCTATACCAGAATGAGAAATATATAAAGGTTTCTGATTTTTTATTGAAAATTTAATAATTAAAGGTAGATTTTCTAACCATTTTATATCTTTCATAATAGATTTATTTTTTTTTATTTTTTCTATTATATTTGGATCTCTATATAAATCATATCCTTTTAATTTCATATAAGAATATAAAGTTGCACTTCCACCAGCTCTAATCCATAAAGCAAAAGCATCTTCATTTTTATATTTGATAGAATCAATCATTAATTCTTCATGATTTCCTTTAACACAATAAAATTTTCTTCTTTTTATTAATTTAATAATCTCTTTTGATTTAGAACCCCTATCAACTAAATCTCCAACAAAACAAATAGTATCTTTTTTAGGTATTTCTTTTAATAATCTTTTTAGTTTTTTGTATTGTCCATGAACATCTCCAACTATCCAAACATTATTTTTTAAATTTATTTCTTTAAATGTTTTTTTAATCATATAAATCTTCTCTTATTTTTTTTGCAATTGCATATGCTAAATTTACAGGAACAGCATTTCCAACCATTTTATATCCATTTTCTATATTTTCATATAAGAATTCAAAATTATCTGGAAATGTTTGTATTCTTGCTGCTTCTCTAACTGATAAACGTCTATATAGATTTTCTTTTCCTTCTACAAATTTTCTGACATCTTTACTTACAAGTTCCATTTTTGGTGCTTGTGGATGAAGTGGAGCATGTCTTCCACTTGCTTGAATAGTAAAAGAAGGTTCTTCCCAAGAACGAACTCTATTTCTTGACATATACATAGAAGAAAATCCTCCTGTTGCATATTCATTATTTAAATCTGGAAGATTTTTTAAAGCATCTTTTAAAACAGGTTTATCTTTCATTTTTTTTGGAAAAAGAAATTTCTTTTTTAAATCTTTTCTATATCCTACAAAAAAAACTCTTTTTCTATTTTGAGGAACATTATAATCCCAAGCATCAACCAAAGTTACACTTAATTCATATCCAATATCATTAAATAGCTGAATAATGTTTTTTAAAGCATTTTCATTTCTTTTACTTAACATTCCTGCAACATTTTCTGCAACAAAAAATTTAGGTTGTTTTTCATCTAATATTCTAATAAAATCATAAAATAATTGTCCTCTTTTATCTTTAATTCCTTTTTTAGCACCTGCAATTGACCATGATTGACAAGGCGGACCTCCTATGATTCCATCAACATCTGGAACATCAATTGAATCTATTTCTGTAATAGACCTTTTTTCTAATATTGTATTGGAAAAATTTTTTTTATGAGTTAGCCAAATATTTTTATCAAATTCATTTGCCCAAAGAATATTAAAACCAGCATTTTGGAATCCTAAATCCATTCCTCCTGCTCCTGAAAAGAAAGATGCGATATTCATTAATTTTCCATTTTTAATAATATTTTTATACTTGTATTCTTTTGTATAATTTTAGCTATTTTTTTATTTCTTTTTATAATATTAATTCTTTTTAATGAAATCTTTTTTTTATTTCTTTTATTTAACATCTGAGTTCCTTTATTTATTGACAAATAATAACACAATATAGTATAATAGTCAAATCAAATACAGGTGAATTATTGTATGAAAGTAATTATGTTAAAAAATCATGAAAATGTAGGAAAAATTGATGATATTGTAGAAGTTAGTGATGGTTTTGGACAAAATTTTTTAATAAATAAAGGTATTGCTATATTAGCAACTGAAGAAAATTTAAAAAGACGTTCTGAAAGATTAAGAAAATTAGAGGAATCTAATGAAAATGCAAGAAAAGAAGCTGTATCTATAGCAATACAAATAAAAGATATTTTTTTACATATTTATAGAGATGGACACAATAATAAAATGTTTGGAGGAGTAACTACTTCTGATTTGTCTTCTTTATTAGAAAAAGAAGGAATTTATATTAATCATAAGAAAATTAAATTAAATGAAAAAATAAGACATTTTGGTTCTTATGAAGCTACTGTTGATTGTGGAAATGGAATAAAAGAAACACTTTCTTTTATTGTTGAGGAGAAATAATGATAATATTGAGATTTAAAAATAAAGAACAATCAAAGACTATCGCTGGTATTTTAGATTTTTCAATTAATTTAATAGAGCCTAAATCAATTAAAAAATTAAATAAAGAAATGTATGAATATGCATTATATTTAAAAAAAGATTTAATCTATCAGATTGATGAAGAGATTATGTATATTAAAGAAGATGAGGTTCTTTTTGTTCTTGATAATGCTATATGGATATTAGAACAAGAAATAAAAGAAAAGCCAAATGAAGTTTACTTTAATTCTGTTGGTTTAATGAAACAATTAAAAAATCTTATTTTAGATAAGAAAAAATCTGAAGATGAAAAAAGATTTAAAATTGATGGAAATAGAAAATTTGACCCAGAATTAGAAAAGAAATATCTTAAAAATATGAATAAAGAATTTTTAATAAACCAAGATTATATTTTCCCTTTTGATTTAGATATTCCTAAACATAAAATACCTATTATGCCAAAAAAAGATGAAATTTGGATTTTAACTGATTATAGAAAAGGAGATTTATTTGATGGTGAGGATATTATTGAAGATAGTGTTGTTATTGTAAATAAATTGACAAATAAAAAGTGTGAAATTTTTTGTTCTGAATTTGATAAAATGAGTGAATTAAATGATTAAAGTTGTAGAGTTATTTGCTGGTGTTGGTGGATTTAGAGTTGGTTTAGAAAGAACATCTGATATTTATAATATTGTATGGAGTAATCAATGGGAGCCATCCACTAAAACTCAACATGCTTCTTATATATATATTAAGAATTTTGGAGAAAAGAATCATTCTAATGTAGATATTGGCAAAGTAAAATCAAAAGATATTCCTAATCATGATTTATTAGTTGGAGGGTTTCCATGTTTTGTTGCTGGAACAAAAATACTTACAAAAACTGGTTATAAAAATATTGAAGATGTTCAAATTGGAGATTATGTATTAACTCATAAAAATAGATTTAAAAAAGTTATCGAAACTATGAATAAAAAATCGGATAAGATTCTAAATATAAAAATTAAATATAGAAGAGTTATTTCATGTACAGATAATCATCCTTTTTATTGTCTTGAAAAATATAAAGATGGTTCATTTTCTGATTCTCCTAAATGGATAAATGCAAAAGATATTGATCCTAATATTCATTTTGTTGGAGTTAATAATCATGATTTTCATTTTTGGGATTATGATTTTGTTTCTTTTTTATATTCTTCTTATTCTTTTAATAATAAATTTTGGATTCCTTTTGATTCAATAGAAGAAGAAAATGAAAATAATCTTGTATATAATTTTGGAGTTGAGGAAGATGAATCTTATACAGTTGAAGATATTATTGTTCATAATTGTCAATCATATTCTGTTGCATCTACTAATGCAGAAGGTTTAGCCGGGGGAAAAGGTATTCTTTGGTGGGATATATATAGAATAACGAAAGATAAAAAACCTAAATATCTTTTTTTAGAAAATGTTGATAGATTATTAAAGTCTCCATCATCTCAAAGAGGTAAGGATTTTGCTATTATTTTAGCTTCTTTAAATAATTTAGGTTATTCTGTTGAATGGATGGTAATTAATGCTGCTGAGTATGGTTTTCCACAGAGAAGAAAAAGAACTTTTATCTTTGCGTCTTTAAATAACACTAAGACAGCAAAAGAACTAACGGGTAGTTCAAAAAATATTATTAATAATAAAATGTTGCTTACAAAGGCATTCAATATTAAGGAAATTTATTCTGATGGAATCATTACTGGAAAACTTTCTGATGATTTAGTTGAAATAACTGAAACATTTAATAAAGAAACTCCTAAAAAGAATGCTTTTTTAGATGTTGGTTTTATGAAAAATGGAGTTTATTTCTCTTCTAAATATGAGGCTGATTATTATGGAGAATATTCTTATTTAAAAGATGTTTTAATAGATGAAAAAGATGTTTCAGAAGAATTTTATATAAGTGATGAAGAGTATAAAAGATGGGCATATTTAAAAGGTTCTAAAAAATTTGAACGAGTTGATAAAAAGACAGGACATTGTTATATTTATAGTGAAGGAAAGATGGGTTTTCCTGATGATATAAATAAACCATCAAGAACTATTATTACTGGAGAAGGTGGTAAAGCTGCTTCAAGATTTAAACATGTAATTAAAGTGAATGAAAAATATCGACGGTTAACTCCTATAGAATTAGAAAGATTAAGTATGTTTGATGATAATCATACAGAAGGTGTAAGTAATAGTAAAAGAGCTTTTTTAATTGGAAATGCTTTGGTTATTGGAATTGTTGAGCAATTTGCATTAGAATTAATGCAATATGATGAGTAGATTTCTTATCTCCTCATCCTTGATAAAACTTTTTTAATTTGATATTTAAACATATCTGCTTTCATATATCCTATATTTTTCCAAATGATTTTTCCATTTTCATTTAAAAAGAAAATAGCAGGAGAACCTCTTGAATATAGTTTTTTAGGAATAAAAACTCTACTTCTATTTAATTCTATAAATTGAAAATTATTAACTATTAAATTAAATAATTCTTTATCTTTTTTTATTTCATGTTTTTGTTTTTCACAATATTTACAATAATCTTGAGAAATAATAACTAATATTGGTTTTTTAATATTATCATTTTCTAATGTTTTTAATGTTGCTCCATTAGAAAATGTAAAGAATAAAGAAATAATTATTAAAAATTTTTTCATTATAAAGTATCCTTAAGTTTCTTCTCTCTTTTTATTTGCATATCATAATCTTTTTTAAGGTCTTTACTAAATGTTGGATAGTAATCTCTAACTATATAGTTTGGTCTTTTATAATTAATATGTTGAGTTATCTTTTTATTACTTTTAAAATGTTTTTTTGAATAATATTTCTTTTTAGATATTTTTCTTTTTTTATGAATCCTATTTTTTTTATATGTTGATGTTGTTTTTAAATTCTTTTTTTTATTATAAGCATTTAATTTTTGTTCTTCTTTTTTTGTTTTTTTTGAAATTATTTTTTCATCTTGTTGTAATTTAGCAATTTCTTTATTTATTTTTTCTGTTTCCTTTTCAATTTGTTTTATTTCATTAGATATAGTTTTAGCATTAATCATAGTTGCAAAAACAGATGTTGCTAAAAATAATAATATTCTTTTTTTCATACAATAACTCCTTTATTTTTTTATTATTATAACTAAAAAAAATAATTTTGTTATAATTTCTATTATTTTGGAGATTAAAATGAAAAAAATCCTAAACTTTTTTACTCAGACTTGGATAGGTTCTTTTGGACTTATTTTTTCTATTTATTTTTTTATTATTCAGCACTTTATTGTTCCAAGTGCATCAATGGAAAAAACTATGCTTGTTGGAGATATCTTTTTTGTTAAAAAATTTTCTTATGGAATACCTATACCTAGACTTCCTTTTTTAGAAATAGCTCTTTTTCCTGATATTAATAATAATGGTCATCTTTTTTCTAGCAATGGACCTAAAAAAGGGGATATTGTAGTATTTAGATTTCCTAAAAATGATAAAAAATATTTTGTAAAAAGATGTGTAGCTACAGAAGGAGATGAAGTTATATATTTAGATAAACAATTATTAATTCATTCAAAAGATTCTGATTTTTTTAAAAATAAGGAAACTATTTCTTTTAAGAATAAATTATGGGTATTAAATCCATTTTTAAAAAATGGAGTTAATTATTCTAAAAATAAAAATGATGGTTCTTCTTTTTCTCAATTATTAAATAGTAAAAATTCTATAGATATGATTAAAAAGACAGATTCTAAAATTGGAGTATATTTCTATAAAAAATTATCTAAAAATGAATATTATATGTTAGGTGATAATAGAAATAATTCATATGATAGTAGATTTTTTGGAGCTGTAAAGTACAAATATATTGTTGGAAAGGCTTTTTTTACATTTTTTAGTTTTTCAAATAAAAAGAAAACCTTCTCATTTATAAAATGAGAAGAATTTTTATTAATAAATGCCTAATTTTTTCTTTATTTCTTTAAGGATGTCATATGTTTCAGATTGGTCTTTCTTTTTTTTAGGTTCAATTCCTTTTTCAGCATCTTCATTTTCTTTCAATATTTTAACTTCTTCTTTTGCTAATAAATCAATAGCATCAACAATATCTGAATCTATAATAGTTTTCATTTCTTCTTTATCATCTTTTGCTTGTGAAGATACTTCTTTTACTGAAGCTCTTTTCATTTCAAGACTTTCAATTACTTGTTGATTTATATTTCCTTTTTTTATATCTTCAAGATATTCATTTTTTAAATCTGCTGCTGCTTCAAGTTTATCTTCTCCACCATAAAAAACAGTCATTGCTCCATTTAAAGATGCCATTTTAACTTGTGCAATATCTGGAGTTGTTCCATCTTTTTTATAAAGTTGTTTACTCATAGCTATATCTGTTCTTAATTTTTCTTCTGCTTCTTTAACATCTTCTTTAGCATAATATACAGCCGTATGAGCACTAACTAATACATCATATTTTTCTTTTAAATTATCTATTTTTTCTAATTCTTCTTTAATTTCAGGTTTCATATAAACTCCTATTGTTTTAAAAGATTATATCTATAATTTTGTTTAAAGTCAAGAAAGTTTAAGTTTCTTTTGGTATAATTTTATTAAAAAAGAGGGTGTATGAAAAAAATAATTTTATTAATTTTATTCTCAATATTTTTATTTTCAAATGAAAATACATTATTTAATTCAGAAGAATCTAATTCTAGTAAGGAAGCTAAAAAATTAATTTCTGAATTAAAAGAGAATCCTATTATAATAGAGAAAAAGAAAACAGTTAAAATTCATAAAAGGAATTTTAAACAGATAGAAAAAGATATTTCTGCTGATTTAAATTTAGTAAATAATAATCTTATAGATATGAAAAATATTATATCAAATGGATTTAAAAATAAACTTCCTTTTGAGAAAATTTTAAAAGAACTTGAAGAGATTAAAATATCTGATTTTTCAGATAAATATCTTAGAGATTTATCTGTTCTTAAAGATTCAAAGGTAAAAGATAACTTAATATTAAAAGTTAATATTTTAAAAAAGAAAATAAATGAAGTTAAAGAATTGAAGGCGAATCTTGTTCAAAAAATAGAAACAAGAGCTACATTAGAAGAGACTGTTGTTTCTAAAACAAAGATAGATGTTTATCTATCTTATCTAAATAATAATTATGGTAAAAAATATAATAAATATTTATCTTATTTTTATTTAGATATTGGAAAATTAATTTTATTTTTTGGATTAATGTTTTTATTTATTTTTATGGGATTAATTTTTAATTACATTTTAAATATATTATTTTCTATTCTTTCTCGAGTTCAAGAAGATGATGATTTAGAGAATAATGATTTTAATTCTATTAAAAAACCTATGTTATTCTTTTTTATTTTAATTGGTTTTCAATTAGGATTAGAAGTTTTAGTATATCCTAATATTTTACCTTTAAAATTAACATTAATTTTTATAACTTTAAATACTTTAAATCTTTTTATTATCTCTTTAAAATTAGTTGATATTATTTTATATATATTAAGTCATAAAAATATAATTAAGGCAAAAAGAACTGAACTTATAAATTTATTAAGTCGAGGATTTAAATTAGTTATATTTTTAATATCTTTAATTTTTTTATTTTCAAAATTTGGTGTGGATACAACAAAAATTATTGCTTCTCTTGGAATTGGTTCATTAGCAATAGCTTTTGCTTCTAAAGATATGTTATCTAAGTTTTTTGCTGGAATAAAATTAATAATTGATGATTCTTTTTCTATTGGTGATTGGGTATTTTTTCAATTTAATGGAAAGGAAGGTACTATAATTGATGTTGGATTTTTAAATACAACTATTAGAACTTTTGATAATGCTTTACTTGTTATTCCTAATTCTAAAATTAGTGAAGGTAGTTATATTAATTGGAGTAGAAGAAGAATAGGTAGAAAAATAGGTATGAAATTAGGAGTAAAATATTCTTCTAAGGAAAAAGATTTAAAACAATGTCTTATTGATTTAAGAGAAATGTTGAAAAATCATCCAGGTATTTCTCCATCTAATGTAAATTTTTCTAAAAAGAAAGTTCGAGATGGAAAACTTGTTTCTATAGGTGATAGTCTTGGATTAAAAAATACATTAATGGTACATTTAACTAAATTTGCTGATTCAGGAATTGAAATTGATATTTATGCTTTCTCTAAGACAGTTGTTTGGTCTGAATGGAGAGATGTTGTTGAAGATATTATGTTTGAAGTTATGAGAATCTTAGAGAAGAATAATTTAGAGTTAGCTTTTCCTTCTCAATCTATTTATATTGAAAAGACAGAATAGTCTTTTCAGTTATCTTTATTAATTATCTTTAAATAATGTATTAGAGATATGCCTACATCATAAGCAAGATTTACAGGAACTGCATTTCCTATTTGTCTATATTGTGAGGAAATAGACCCCGTAAACCTCCAATTATCAGGAAATGTTTGTAATCTTGCACTTTCTCTTATTGAAATGGGTCTATGTTCTAATGGATGACATCTTTCTGTTTGTTTTTGTGATGGGCTACATAGAATTGTTGGGCTTGGTTCATCAAAAGCAAGTCTTTTAGCAATTCCTGTTCTTCCTCCCTTTGCATAAAATGTAGTTAACATATAATCTTTTTGAGTTTTAACAGGTAAACTTCTCCAATTCCCTCCTTCTGGAACTTTTTTCATTACTTTTAATTTCTTTTTTGAATATCTTTGTCCTTTTGAGTCCGTTACATCTGTTTCATAAAGAGTACCTTTATAAAAAGCATCTCTTACTGTTTTTTCTTCTCCTCTAGATGGAGGCCAAGGGAAATTATCTCCTTTATATAAATCTTTTCTAACACCTATTAAAAATAGTCTTTCTCTTTTTTGAGGAACATTATGTTCTATTGCCTTTAATATTTTTGGAGGAAATACATAGAATCCAATTTCTTCAAAAACATTAATCATTGTTTCTAATGTTTTTCCTCCATCTTGATTTAAAAGACCTTTAACATTTTCAAGTAAAAATAATTTAGGTTGAACATCTTTTAAAATTCTTGCAAATTCATAAAATAAAGTTCCTCTTGTATCTTTTAAACCTAATCTTTTCCCAGCATGACTAAATGGTTGACATGGAACTCCTCCCGTTATAAGATCAGGAATATATTTATATTCTAAGAGATTTATATTTTTTATATCTTGAAACATAACATCCCAATTCGGTCTATTTAAATTTAATGTTCTTACTGCATCAGCATCTATTTCATTTAATAATAAATGTTCAAATCCTGATTGTTCTAAACCAATAGATAAACCACCAGCTCCTGCAAATAAATCAATTGTTGTATACATAAATTCTCCTTTTTTTATAAAAATTTACTTTTTTTTGTAATATTATATCATTTTTTATTCATTTATAAAGATTCTTTAAGCAAACTTTATATATAATTAACTTTATAGATGATAGGCATCTATAACAAAGGCGAAGAATTAATTTTTTAATTCTTTAATAATAAAATTTAACATAAAGAGGAATACACATGGCAGAAAGAAAAAATAGAGATAATAAAAACGATAGAAATGGTTTACTAAAAGTAGAAAAGAAATCAAAAATTAATAAGCAAAACCTTTCTAGATACTCCGTAACAACAAAAGATCTAAAAGATAAAGAAACTGTTTTTGGTTTTGATGAAGAAACTCAAGAAATTTCAGAATATAGAGCTGAAATGAAAGATGGTGAAATTATTTTGAAAGATGAAAAAGGGTTTATGGTTCGTTTTATTGATATACTATTTATGACTGAAAAAGAAGCTCAAAAATATAAAGAAGCTCC
>Ga0256828_1001116_pt1 | contig 17150 bp, 20 predicted proteins | sample CV88metaG_FD_185993 | JGI IMG/M metagenome (GOLD analysis project Ga0256828, IMG submission 185993) | Hydrothermal vent microbial communities from East Pacific Rise, Pacific Ocean - CV88 | ecosystem: Environmental > Aquatic > Marine > Hydrothermal vents | place: Pacific Ocean: East Pacific Rise...
ATGAGTTCCATGAGCGCTCACTCCATGCCGACCTCTCTTTGGCACTCTCTTTGGAGTCACAAACCATTCTTCGAGATGATCTGAAGATACTGGTGATGTCCGCCACCCTCAACACCGATGCCATCTCAAAGCTCTTAGACAATGCTCCCGTCATCGAGAGTCAGGGACGAAGCTACCCCGTAGCGCGCATCTACCTCGACCCGGCAACACCCCAACCCTCATTCAAAGAGATAGGCACATTCACTGCCCAAGCCATACTGCGTTCACTCAAAATAGATGAAGGCAACATCCTTGTCTTTCTTCCGGGTGTACGGCAGATCAAAGAGGTGGAAAAACTGCTTCGGCCACACATTGGCAAAGATATCCTACTCGCCCCGCTTTATGGCAATCTTAGTAAAGAGGCACAGCACCAAGCCATAGAGCCACCGCCAAGCAGCAAACGCAAAGTCGTTCTTGCAACCAACATCGCCCAAACCTCACTGACCATCGAAGGTATTAAGGTGGTCATCGACTCGGGACTGCACAATGTTTCGGTATTTAACCCCTTTTCGGGTATGGACAAGCTTGAAGTACAGTTCATCAGTAAAGACAGCGCCATTCAACGAGCAGGACGGGCAGGGCGTTTGAGTGCAGGAAAGTGCTACCACCTCTGGCACGTATCCAAGATACTCCCCAAGCATGACACCCCAGAGATCCTCCAAGCCGACCTTAGCCAACTGGTACTCGAACTTGCCAAGTGGGGTTGTGACGATGTTACCACCCTCTCATGGCTGGACACCCCACCGCTTACTTCACTCAACCATGCCCAAACCCTGCTGCAAAGTTTGGGTGCCTTGGATGAGAAAGGGCACATCACCCCACACGGCGAAGCGATGCAGCGCTACGGTCTGCACCCAAGGCTGGCACACATGATGCTCAAAGCCAAAGCGATGAATCTAAGCTATGAAGCCTCACTCCTTGCCGTACTGGTCACGGAAAAGGATATCTTTACATCCAACTACCAATCTGTGAACCTGCAAGAGCGGGTAGAGACCCTGCACGATGTGGCATGTCAAAACACCATCAACGGCTCATTCGTCGACCTCAAACAGTGCCGCTACCTCCTTGCCAATGCCAAAAAGCTCGAACCCAATCGTTCTGACACCCTGCACACCGAGATGCTTGGCATCCTCCTTGCCTTCGCCTACCCCGACCGCATCGCCCAACTGAGACATACTAACGGTACCACCTACCTGCTCAGTAACGGCAAAGGGGCGCACCTGCATGCAGACGACACACTCTTCAACACCCCTTACCTCGTGGTCTCAGACCTCAACGCCAAAGAGAGCAACGCCACCATCTACAAAGCCCTGCCTATTACCCGTACGCAACTACAAGAGCATATGCAGACTGTCACAGCTCAACGCATCACATGGAATGAGACACAAGCACGCGTAGAGGTCAGAGAGGTGCAGATGCTCGGCAAGCTCACGCTTCAGGAGAAACAACTCCAAACTGCCAATACCCCCGAAGTGACCGAAGTACTTCTCGAAGAGCTTGAAGCGATGGGCTTGGAGGTGCTGACATGGAGCAAGGAAGCAACAAGACTCAAAGAGCGGGTCACATTCTTGCACCATCACCAACAGGGCTTCCCTGATTTCTCCGATGCGTGGCTTACAGAAAACCTCGATATCTGGTTAGCCCCCTACCTTGAGGGCATCACCTCTCTTAAAGGTCTACAAAGTCTCGACCTCCACCCTATTCTGCTCGGACAGCTCAGCTACGAACAGACCCAAATGCTCGATCGCCTCGCCCCTGCCAAACTCAAAGTCGCTTCAGGCTCCAACATCGCCATTGACTACCACAACCCCGAACAACCCGTCCTTGCCGTTCGTTTACAAGAGATGTTCGGCACTACCGATACTCCAACAATCATGAATGGTAAGGTCAAACTGATGCTCCACCTCCTCTCCCCTGCTCACCGCCCTATGCAAGTGACACAGAACCTGGCAAACTTCTGGGCAACCACCTACGATGAAGTGAAAAAAGAGCTAAGAGGAAAATACAAAAAACACTACTGGCCTGACAACCCGCTGGAAGCGCAGGCTACGAGCAGGACAAAGAAGCAGATGTAGCAAAACTACTTTGAGTTGCATACCATAAAATCATATAAATATTACATTATATCGCCCTTTTATGTACCAGGCTATTGACAACTTTACTCCATAGAAGTATAATCAAAATGGTGTCAGGTGACCCAAAGAGGTACCTGTCATCACCCATTTTATAAAATCGGAGGATATAAACATGAAAGTTGGAGATATTGTAATTTTGGCGAACTTGGGAGAATTGAAAGTCTATGAGGCCAATCCTAGAGACCTTGAAGCTGAAGCGGGATTGGCACCCACCCATATCAAACTTGACCTTATCAATGATAAAAACTATATCGATGCACATAAAAAACTCCATGACACGGTCACCGATCAAGCCGGACAGTTCAAAGGCGGAAGCCAAGGGCGTGGTGAATTTACCCAAGGAAGCATCGGAGAGAAGCATACTCTTGAAAAAGAGATGGAAGAGAGGGTTATCCGAGAGATTGCCGAAGATATAGATACTATTATTGCACAAAAACATGCACGTACATTTGTCGCAATGCCGGATATGATATTTAAACGCGTACTTGACCTTGTCTCTTCTGATGCAAAAGCAAAGATATTTAAAAGTGTCGAAAAAGACCTGATGAAGGTCAACAAAACAGAACTGCCAGACGTTCTTAGTAAAGCATAAAAATAAAAAAGGGGCATCTGCTCCTATTCATTGAAGTGACGATACCGCTTCAGTTCCCTATATTCACAAATAAATGATATATTTTCTGTACGGTATCGCTGTTTATACCACATATAAACCCTGTCACAGTCATTTTCATTATAGTGGTTGATAATCACAAGCTTACCATCATCTAAAAACTGTTCCATACCTGTGCTGTCCCACCAATTTTTATTATCACTGTAGGATTCATAAAGCACCCCGTCAAAATTTTCAAAACCCTCTACCGTATTTTTTGCCATACACTTCATCCCTTTGGCATGGGTATAATTGCATAAGGCATTGATGTATGCTTTTGCCTCCGTCACAGTTGCTTTGAGTTCGTAGGTCACACGTGTCTCCTCGTCAAACCAGTCCATATTGTCAAACTCGACCCAGTCAAGCCCCCATGCCGCCATTTTATCGATGCGCCGCTTCATAACATCTACAATACCCGTTGTCGTCTCGCTTACAAAGTATTCTCCCTCCCACTGGGGCCACTCTTTGCTGCTTAAGTACGGCTTCAACACGTCAAAATCATCACGCCATTTCTCACAAGTCCCCACGGAAATATAGCCTGCTACTTCATTATCCTTCTCTTTAATGGATAAAACATATTTATAAATATTATCTTCGAACGGGTCTATCAGAACATAGGCATTGACAGCATTTTCAAGTATTTCATCGATGGAGTCAGCTTGATAGTTTTCCTGGTAAGCCTGATTGTATACCGGTTTTACTTGCACATAGTACATACTTAGAACAGCCAATAATACGGGAACATACATATCTAACATTGATTATACCTTTATAGATCGATTGCATATGACTTCAGCATTTCAAAGTCTATCAGTTCGAGCATTCTCTCATGTGTTGCATGGATGAAGATCTGTAATGCACCAATTACATTCCTTTGCATTCGGATTCACTCTTATTGCTGTTCCTTTTCCGGAGGGCAAACAAAGTATCGCATATTAACCTCTGCCAGTGTTTCATTCCAGCCGATATAGGCAGTGTGGGTCTCCTCCTCTACACGGAGCCAATTATCAGGAAAGTAATGATGAAAAATTCTTTCAATATCATAACATTTTGGTACGATGGCAACCCAGACAAAACCGATTACCTTAAGTGAGGGTATCTCTTTACTACTGCGCATCAGATCACGCAGTTGTGATTCAATCTCACAGACTGGAACCTCTTTGTCATAAACAGAAAGCTCGATTGTTGCTTTGAACATGCCGTTATCAATCACTTTCTTCCACTTATCTCCATCACGTTTGGGAAGATAGCGATATGCTTCTTCCACTCTTCCCGAACAAAGATATGAAATCTGTTTCACACATCCGGAGATCTTCCGAGCTAGCTCCTGAAGTTGTTCGGGTTCATATATCTCCGGGGTTACCCCTCCCGTACCGATCAGTCCCTCTTCATCAAATACCTCTTTACAGCTCTCATCCATACGGGAACGGTGATGTACAACCGCTACCGGAAAGTTCGCCCGCCAATGCAGATGACTGTCCCGATCAATCCGTTCGCGGAACGCTTCTTTCTCAAAGGGGACAATACAATGCAGTACCTTCTCCAAATGTGCGACGATCTTTTGCATCTATTCTCCTTCTTAACATAATGATAAGATTATACTACATTTCCATCAGTGCTTCAACTTTTTAAAATGCTGCATTCTACCTAAAAGAAAAGAGAGCTCCAGACGGTCAATAGCACGATCAATGGGATAAAGTGCCAGAAGATAGTCTTTTGTATCCATTTCACCATCTTGATACGCCTCATAAAGATACCGCTGCTTTCTCTGCAGCAAGCGAAGCTGTTCCAGACGTGTTTCCATCTCTTCTGCACTCCTTTAAAAGGAACGGCTTACACTTCCTGCACAAAAGTATAGAAGTATATATCGTTCAACAAGATAAGCGTATTATATTCCCATGACACAAGCAGAAGAAGAGCATTTTTGAGAAAAAAAGATTTTAAGGATGCCTAGAAAAATTATAATATTAATAAATATCTATATAAAATACTGCTCTTTTACATACGTGAGTGCTTCTTCTTTACTCTCTATTACACCATCCATCTGAAGCTGATAGGCTTCAGCAAGGATCTTTTTAAACCGTGCCGAAGGCTCCATTCCCAGAGCGATCAAATCTCTGCCCAGTAAAAAAGGTTCCATGGGCTTCTCTTTTACCTTCAGCTCTTCCGCCCGTACAAGCAGCCATTTCCCGGCAGGATACTCCCTGCTCCCTGCTCCCTGCTCCTTCAATTCTCCTCTACCAAAATAGTCAGCTGTTGCGACAAGTACAAGCTCTTCTATGTTCACCTTCGTCGCCAACCGCCTGATAGCACCCGCCTTTGCACCCTGAGCGTAGAACTGAGAAGGTTTGAGATGATGTTCCACCAAAGGCAGAATACTTTCGATAAAGTCATGTTCATTGGTAAGACGGTACATGAAAGCCTGGGTGGGTTCGATGCCCGCTTTTTCGTGACCGATCGCACGAATACGTGCGAAGCGTTGAGCGCTGAGCGTTGAGCGTTGAGTGGGAGACCAACGAATAGTTTCACCATTTTTAAACTCTATAGTTGTTGTTAGCGGTTTACCAAAGTCATGACATAGAACAGCAAACAAAAGCTTTAACTTTTGTTTCTCCCTCATTTTTAATTTTTCATTTTTAATTTTTAATTCACCCTGCATGGCATCCAGTGCCATGAAGGTGTGCGTCCACACATCTCCTTCCGGATGCCATTTGGGATCTTGCGGACATGCTACAAGCGCATGAAGCTCGGGAAAGTAGCGTTCGGTAATACCCCACTCCCTCATCAGCTCAAAACCGATGGAAGGCTTGGGTGCTTTGAGCAGGAGTTTTTTCCACTCTTCAAAAACCCGCTCTTTAGGGAGTTCTTCAAGCATGCTACCCTTTACCATCTCGTTACAGAGTTTCGCTGTCTCTTTGGCCACTTCAAACCCAAAGCGTGCGGCAAACTGTACCGCACGATAGACACGCAGTGGGTCTTCGACAAATGTCACCTCATCAATATGACGCAGTACCCCATACTGAATATCTTCCAATCCACCGAAGGGATCGAGTATCTCACCGCTGATCATGTCATAGCCCATAGCATTAATGGTAAAATCTCGCCGTTTTGCTGCCTCTTTGAAGCTTAAAGATCCGTTCACACTCACACTGAACCCTCGGTGTCCTTTGCCTGTCTTTAGCTCTTTACGGGGGAATGAGAAGTCATACTCCTCCTCTCCAACTCTAAGTTTGACGATACCGAAACTTTTACCGACCTGATTGACACTGCCAAAACGTGCAAGAATGGACTCAAGTTCCTCAAGCCGTTCAAGTCCGTAGACTTCAACATCATAATCTTTCACTTCTCTTCCCATCACCATATCACGCACCGCACCGCCTACAAGCAGAGCACGTGCACCCTCATCTTTCAAAGTTTTTACAATGGTCATCAGTGTTGACGGTAGTTTCATAAGCTCTCTTTTAGTCTCACGTTACGTTATGATGCCACAAAAGCGCTAAGGGATACAACTGAGGATAGATTTATCCATTTTAGTATATGATGTAGTCAAAAAAGGATACCATGATGCTTACGAACGACTTTACCCAAGCCATGCAATTCAGACACGCCTGCAAACTGTTCGACAATAGCAAGAAGATACCCGAAGAGACACTGCGCTACATCCTTGAAACGGGACGTACCTCCCCTTCCTCTTTTGGGATGGAACCGTGGAAATTCCTTGTGGTCAGGAATGATACGCTCAAGTCCAAGCTTCGCCCGCTCTGCTGGGATCAGCCGCAGATCACCACCTGTTCGGATCTTGTTATCATTCTGGCTGCCATTGAGAGTGTCAGACCCCAAAGCGGTATTCCACAAAAACGTTTTGCCAGACGCCCCCTGCCGCCTGAGCAGATAGAAGGCTATATTGAACTATACGGAAATTTTCTTGCTGATACATTTTCAAATGATCAAAAAACATACTGCTGGACTGCAAGGCAAACCTATATTGCTCTGGCAAATATGATGACGGCCGCTGCCTATGAAAAGGTCGACTCCTGCCCCATAGAGGGTTTTGAGAAGGAACATGTGGAAAAACTGTTGGAGATAGACACGTCCAAATACCAGGTTGCCGTGATGGTCGCATTCGGATACAGGGTCAATCCTCAGAACGATCAGCTCAGACTTCCCTTTGAAGAGGTAGTTGAGTTTCTTGATTAAAGGCTACGGCAGCTTATCTGCCATAGTAAGAGATGAGGCTTGCCTTGCCTAGTGTATGTGCGTTGATCTGAAAACCGACGATCGGTGCATTGGTACTCTCTTTGACAGGAAGCTTCTCCACATCCAATGCATATACTGTAAAAATATAACGGTGTGGTTTATCACCTTTGGGAGGACATGCTCCGCCAAAACCGGGATTACCGTAGTCATTTTGTACCTCTATTACACCTTTGGGCATCTCTTTGCTTGAAGCTCCTGTATCGATCTGGTGTACTTTGGCAGGAATGTTCACCACGATCCAGTGCCACCATCCGCTGCCCGTAGGTGCATCAGGGTCATACATGGTCACTGCAAAACTCTTGGTACCTTCCGGTGCACCTTCCCACTGAAGCTGCGGAGAGGTGTTCTTTCCCGTACATCCGAAACCATCAAACTCCTGTACCTTTGTCAGCTGTCCCATAAGGTCACTGCTTTTCAGTGTAAAGTTACCTGCCAGTGTCACAGTTACTGTCAATGTCAATGTAGTTAATAGTCGTTTAATCATCATCGTCTCCTTACCTCTAGGTTTATCTTCAGATTGTAACATGTTTCATTTTCGTTTCGGGAACATCAATCCTACACGCTCTTTATAGTCCTGATACTCTTTCCCCAGCTCCCTGACAAGATCTCTCTCCTCAAAATAGAGTCCGATGAATATATATACGGTAAACCCTACAGCCATCAACAGATGCCCGTAACTCATTACCGGTGTCAGCCACATTCCCATGAGCACACCCAGCTGAATAGGATGGCGGATAAACCGATAGAGCTGCTTCTCTTTAAACACTACAGGGCGTGCCTCTTTCCCTGTCAGGTACAGGTAGACCTGCTGTAGTCCGAAAAGTTCAAAGTGGTTGATGATAAAACTGGCATAGACAGAGAGCGACCAGCCAAACACAAAACCAAACTCCAACAGCCATTTCCCTATGCCCTCTTCCACTTTCCACAGATAGCCGTCTATAGGCTGATAAAAGAGACACATCATAATGAATGTGACACCAGAAAGCAGCACATAGGTACTCCGCTCGCTCGCTTCAGGGATAGAACGGGTAAGCATACGCTTGAACCCTTCTCGTGCCATCACCGAATGCTGCAAACCGAAAAGTGCTATCAGCCCGATATCGATCAGTATCGCCGACATCGTATCAACTCTCTGTGGCATATTAATATTATTTGATATTATATCCCAATCACTTATGTATAGTATGAGCCATATCTGCCCGACAAGCCCGACCACATAGGCAAGAATGCCATAAATAAAGATCATCCACCTGTGCATCATACCCTCACTCCATCGTGTTCAAGTAACACTTTTTTTGCATTCAATCCTCCGGCATATCCATGCAGCAACCCGTCACTTCCCATAACTCTGTGTTTATATCTCTTTTTTCATGACCTTGATATACGCATCATTTTGTCTGCGCCTTTTTGAAACTCATAACCGGTCTGCTCAATGCTTACAGCATACCCTTTCTCTTTCAAATGCTCCATCACAGGCGCTACGAAAGGAGAGGGTTCGTTCGTCAATGTTACAAGCGGGAAAATACGTACCTCTTTGGCAACACGCAGCATCTCCTCTATGGCTTCTTTATGGAACGCTTCATCCAGATGGTCACTGTAGAGAAAAAGCAGATGTGAACTGAGTGCTAAATCAAAGCTATTATCTTCAAAAGGAAGATTCGGCAGTTCAGCTTCGACATATCTGCCCTCCTCTTTGCCATCTTCATAATCCATCAAAAACTCCATCATCGCCTCAATGCGGATATACTCCAGAGATTCCAGATCGGGGATACTTTTCCAGACAAACTTGTCAGCATTGGCCTTGACCTCATCCATCACCACAGGAGCCACCTCATCGATGCGTTTCATGATCTCTTTTTTCTCATAGGCATACAGCGGATCGATGGAGACGACTTCTCCGCCGTCATAGTCCACTTCCGTATTAAAACTGCTTGGTCCGTCACCACATCCGAGGATCTTTTTGTTCAGCACATCCTCCTGTGTCAGGTTGAACATCTCCATATACTCTTTTTTACTGCGTCCCCAGGGAATAATATTTTCCAACTTCATTGTGTGTTCCTTCTTTTAAAGATTGCACTCTATATATTGATATCTTTTTTGTGTAATTGTAGCAGATAACCGACCATATATACCGTACCGATGATCATACCGGGTAAGAGTGTCAAAAAAATATGCTGCGTACCCACCATATTATGAATCATTGCCTGTCCTCCAACAATAACAGCAAAACAAGCACATACATACAATACTAACTGCATAAAGTTTTTAGAGATACGATGGATTATTTCCAAATACATCGCCAGTATAAAAGTATTGATAAAACTCATACTCCCTTGTGCTACAGCAGATTTTTCTGCTCCAATAGTATTAGCAGCATACGCCCATGTACCGTAGATAAAGAACGCCACTGTAGCATTCATCAGTATCTTCCTGTAAGGCAGTGTCCGTACCATCACACCACCACCTTGTAATCAAGTAACATCTCATCTCCCGTCATACCACGGAAACCAAACTGATATGCAGGAGCTTCCTGAATGACGATCTCAATATCGACCGAAGGTATGCCTGTCTCTTTTCGAATACGCTCAAAAAGCAGTGCGATCAGCCGCTTTTTAGTCTCAACCGTACGCCCCTCCATCATCATGATCTCAATAATGATATAGCGATGACTCCGGTTGCTTGGGTAGAACATATCCGCCTCATCCATCGGAAAGAACCGGTGGAACTTTTTCTCTTTTGGAAGATGTAACACTTCCGTTACACAGAGATGTATTACCTCTGAAAGTGCTGTTTTTACGGCATTTAAATGGGTCTTTTTCCCATACACTTTTACTTGTGCCATGATAAAACCTTATTAATATTTAAAAATATAGTATTAGAAAATAGTGTTTTTTGCACTACATTCCTGTAGCAAAAATCGTAAACAGTGATAGTAAGAGTATCAGCTAAAAAAAGAAGTAGTGGCTAACGCCACCAGGTAAGGAGCATCATTGTAGTGTTTTGTATGGTATTAAAATTATTCATTGTCTGCTCCTTGTAGATTGTGTTGGTGACAGTGTAATCACTTTTTGATTAAACTCAGGTATAGAACATATTGTTATACATTGATGTCGCCCAGGCGAACTGTGCCTTTCCTTTTCCGACACCGTTATGTTTCCAGTCCTCATCAGTAATACTGCTGTTAAATTCCGTTTCACCATGGGGACCGTACTTGTAGTCAGAAACAAGCGTGATCTCTCTGTCAGGCTGTGTAGAGACGATAGAGACACAGAAGGTGGTAGGTGTTTCCCATTTCATCTTCTTGTGTGCCATATCTTCAGCGATCATCTTCGCAAGGATGGCACCTTCAGTGTAGGCAGTATTACCCGATTTTGAGAAGCCCATCGGACGAATGTCACCACATCCAAAAATATTCTCATGCCCTTTGAAACGGTAGGTATAGACATCCAGATTCGCTTCTATACGGTTGTATGGTGTTTGTGTTGTAAGCCCCAGATCTTCAAGCAGTTTTGGTGCTCTGACATTGGGGTAGATAGCCGCATCATCAAACGAGATCTCGTCAAACTCTGTCTCAACGATCTTTTTATCCAGATCGATACTCACGATCTTTGAGCCGGAAATATACTCTATCTGATCTTTATAGAGTTCATTAAAGGCGCTGTGGAAGCCCTTCTCTTTGATGGTAATGTCATTGTTCTCATCGACCAGTACCACTTTGCCTTTGATCTTGTGTTTCTGAAAATAGTCTGCGATCAGGCAGGCACGTTCATACGGTGCTGCCAGACAGCGGTAGTTGCCGTTAGGCACTGTTAGAAGGAAGATACCACCCTTAAAATTCTTGATCTTGCGTTTGAGTGTCAAATGCTCCGAACCGGGAATGAATGCAGGCGGATAAAGCGTATGCAGTCTCTTTTCAAATGCTTCATCTCCTTTGCTCCAGTTGTAGTAGTCATAGGTAATCCCTGTTGCAAAAACCAGATAGTCATAGGAGAGGTCACCTGCAGTCGTATGCAACACATTCTCTTTGGCACTCAACCCTGTTGCCGTTGCCTGAAAATAGTCATACCCGAAGTTATTCGCCGCATCAATATAGCTGTGCGTCAGGAAATCCATATCGACCAGGTCGACCAGCCAGGCATTGCTGACCGGACAGGAGATAAACTCATAACGTTTCTCAACCAGTGTTACCTCTGCTTGGGGTACCAGTGCTTTGATGTTCTTGGCAAATGCCAATCCTGACCAGCCACCGCCCACAACAACCACTCGAGGATTCTTCCCGGTTTTTTTAGCCAGTGTTTTTGTATATAATGTCTCTTTTTTTTCTGTTTTGTCACTCGCCGAAAGCGATGCTGTAGAAGCCAGCAATAGCGCTTTGGCACTGTTTTTCAGGAGTTCTCGTCTATTCATCTATCACTTCTTATCATTATTTTTCGTCGAAGTTATACCATAAATAGATTACCGCTCTGTTAATTTTTTTCCATTTTCTGTACAAACCAGCTAAATGTTCCCTCTGCACACACATCACCCGCTTCATCTTTCAAAAGCACACTGACCGTAATGCTCCCTCTCCCTTTCCGGGCAAACATTATCTCAAACTTCTCCAGAACCTCATCACTCACGTCTGCAACAGCATAGACCGCATCTTCAACCGGCTTTTTGTACTTCATGCTCCCCTCTCGCAATAGAGGAACCACTTTTCCTGCAAGTGCGGGAAACAGCCGCTGCAGAAACAACCCGCTCTGGCTCTCTGCCAGCGTATAAAGTGCACCTGCATGCAGTGTACCCAAATGGTTGGTAACAGGTGCATTGCATCTAAGTGTCAGTATATCTTCTGTCAGTTTCTCTATGCCTGTATGCTGTGCATAAGGAACGATCATAGTACACCTTTTTGACTATACGCAGTCAGTATCCTACCGTTTCGTAAAAGTGTACCCGCATGCTCTATGGCATCAAACACATCCTTTTGCGTCCACCCCATCGCATAGAGCACATCAAAATCTTCCGCAGTACACTCTATGCTTTCATAGATTGTTTTGATGGCAAACTGCGCCAATGCTTGATGTTCACTATCGAGTGGGATCATCCCAATATCTTCAATGACTGCATCCAGTACTTCTTGTGCATACCCTTTCTCCTGAAGCATCTTGGTATTGAACATTTGACAGTACACATACCCCTCTCTAAAAGCAATATACAGTCGTAAAAAGGTGAACAGATCAAAATGAATATGCGGATGTCTTGCCAATCTTACAGCCGCAGTTAGGAACTCTTCCAAATAGTCTGCCTCAATATTCCCAAGAAATGCCATTTGCGGAGGCACCGTACCATAAACTGCTTCCACTCTTCTGAAGATCTTTTCCAGCCTCTCTTCTTGTACAGTATTTTCTTTTACCATGAACATAGATATATCCTTTGCCTCAATTAGACTATTTGGTCTAGTAAGAGTATAGAGAAGTTCCCCTTAAATTAGACTAAATAGTCTAATTAGGATTTAAAAGATTCCAGTTGGGAAAGAATAAAGCTGCTCTGCTCTAAAAAAGATTTGCTTGAGGAGAGTGTAGGAGAGAGAGAAAGAATACCCCAAGTGGCACTGAGAAGATAACGTGCAAAAGATTCAGGCTGTAATGCCGTACTGAACTCCCCTTCGTTAATGCCCTCCCCAAGTAGCAATGCAAGTTTATGATGCTGTTGATCATACTTCTCAAGCAGCAACGCATCAAACTCACTGTCAACAGGAGAGAGTTCTACCATCAGACGGTAAAGCGGACAACCATAGGTAATGAGCGGTCGGTTCTTTGCTATAGCTGCGTAGGTACTGCGTATGCGGTGCATCACACTCTCATCCTCTTTTTTTTCAAAAACAAAGAAGTGGTCAATTTTGACAAAAAGACGCTCCCTTATCATCACCATCACCAGTGCTTTTTTGGAACCAAAATGGTGGTAGAGAGAGCCTTTGGGAACCCCTGCTTTTTTTAAGATGGCATCAATGGATGTAGCGGCATATCCGTTAATATAAATCTCATCAAAGGTCACATCGAGTAGTTTTTCTCTGGCGTTTTGTTTTTTCATAATGATATGATAACACGTTTATACAATAGAATAAATCATAGAAAGAAGTAAAAAAGAAAAGCGAGGGCTTTAAGCCCCGAAAGAAGAGATGAAGTTTTGTTACTTCATCATTTTTGAAGCAGCACCTGTCGCTGCATCTTTTGCTTTGTTTGTTGCAGCATCCACAGCACTGTTTGCTGCTTCTTTCGCTACTTCAGTCGCTTTCTCTTTTGCTGCATCAACTACTGCATCTGCAGCACTTGCTTCTTTTTTCTCACCACCGGTGATCTGACCTGCGATCGCTTCAATGTCCGCATCACTCAGATTTTTCACCTGTCCAGCCATCACACCTTTCATTGCACCGCCAAAAGTACCTGCTTTGTACCCTTTAAGTGCTGTCACGATCTCCTCTTTGCTCATATCTTTTACGATCTTTGAAACATTCATCGCTTTTTTCTCAAAGTTCTGTCCGTGACATCCTGCACATGCCGCTGTACTTACTGCAAATGCAGAAGTTGATGCAAGTGCTGCTACTGTTAGTGTTATGATTGTTTTTTTCATGGTATATCTCCTAAAGTTTGAATTAAGCAGTTATCATACTGCAACATTATTACTGTACTATTACCCCAAATCCATAACAGGATTCACGCAATATTATCATTTAATTATCAAGAAATCGTGAAGTCAGTTCTTCACTGTGGGTTTTCCCACCTTTATCCAACCGTTCTCGATGCCACCTTTGAGCTCATAAACATGCTTGAACCCCATCTGATCAAGCCCCTGTCCCAACGCTTTGGTACGATTGGCATGTGCACAGTAGATGATAAACGGCTGATCCTTGTCTTTGATCATGCGTCCAAGATCATAGAACCAGTTGGCAAGGTCAGGCTGTCCATTCGGGGTAAAGAACATCATCTTGTGCGCTCCTTTGATGATGCCTGTCTGTTTCCATTCACCCGGTGTACGAATATCGATAACCGGTACGCCTTTAGCCTGCATCTGCTCAAGTTCAGTAGGTGTGATCGCCTTGAACTCAGCAAAGATCGCTGTGCTTAACAGCACCGTCAGTAACAATAGTTTTTTCATTCCTGTTCCTTTTAAATATAAAATTTCCTGAAGTGTACTATAGAAAGGTTAACCTGTCTTTGTCTTTTGCACATCATATCTTTATAACACCATACAAACTAATACATAGGTAATACTTATCATATAGACTTTATCTCACTACTTTGGTAGTGAATCTTCTAAAAGGATAAATCATGAAAAAAATGACAATACTCATCGCTCTTGTTGCGATTGTATTCGGACTTACCGGATGTGAATCCAACTATGACCAGAGAAAATCAGGTATTATCAGTGCCAAAACACTCTCCTCTTACATTAAAAACTGGAAAGAGAACCGACCTAAAGGGGTAACAGGAAGACTCATTGTGTTTCAGGCAGGTGCTACCTCAAACGGAAAATTCCTTCAACACAATGACAGTGATGTCCTTGTCTACCAAATCCCGGCAGGTGGTGCGTGTGATCCATCCTATATGCGTCATGACGGTATCAGTAATATTCCCGGTGCATTGCTTGACGGACCTCATGTAGACGGTATGATCAACATGTTTGGGATCGATCCGGAAAAAGACTATGTCGTCTTTGCCGTAGGTGAAGGTTCGACAACCATGCGTGAAGTGGTACGCTCATGGTGGGTACTGGCATACTGGGGCTGGCCAAAAGAGCGTTTGGCTTTCCTAAGCGGTTCGGTTACTTACGACTTTTCTAAATCAAGCGGGCTTTCTCAGTATCTTGTCGACGCACCGACACCGCCACTTGATCCGTCACAATATACCCGCTACTCCATGAAAACACTGGATAACCTGCATCCGGAACTGCAAACCTATATTGCAGAAATGATGGAGATTGCTTCCAAAGACAACAAAAAAGGTTACTTCATTGCTGATGCGAGAGGAACCGATGAGTATAGCGCTGCAAAAAAATCCAGAACTGCCGATATGAACTGCGGACCAAACCATGATGAGCAGTGCTACTCACCCATGCAAGGGCATATCAGAGATGCTGTGGACTTTCCTTATACTGATCTGCTTATCATGGATGACCAGAAAGAAGATCTTAACGGTGACGGTGTCATAGACAAAAAAGATGCCTCATATCAGTTCAGGTCACCTGACGAGCTTATAAGGATCTATGCAGATAAAGGCTATAAACCGGGCGATAAGATCATTACCTACTGTAGAACCGGACGTAAAGCAACAGTCATCGGCATCACTGCCTACGCAGTACTGGACTACCCTGTCTCTATGTATGACGGTTCATGGATCCAATGGGGAGAGATGGCGGACAGAGTCGATGTCAACGGTACGCAGATCGTACCAACTGACAGCTATTTGAACCTCAATAAAGAGCAATACACTACCGTCATCAAATACATAGAACCCGAATACACCCAGTCAGCCGCTCCTTATGAGATCAACCTCGATGCAACCACATCGAACAAGATCATTGAAGAAGATGAAGCGTATATGCAGTAATCTGCATGAAGGAGAAGTTTAACTTCTCCTTGCCAATACCATTTATACTTCTACCAGTATCGATTCACCACACAGCATATCATCACACAACCACAGACTCTCCTTTATCACTAAAACTTTTGCTATAATCTACCCTTAAAAATAACAAAGGGAAGAAGATGTCTGAAGAAGAAAGAAACCGTTTTGTGCACAAACCCTCGTTCGTATCCAGACTTGAACACCTGATAGCCTCACATCTCTCCTGGCATCCGCATCTCTTTTCGGCGATCAAACTCTTTGTACTGACCCCTCTTTTTGCCTATGTGTTAATGCATACTCAGGAGATAGACCATGCCAAGCCGCTACTGGCATCTCTCTTTGGGCTTTTCTGTCTCTTTGACTACCTTGACGGCATTGTGGCAAGAGAAAAAGGGTTGGAGAGTAGTTTTGGAAAACTCTTCGACCGCTTTACCGACTACCCTATTTTGCTGCTTATCTCATGGTTTGCCGTAGGGGAGATCCCTGCCTATCTCATTGTTACGAAAGTAGCGGTCGACCTGACCTTGTTCATCCAGTTTCTGTGGCTTAAAGGCACTACCGAGAACCGCATTCGTACCACTCTATCCTACACTGCTCTTTTAGGCATGCTTGCCGCATCGCAACAATGGGGAGGAGCATGGTTCAAACCCGAATATGTCGAATGGATACTCTACATCAATATTCTCTTCTCACTGCTTATCATCTTGCACAACTTCAAGCTCTTTCAAAAACGCTTCATTGCCGATGCTATCTCCGGTGTCAATCTGCTATGTGGGGTAGGCAGTATCTATTTTGCATACAAAGGAGCGTTGCCTATGAGTCTTTTGCTGCTGCTACTTGGCGGTCTCTTTGACGGGCTTGATGGAGCGGCGGCACGCAAATGGGGCGGTACACGCTGGGGTGTCTACTCTGATGATGTAGCCGATGCAGTCAATTACGGTATTGCTCCGGGCTTTGCGCTCTACTTCTCTTTAGGTGGAGATCTTACTGCCGCAGTCGTGGGTGTGTTCTACTCATTCTTTACCCTCTCAAGACTGGTTTACTTTACCCTCAACAAAACCAATGCCGATCCGGCTTACTTCGCAGGGGTTCCCTCAACAGCAGGCGGGCTTATTGTCCTTGCTTCACTCATTTTATTCCATGACACACCGGTACTCATAGGTCTGATGGTAGGGATCGCAGCTATCTTGATGGTCTCGTTCGATACCCACTACAAACACTTGGGACGTGCATTTGCTTCCGGTAAACGACGCTACCGTTTCGGACTGCCACTCTATGGTCTGGCTTTGATCCTCGGTGCACCGCTATGGGGAATCAAAGTCTCCGTCGCACTGCTACTCGTACTCATCTTACTCTACGGATTTTTGCCGTTCATGCTGCACTTTAAGCATGCGTTGGCTTCAAAAAATGCTTAGTATGAGAAGACTCCTAATGTGTAAAAACTATTTGAAGGGTTTTACCGAAAAA
>Ga0256828_1001117_pt1 | contig 17145 bp, 17 predicted proteins | sample CV88metaG_FD_185993 | JGI IMG/M metagenome (GOLD analysis project Ga0256828, IMG submission 185993) | Hydrothermal vent microbial communities from East Pacific Rise, Pacific Ocean - CV88 | ecosystem: Environmental > Aquatic > Marine > Hydrothermal vents | place: Pacific Ocean: East Pacific Rise...
CATACTTTGATATTTTTAATTAAAAAGGATTTAATAATGAAAATGGTTACAAAAAGTCTCTTTCTCTCTTGTCTTCTCTCTTTAGGTGCAATAGCACAAGAGAGTAGCCCTACGGTTGAAAAGAGTCTTACTTCAACACCTCAATCACAAAAGAGTGATATTCGACTCTTCCGTGCAGATAATACACAAGGGACAATTACCCCAAAGAGTATTGAGGCAGCTTTTGAAAAAGCAGGTTTTGTCATTGCTGCAAATAATGATATGAACTTTCCTTTTAAAAGAGATTTTAAAGAGACCTCTTTTGATGTTTATAATTTAATGGTTGTTTTTAGAAAAGATACAGCGTTAGCATTGGCTGAACGTTATCCTGAAATAGGTCTATTTACCCCTATGAGCCTCTCTATCTATACTAAAAAAGGAGAGAAGAGTATCTCTGTGGCATCTTTAGATGTAAAGAGTATGGCACAGATGATGCATATACCAGAAGATAATCCAGAGATGATAGCATTAGGAGAGAAGATTGAAGAGGCACTTCATAGTGCAATGCCAAAGGGAAAATTTGTTCCTTTACCTTACACGATGCAAAAACCTAAACAAGAGCTTATTACACGTGTGACCTTTACGCAAAAAGGGGATGATTGGGAAGAGGCTAAAGATGACTTTGAAACAGCCTTTGAAGAGCAGTTGGCACCGAATGGTTTTGTTATGGCTGGATTTACTGATTTGAATTATGAATTTGAAGAGCATGATAAAGAGTGGTACTATTTTTATGATGTCTACTCAATTTGTAAAATTGCAGTCATTTATGAAATTGCAAAACATCACCCTGAAGCAGGGGCATTAGCACCATGTTCAGCATATAAATATCAAAAGGTTGGAGAGAAGAGTATTCATATGGCATTCCCAAATGTTTATAAATGGATTGCTTCTATGGATATTAAAGATAAGGCATCTATTGATGTTTTATTAGATGCACAAAAACGTTTTGAAGATATGTTACATAAGATTCAATAAGATAGTGAGTGTAGAGAGTATCTCTACACTCTTTTAGCACGCTAAATATTACTCTACGAGTAGAATCGTATCTCCCTCATATATGACACCCCCTTTTTTTACTTTGGCAAAAATACCTCTATCATTACGTAATAGCTTAGGAAGTGTAGGGTGAATAGCTGAGAGATGTTGACATAGGGTGCAGTGTTGAGAAATTTCAAGAATCACTTCACCTATATGAAGCACTCTTCCTTTTGAGAGGGAATATGGATTGAAATCGGTTAAGATATTCTCTCCAAGTGAGCCAAAGGGGAGATGTATCTCTTTATCTTTGGTTAATTGATAACTATGGGTTGAGGTGATTAAAACAGAGCGTTCTTTGTTTTTTTGATAGTGTTTATCACCGATAATCCCATTTGTATCTACCTCTATGGAAGAGGGATGTTTCTCTTGATTTGTATTGATGGGAGAGAGATAGAGTGCAAGCACTTTTCCAACAGGGTGCATTGACTGCTTCCTTTATGTTAATTTTCTTACTTTAGCATAACAAAATTACTTCATGGTTAACTGAGGAGAGAGTAACTTTGGGGTAATTTTTCTTAAATATACTACTTCTATTAACAAGTTATTATTTATTATCAATATTCCTGATAATAGAAATATATTCTATTGATTAATAAAGAGAAAAGATAATAATTTGTATAGATTTTGTAAATATATTAGAAAAGATGATAATAATTGATAAAATCCTTGACATTATTGATATTTTTCTAATACAATCGAACCCAGCATATACTCTTTTCAAAGAGTATTAAAAAGAAATAAGGAGGTTATATGACTAAAATAAGTAATACTTCTACGATGCAAGAGCCTGTATCGGAGCGAAGAGATTTTTTTAGAAAAACAGCAGTATATTCAGTGAGTGCTTTGGCCGCGGCTAGTGTGATGGCACCTGTTAAAATTCAGGCAGAAGATGACCCTGCAATTATGGAAGAACAACCATGGAGTACAACGTGGGGAGACCCCGTGACAAAGAATCTTTATGGATTACCATCACCCTATGAGAGTAATGTGACAAGAAGAACCACCCCTCTTCTCTCTTCAGGAAATATGAAAGCATCTATTGCTGTGACACCTATTCAAGATTTATCTGGGATTATTACACCCAATGGACTCTTTTTTAACCGTTGTCATGGTGGAACACCAGAGATTGACCCTAATGAACACCGTTTAATGATTCATGGATTGGTTGAAAAACCTTTGGTTTTAACAATGGATGAGTTAAAAAAATATCCTAATGTGAGTCGTATTCACTTTATTGAGTGTCCTGCAAATGGTGGTCCAGAGTGGAGAAATCCTCAGTTCCCATCTATTCAATTCTCTAAAGGTTTTATGTCTTGTGCTGAATGGACAGGGGTTTATTTAAAAGATATTCTTGCTGGTATTGGTTTAAAACCAGAAGCAAAATGGATGTTAGCAGAAGGATTAGATAGTTCACATATGGGACGTACTATTCCTATTGATAAAGTCTTAGATGATGCAATGATTGTTTGGGGACAAAATGGTGAAGCGTTACGTCCTGAACAAGGGTATCCAATTCGTCTTCTTCTTCCAGGTTGGGAGGGTAACCTTATGGTGAAGTGGTTAGGTCGTTTAGAGTTTGCTAAAGAGCCTTTCTATGCCAAAGAGGAGACAGCTAAATATACAGCCTTAACCAAACATGATGGAAAAGCTATTCAGCATTTCTATGCGAATGAAGTCAATTCAGTGATTACTTCTCCTTGTCCTGAAAAACCTTGGAGTGATTTGAAAAAAGGTGAAATTGTTGAAATTGAAGGTTTAGCTTGGTCTGGTATGGGTACGATTGAAGGGGTAGATATCTCTTTTGATGGTGGAAAGAATTGGGTTGAGGCGAGTTTAAAAGGACTTGTTTTACCACAAGCATGGACACGATTTTCTTATATCTATAAATATGAAGGAAAACCACTCTTCTTATCGAGTCGTGCAAGAGATGATGCTGGATATGTGCAACCCTCTGTTAAACAAGAGAGAGATGCTTTAGGTGTTGAGGGTGTCTACCATAGAAATGGTATTCATACATGGGAAATTACAGCAAAAGGAGAGGTACATAATGTTCAAATCTTATCGTAAAGTTTTATCAGTTGTGACAGTTGTGGCATTAGCCTCAATCTCTGCGATGGCATCAAGTGATGCCTCACGTACCTATGAGAATGGTAAAAAGGTGATTGATGGGGGTGTTACATACCCTGTTAAAGAGGGAATGCGTTCACTCTATTATGTCAATACACAACCAGCCCTCAAAGAGGTACATTTTGGTAGAGAAGCTACTAAAAATGAGATTAAGGCATGGAATATTGATGTGATGCCAGATGGTACAGGATTACCTGAAGGTCAAGGGTCAGTAGAAGAGGGTGATGAACTCTATGAAGCAAAGTGTGCAGCGTGTCACTTTGACTTTGGTGCAGGTGGTGCAGGTTATCCAGCATTACAACAAGGGAATGCTTATGAGGCACATGAGAGTTTAAAAAATCAACGTCTCTCTCCAGATGATGATGGTCCAAAACGTAACTTTGGTTCTTATTGGCCTAAGGCAAGTACCCTCTGGTGGTATATTAAAACAGGAATGCCTCATACTGCACCAATGTCATTGAGTAATGATGAGGTTTATGCTTTGGTTGCATATATCATCTCTATTAATGAGTTAACCATTGATGGGGAAGAGTTAGATGATGAGTATGTATTAACTAGAGAGAAGTTTTTAAAACTGAAAATGCCTAATGAAGATGGTTTTGTTCCTAAAATTGATGGTCCAAATGGATTAGATAATATTCGAGAATTTTATGATAATCCTAAAAACTTTGGGGCAAATAAGAGCCGTTGTATGAAAGATTGTTTTGAGGGTGAACCACAAGTAGCACGTATTGTTGGTGTTGGAATTAGTGACTACTCGCCACCTCTTTCAAATAAAAAAGAAAAACCTGCTAAAAAAGAGGGTAGTGGGAATGAAGCAAAGAGTATCTATGAAGCATCTTGTGTGGCTTGTCACGGAACAGATGTGATGGGTGCACCAGAAGTTGGAGATAAAAAAGCGTGGAAAGCTGTTTTAGAGAAAGGTTTAGATAAAGTCTATGAGAATGGAATCAATGGACTCAATGCTATGCCTCCAAAAGGTGGAACAACATTGGATGATGCAACCTTTAAAGCAGTTGTAGATTATATGATTGCAGAGTCAAAATAGGTAAAATAGTGTGGGTGGTTTTCATAACCACTCTTTAAATGAAACATAGAAGAAAGGAAACAGAATGAAAAAAAGTATGATGAGTATGATTGTTGTAGCAACGATGGCAATCAGTGCAAATGCAACTGATTATAGAGTAGAAAAACCAGAGGCTTGGACAGCAAAAGATGTACCAAGTGCCATGAAAGCACTCTATGGTAATATCACACCTCAAGAGGGAGCTATTAAGCTAAAAGCACCTAAAGTAGCAAGTAATGGAGGGGCTATCCCTGTTTCTGTGAAAACAGATATTCCTGCAAAATCTATTGCTATCTTTCAAGATGCAAACCCAGAAGCCACTGTGGCAGTTTTTGCTATGCAAGAGGGACAGGTTGCAGATGTTGCTTTAAAGATAAAGATGAAGAAATCAGGAACAATTACAGTAGTTGTTGAGGGTAAAGATGGGAAATTCTACTCAAAAAGTTTCTCTCTAGAAGTAGCACTTGGTGGATGTGAAGGGTAATCCCCTTTCACTCAAGGTATAAAAGATAAAACGATAAAGGATTAAAAATGAAAAAGATGATGTTAATCATTGCCAGTATGGCACTTATGGCAACAGCAACAATGGCGAATGCAACAGCTACAATGACTCCAACAAAAGTCAAAATGAAAATTAAAGCAAAAGAGAAGAATGGTATTGTAAAAGCAAAAGTTGCTATCTCTCATAATATGTTAACCTATGACCAAGCAAAGAAGAAGGGTAAAGAGGCAAACTTTATTACGCATATTACGGCAACGGTTGGTGATAAAGTAGTATATGATGCATCAACAAGTCAATTTCTTTCAAAGAATCCATTGATTAAATTTGCATTTGCTGGTAAAAAGGGTGATAAGATTAAAATTACCTATACGCAGTTAAAAGGTGAAGTTTTCTTTGCAACAAAGAAGATTAAATAGTATTAATCCTCTTTTTGAAGTAGATGTGATACTTCAAACCAATGGGTCACTTCTCGATGGAGAGTGGCTCTAGCTCTTGCTTCAAAGTGTGCTTCCAAATCAAAGTTCTCTTTCCCATAAGATGTTTTATAGATTTCAATAAAGTGATTGTACTCTGACTCTTTCATTGCCGTTATCTCATAAGTCACTTGATGATAGATTTTTGAACCCTCTTGATGCTCTTCCCGTTTAGACTCTTTGACATTAATACTACCATAACGGTCCGTTTTCTCTTGGGTAAGATTCATCTCTGTATAGGCTCTCATAGAGGCAAAAGTATGTTCAAAAGAGGGAAGAGGGGTTTGTGTATGGTAGATAATGGTTGCAGAGGCTTTGGTATACCCCCAAGAGCCACCAATCTCTAAAGGGAGAGAGAAGGCTGTTTGGATAATCTCTTTGAGGTCATTCTCACTTTGAAGGTGAGTAAAGGAGGACATACTAGAGTCCTGCTTCTTGAATGGCTTCTGTTTGAGCGTGGGCAATGAGTGGGTCAACAACCAATTTTAAGTTCCCATTATTCATCACATCATCAAGGGCATAGAGTGTGAGTCCAATACGGTGGTCTGTTAACCTATTTTGTGGGTAGTTATAGGTACGAATTTTTTCTGAACGTGACCCTGAACCAACTTGTAGTTTTCTTTGACTTGAAGTTTCATCTAACTGTTTTTGAAGCTCTGCTTCATAGACACGTGCTTTAAGGACTTTCATCGCTTTATCACGGTTTTTATGTTGAGATTTCTCATCTTGAATGGCAGCAACAATACCTGTTGGGATATGGGTTAAACGTACAGCAGAGTCTGTGGTATTGACCGATTGTCCTCCACACCCACTTGAACGATAGACATCCATCTTAATATCGTTGGGTTTTAAATCTATCTCTACATCATCAACTTCAGGAATGACAGCAACGGTAATAGCTGAAGTGTGTACACGCCCTTGTGTCTCTGTATCTGGTACACGTTGTACACGGTGAATTCCTGCTTCATATTTCAGTTGTGAGTAGACACTTTCACCTTTAATGAGTGCAATGACCTCTTTATATCCACCTGCTGTCCCATCACTGGTACTCATGAGTTCAATTTTCCAACCCACTTGTTCTGCATAGCGTGTATACATTTTAAAGACATCAGCAACAAAGAGGGCTGCTTCATCTCCACCTGCACCTGCACGAAGCTCTAGGTAGATATTTTTGTCATCATTCTTATCTTTTGGAATCATGAGTACTTTAATCTCATCTTCTAGTTTGGGAAGAATTGGTTCAAGTTCACTTAACTCCTCTTTTGCAAGGTCACCAAGTTCAGCATCGCCTAAGAGTTCTTTATTCTCTTCAATCGCATCAGCTGTTTCAATATAGTATTTAGCCTTTTCAACCAGTTCATTGAGTCCTGATTGTTCTTTGCTTAACTCAGTCATACGGCTAATGTCTGAAGCAATGTCTGGAGAACTTAGGAGTTCACTAATTTCGTTATGTCGGTCAATAAAAGGTTGAAGTTTTTCTTTGAACATAGGGCGTTCTTTGTGTTAGATTATGTGTTGAGGGGTATCGAGGCTGCTTATGCAGCTTCGATTTTGTTTACCATTTTATGAAGACGGCTTACTTTTCTTGCAGCAGTTGATTTTTTGATAAATCCTTTGCTTACAAGTGAATGAATTTGTTTGTTTGCAACTTTAAATGCTTCTTGAGCTGCTGTTTTATCTGCTGCTTCTACTGCTTCATGTACTGCTTTAGTAATGTTTTTGATTCTTGTACGGTAGTATCTATTTCTTTCAGTTTTTTTTGCTGTCTGTAAGATACGTTTTTTAGCTGACTTATTGTGTGCCATAGACGGTTCCTTTTTAGGTTTGTAAATTGTATATCACTCCATTAAAGGGTGAAATAAGTTCGCGAATAATAGCTAAAAAAAGATTAAAGATTTATTAACAGCAATGTAGATATTAACTTATTTGCGTTAAAATAGAGCAAAAATGGGTGTATAAAAGATGCCATTAAAGGAGAGGAAGTGACACTTTTTGGAACAGATGGGGTTCGAGGTAAGGCTGGAAAGAAAGTAACAGCAATGAATGCCATGCGTTTAGCTATGGCAACAGGTATCTATTTTAAACAGTTTTCGAAGAATGGTAAAATTTTAGTTGGAAAAGATACCCGTAGAAGTGGTTATATGATAGAGAATGCGATTGTCTCTGGTTTAACAGCCGTAGGATTTGATGTGATTCAAATTGGTCCTATGCCAACACCAGCCATTGCTTTTTTAACAGAGAATATGCGTTGTGATGCAGGTATTATGATTTCGGCAAGTCATAACCCCTATTATGACAATGGGATTAAATTTTTTGATGCTGAGGGGAATAAGCTCAACCGTGAAATTGAAGCAAAAATTGAAGCTATTTATGAAGATAATACACTCTTAGAGTCAGCACAAGTGACCGATAAAGCCATTGGAAAATCAAAACGTATCGATGATGTCATAGGGCGTTATATTGTTCATATTAAAAACTCTTTTCCTCGTGAATTAAGCCTTTGTGGAAAACGTATTGTGATGGATTGTGCTAATGGTGCAGGTTATATTGTTGCACCAACGATTCTACAAGAGTTAGGTGCAGAGGTTGTGGTTATTGGAGATAGACCAGATGGATTTAATATTAATGAGGGGTGTGGAGCGATGCACCCTGAGTATTTATCAAAAGTGGTTTTGGATAAACGTGCAGATATTGGTATTGCACTCGATGGTGATGCAGATAGATTGGTAATGGTTGATGAGAAGGGTGAAGTGATTGATGGAGATAAGTTGATGGCTGTTTTAGCTGTACATCTTCAACAACAAGGTGCGTTAACAGGTGGAGGTATGGTGGCTACTGTTATGAGTAACCAAGGCTTAGAAGATTACCTACACGCACATGAGCTTAACCTCTATCGTTCTGCTGTGGGTGATAAAAATGTGGTTGCTCTGATGCAAGAGAAGGGGATAAACTTTGGAGGAGAGCAGAGTGGGCATATTATCTTCTCTGACTATGCAAAAACAGGTGATGGTATCTCTAGTGCTTTGCAAGCCTTGGCCTATTTTGTGAGTGCTAATAAGCCTGCAAGTGAAGTCTTTAACCCTTACGTCTCCTATCCTCAGCTTTTAGTTAATTTATTGGTTGAAGAGAAGCGACCTTTTGATGAGATAGAGGGACTTGATGCCTTACAAAAAGAGGTTGAAGATGCCAATATGAGACATCTTTTTCGCTATTCAGGAACAGAGAATAAGATTCGTCTTCTCTTAGAGGGAAGTGATGAGAAGGCATTAGAGGCGATGATGCAAAAGTGTGAAACCTTTTTTAAAGGTGCTTTAGTCTAATGAGAGCCTTTATTATCTTCTTCCTTGTTGCTTTGGGAACATTTATGATTGATTATAATATTAAGCTTCTCTTTGTAGAAGGGTACTATCGTGCAGGAAGTTGTATAGACCTCTCTTTACATTACAATACAGGGGTTGCTTTCTCCTTCTTTGCTTTTTTAGGTGAGAACCTCAAATGGATACAGGCATTTTTTATTGTGATACTGCTTTATATGCTTCTTAAAGAGAAGTATCTTCTCTCTTCTCCTTTTCCTGTTGGACTCCTCATAGGAGGGGCAATAGGAAATCTCTATGACCGTTTTACCTATACGGGTGTGGTTGATTATATTGCGTGGCATTGTGGGTTTAACTTTGCTGTGTTTAACTTTGCTGATGTTGCTATTGATATGGCTGTCTTATGGTTAGGCATTAGCTACTGGCTAGAGCAAAAGAGGTTGAAGGTGTGAAAACCCTCCTCCTCTTTTCTCTTCTTTTTTTCTTTTCTCTTTGGGCATCAGAATTAACGCCCGTACCTATTACGCCTGCTTCTATTTCACGTGATTTTATGGGTATTACCATTCTTGACCAGCAGAAGATGACACGTCACTACTTTGAAGGTCACTCCTTTTCAGAACTCTCAGATTTAGCATACGATAGCCTACATCATCGTCTTTATATGATTAGTGATAAAGGAAAACTCTTCTTGTTTCATGCCTCTTTTGGAGAGAAGATTGAGAGGTTACAAATAGAAAAGGGTGTGATGCTTCATAACCGTAAGGGTAAAGTGTTGAAGCATTGGCAACGTGACAGTGAGGGGATGACTTTTGATAAAAAAGGGCATCTCTATCTCTCTTTTGAGGGAGAGGCTAAAGTAGCCGAAGTAGGTGTAAGAGAAGCCTACTTTGGTACTCTGTTAAGAACCCTTCCTTTACCTAGTATTCTGCGTAAAACAGAAGCTTATCGTAGTCCTAATAAGTCGTTAGAGGCTTTAGCGTGGCATCCTCGTTATGGACTTTTAACAGTTGCTGAGTGGCCACTCAAACGTGACCATAAGAAGCGACAGAGTATCTATGCACTTAAGGGTGGAAGGGTATGGCACTTTCGTGCTGAGCCTGAAGCACGTAGTGCTGTGGTGGCAATGGAGGTGATGGATGATGGTAACCTTTTGATTGTGGAACGCTCCTATGTGAGTCTATTAGAGCCGTTGGTGATTACGTTGAAGAAAGTCTTTTTGTGGCAACAAACACGTGGCTATTGTCGTACCAAAATTTTAGCAAAGATGAGTACCCATAAGGGGTGGAATATTGATAATTTTGAAGGGTTAGCAAAGGTAGGAAAGCATCGTTATGTGATGATTAGCGATGACAATGATTACTTTTTTCAATCAACCCTTCTACTCTATTTTGAGGTGAAAGAGTGATAAAACGTATCGTTGGATATGGGGTGAGTATGATGGCACTTGTGGGGATACTCTTTTTTGGACTTCAAACAGCCCAAAAGGCACAAGCGTATGAATCAGTGATGGAAAAGATTGTTCTACAAAGTAGTGCCAAATCATTGGCAAAAGCACAACTACAACATCTGGTTAAACAGCTCTCTTTTGGACTCTATAAAAGCAGTTTAAAGCAGAAATATCAACGTCTTTTAAAGCAAAAAGAGGCGTTAAAAAAAGAGCTTCTTTACACTACCCGTTTGGCACTCTTGATGCTTTTACCTCTTATGTTAAGTTACATACTCCTTCCTTTACGTGAGTGGATAGGTGTTGTCTCTTTGGCTTCCTTGGGACTTCTTCTTTTGGGAATTAGTATGCCTATTTTAATGGTGACGATTCATCAGGAGGTACGCTATTTGGGTGATGTCATTTTCTCTTTTGAATCAAAAGGTGTTTTAGGCTCTATTGAGAAGCTTTGGTTGGGAGGGGAGTATGTGATTGCTGGGGTGATGATACTTTTCTCATTCATCATCCCTCTTTTAAAAACCCTCTCATTTTTTGCTATGAGCCTCTTTTTAAAGAGGGCGTGGTTACATAAAGTGGTGGTTGCTTTTAAATTTTTAGGTAAGTGGTCTATGTTAGATGTCTTTGTTGTGGCACTCTTTTTAGTCTATCTGAGTAGTAACCAAGGAGGGGTGAGCCGTGCTGAGGTTGAGGTGGGTCTCTACTTCTTCTTAGCCTATGTGCTACTCTCTTTGGTATTGAGTTTAGGAATCGATAGACTTCTACATAGACAAAGAGAAACAGCTTCTTCAATTTCATAAGACATTCGCCCATCTTTAGGGCTTTTAGTGACAAATGTGTTACAATGCGAAGAAATCACACTCTAATATAAAGTACATTATGATGAAAAATTTAATTATTGTTGAATCCCCAGCTAAGGCAAGAACCATTACAAACTTTTTAGGTAAAGAGTATAAAGTTATTGCTTCAAAAGGGCATATTCGTGACCTCCCTAAGAGTACCTTTGGTATTACAATCGATGAAAAAACAGGTGATTTAATCCCGAAATACTCTATTCCAAGAGAGGCAAACCCTACGGTAAAAGAGTTGAAGAAGTTAGCCAAAGAGGCTGAGACCATCTATATTGCAACCGATGAAGATAGAGAGGGGGAGGCGATTGGGTATCATATTGCCAAAGCCATTGGTAAAGAGCCTACATCACTTCCTCGTATTGTTTTTCATGAAATTACACAATCAGCCATTAAACACGCATTAGAGAATCCTCGTCATATCGATATGGACTCTGTTGATGCACAGCAGACACGTCGTCTTTTAGACCGTATTGTAGGGTATAAACTCTCTCCTTTGTTGGCATCAAAGATTCAAAAAGGGTTAAGTGCAGGACGTGTACAGAGTTCTACATTGAAGTTGGTTGTCGAGAGAGAGCGTGAGATTAAAGCCTTTAAGCCAGAAGAGTACTGGAGTATTGAAGCGAAGTTTCAAAAAGTGATAGAGGCTTCTATTTTTGACTATAATGGCTTGAAAATTGAAAAACTTACCATTAAAAATGAGGCAGATGCCACAGAGATTACACAAACAGCAAAGAGTGAATCATTTGTGGTTGCTTCATTGGAGAAGAGTAAACGTAAAACCAAAACACCTCCTCCATTTATGACCTCTACTTTACAACAAGCAGCCTCTACACAGTTAGGATTTTCACCTAAAAAGACTATGATGGTGGCACAAAAACTCTATGAGGGAGTCAAGACCCATAAGGGGAGTATGGGGGTGATTACCTATATGAGAACAGACTCTATGAACCTTGCAAAAGAGGCTGTGGCGTCTGCACGTGAATATATTCAAGAGCAGTATGGCGAAAAGTATCTCCCTGCAAAACCAAAATCGTATGTGACCAAATCTAAAGGTGCACAAGAGGCACACGAAGCGATTCGTCCTACAATGGTAGAGTTTGATGCACAAATGGCAGGGGAGTATTTGAGTGTAGATGAGTTAAAACTCTATCGTCTTATCTATCAACGTTTTTTAGCGTGTCAAATGACTGAGGCTGAATTAGAGTCACAAACAATGCTCTTTAAAGGGGATAAATGTACCTTTAAAGCGAGTGGAAGAAAACTTCTTTTTGATGGTTTCTATCGTGTAACAGGGTACCATGACAAAGATAAACTTCTTCCTGATTTAAAAGAGGGAGAGGCTGTCTCTTTAGATGAAATTGTCCAAACACAACACTTTACAGAACCTCCTGCACGTTACAATGAAGCAAGTCTCATTAAAAAATTGGAATCTTTAGGCATTGGAAGACCAAGTACCTATGCACCAACCATTACAACACTTCAAACACGTAAATATATTGAGATTGAGAAGAAGCGTATTCAGCCCACAGAGATTGCCTTTACTGTGACAGAGATGCTAGAGAAGCACTTTCCTGAGATTGTTGATTCTCAATTTACAGCCAATATGGAAGAGATGTTAGATGAAGTAGCAGAGGGTAAGAGTAGTTGGCAAACCATTCTCAAAGCATTCTATACACCATTTTTAGAGAAGGTAGAAGAGGGTAAAAAGAGTATTAAATCTCTTAAAGTAGCCATTCCAACGGGTGAGAATTGTCCAAAGTGTGAATCTGAACTCCTCTTAAGAAAAGGGCGTTATGGAGAGTTTATTGCTTGTTCAAACTTTCCAAAGTGTAAATATACAAAAAATACCGATGGTACAGAAGTACCTCAACCAGAAGAGACAGACCAAAAGTGTGAAAAGTGTGGCTCTATGATGGTAATTAAAAACTCTAAACGAGGAAAATTCTTAGCGTGTTCTGCCTACCCTAAGTGTAAAAATGCCAAATCACTTGAACCTGCAAGAGAGTTGAGTGTGCCTTGTCCTGAGTGTGGAGGTAAACTACAAGAGAGAGAGGGGCGACGTGGGAAGTTCTTTGGTTGTACAAACTACCCAAAATGTAAATTTATTGCTAACTTTGAGCCTACCAATGAGAAGTGTCCTGAGTGTGGTTACACCATGGGGAAAAAATCATTAAAATCAGGCGAAGTCTATGAGTGTTTTAAGTGTAAAACCAAAGTGAAGAAGGAGGGGTAATGTCAAAAGAGATTTTTCTATGTGCCATTAACAATATCCTCTCTGGAACCTGTTTGGAAGATTGTAAGTTTTGTACACAATCGGTACGTTACCACGCCGATATTGAACGCTATCACTATAAAGAGATTGCTCAGATTGTCTCAGAAGCCAAACAGGCAAAAGCACAGGGTGCATTGGGATATTGTCTGGTTACAGCAGGAAAAGGGCTAGATGATAAAAAGACAGAGTTTGTTGCACAAACAGCCCAAGCGATTAAAGCAGAAGTAGAGGGGTTAAACCTTATTGCGTGTAATGGTACAGCCACACGTGAGCAGTTACGTCACTTAAAATCTCATGGCATTGATAGTTATAACCATAACTTAGAGACCTCTGAGCGTTACTACCGTGAAATTTGTCAAACCCATACATGGCAAGAGCGTTATATCACATGTGAAAATGTGAAAAGTGTAGGACTCTCTTTATGTAGTGGGGGTATTTTTGGTATGGGAGAGATGCTAGAAGATAGAGATGCGTTGCTTGATGCGATTGTTTCTCTCTCTCCTGAGTCAACCCCTCTCAACTTTTTTCATCCCAATCCATCTCTTCCTATTACAGAGCGTAATATTGACAAAGAAGAGGCATTGGAGGTGATTAGAAAGGCACGAAAAGCCTTAGGAGAAGAGGCACTCTTAATGGTCGCTGGAGGACGAGAGTTACTCTTTAGTGGTGATGAGAGACGTATGTTTGAAGCAGGGGCAAATGCCATTGTTATTGGAAACTACTTAACCACCAAAGGGAGTCGTCCAACAGAGGATAGAGAGATGTTAGAAGCGTTAGGATATAAGGTAGCTCACTCCTGTGATAGAGACTGATATTACCCTCATCCTCACCCTCTCTTTGATTATCTTAGGCTCTCCCTTTCTTGCAAAGATTTTACGGATACCTACCCCTCCTGTTGAGATTATCCTTGGTGCACTCTTTAGCACCTTGGGGTTTATTCACCACAATGTCTACTTTAACCTCATTGGAGAGGTTGGCTTTTTATATTTAATGTTTTTAGCAGGTATGGAGGTGAACCTTAAAACCATAGGACAGAGTTCCAAAGAGGTACTTCAGCGTGCTTCACTCTTTATTGGGCTTATGATACTCTTCTCCTTGTTTTTTGGTCTACTTTTGGGCTTTAATGTGGTTGTCATTGTCTCTTTACCTCTTATTTCTATTGGACTCTTGGCGAGCCTCTCTAAAACCTATGGTAAGGAGCAAGAGTGGATTCACTTGGCATTTATTGCTGGGGCTTTAGGGGAGATTATGAGTATTACGGCATTGACCATTTTCGATGCAGCCATTGCAACAGGGTTCTCTATGGCACTGCTAGAGAAAGTAGGGTATCTCTTTGCCTTTGTTGCTATGATTTATCTGCTCTATCGTCTTTTACACCTTCTGTTTTGGTGGATGCCTGAGTTAAAGACCCTTCTCATTCCTAAGCTTGATACCTCCGACCAAGATATCCGTTTTGCGATGGCACTCTTTTTTATCTTTATTACGGTTATGTTAGCCCTTGAGTTGGAGTTAGCCCTTGGTGCGTTTATTGCTGGGGTAGGGATTACAGCATTTTTTCATCATGAGAAGCGTCTAGAGGAGAAGATGTCGAGTTTAGGATTTGGTTTTTTAGTCCCTCTCTTTTTTATTCACGTTGGTGCCTCTTTTGAACTCTCTTCACTGTTGGATATTGAGGTTTTAAAAGGTGCGTTTTTAATTGTAGGGGTGATGTTACTCTCACGTATTTTTGCTGGCGTTGTTTTAAAGGAGATTGTAGGGGTACGTTATGCCCTTTTAGTAGCACTCTCACTCTCTATGCCTCTTACCCTTTTAGTCGCTGTTGCAACCATTGGGTATGAGACAAAGTTAATGGATTTAACACACTACTACCAACTTATCTTAGCCTCCATTTTAGAGGTTCTTTTCGCAATGACTGCTATTAAGTTGTTAAAAAGAGGAGAGATTAAAGATTAATCTCTAGGTTTATCAACGGCTTCAATAGCCTTTTGATATGCCTCCTCTAATGCTCTCATCTTCTGCTCTTTGAGTATCTTCTCTGTTAAGGCTTTTTGTGCCTCTTTTGTCTGTTTCTTCTGTTTGGTTATTTGTGGTGGTGTTGTCTGTTTTGGGGTCACTTTTGGTGTAGTGGCTCTTTTTTGAGGTGTGACTTTTTTGCTAACAGTTTTGGGTGTTTGTACTTTTTTCTCTGCTTTTTTAGGAGCTGTTTTCTCTTCTGTTTTTGTTTCTATTTTGGGTTCTGTTTTAAGTGTTTGGCTCTTTGGTGGAGTTTGTGTTTGTGGAGGTGTGGTAGGTTTTGGGGTTGGTTGCGTTGTTGGTTGTGTGGATTTAGGTTGAACCACTTTTGGCATTTTGACTTTTACAGGACTCTTTTTCTCTTTTGTCTGAAGTGCTTGGAGTGCTTGGAGAATACTATCTTCTTGGTTATCAATGGTACTTAAATCTTTTTTTAGGTCAAATGGGTTCTCTTCTGCGTGTAGACTGACACAGAGAATGAAGGCACTAAGCCATACGCTATATTTCATGATGTTACTCCTTAGGTTCTAACTGCTTGAGTTCAAAAAAGGTTTTTTGAAGGGCTTGGTTTTGATGTTTGAGGCGTCTCTCCTCTTGTTTAAGGGAGGCTTTTTTCTTTTGAAGTTGCTCTAAGACACTCAGGGAGTTCTCTCCAAACATGAGTGTCTTAATGTAGAGTCCAAAAAGTAGTGTCGCAAGTAGCGTCACAAAAAAAGTTTTGAGTGAAATACCTGTTATCTCTTCTACTTTTTGAATGGTGTTCACTCTATTTCCTATGAAAAGAGTGCTGTTCCGAGGTACTCAAATTGACCCAGTTCTGCTTGAATCTCTAAGAGTCTGTTGTATTTTGCAATTCTATCACTTCTTGCAGTTGAACCTGTTTTGATTTGTCCTGTATTGAGTGCTACGGCAAAGTCAGCAATAAAGGTATCTTCACTCTCTCCTGAACGGTGGCTCATGACACAGTTATATCCATTTCTTTGTGCAAGACGTACCGTTTGCATCGTTTCACTGACAGTTCCAATCTGATTTGGCTTAATTAAAATAGCGTTACCAATCTCTTTTTCAATCCCCTCAGAGAGAATAGCTACATTGGTTACAAACAAGTCGTCACCTACAAGTTGTACTTTATCACCAAGTACTTCTGTTAAGTGTTTCCACCCCTCCCAGTCATCTTCACTCAGTCCATCTTCAATAGAGACAATAGGGTACTTTTCACACATATCAGCATAGTACGCTGTTAACTCTTCAGAGGTAATCTCTCTGTTTTCAGATTTGAGTACATAGAGTCCTTTGTCATTAATAAGTTCTGAAGCAGCTACATCAAGGGCAATAGCAATTTGCTCTCCAGCTTTGTATCCTGCTTTCTCAATGGCTTGCATAATGACTTGAATAGGCTCTTCGTTCGATTTAAGGTTTGGTGCAAATCCACCCTCATCTCCAACTGCTGTACTCTCACCCATCTCATCGATGATTTTTTTCAAGTTATGGTAAACTTCAGCACACGCTCTTAGACCCTCTGAGAATCTATCAAACCCTACTGGCATAACCATATACTCTTGAAAATCTACGGAGTTGTTTGCATGTTCACCACCATTGATGATGTTGAGCATTGGTACAGGCATCACTACGGCATTGGCACCACCTAAGTAACGGTAGAGTGGCATCTTCATAGAGCTAGCTGCTGCACGTGCTACTGCCATCGATACACCAAGGACTGCATTTGCCCCAAGGTTTCCATAGTTGTTTGTTCCATCAACCTCTTTCATGGTAAGGTCTACTTCTGCTTGGTTAAAAGGACTCATTCCTACTAACGCATCACAAATGGCACCATTAACATTCTCACACGCTTTAAGAACACCTTTACCCATATAACGCTCACCACCATCACGAAGCTCTAACGCTTCACGTTTACCTGTACTTGCACCACTTGGTACAATGGCACTCTCTACGGTACCATCACTAAGGCTGACTGTTACTTTAACCGTAGGGTTTCCTCTAGAATCCAT
>Ga0256828_1001118_pt1 | contig 17112 bp, 38 predicted proteins | sample CV88metaG_FD_185993 | JGI IMG/M metagenome (GOLD analysis project Ga0256828, IMG submission 185993) | Hydrothermal vent microbial communities from East Pacific Rise, Pacific Ocean - CV88 | ecosystem: Environmental > Aquatic > Marine > Hydrothermal vents | place: Pacific Ocean: East Pacific Rise...
GAGCTAATTTATGTGAAAGACGAAAAGAAAAATGAGTTATTGGAGTTGTTAAAATGACTCTTCAATGCGAAGAACTATATCATCTAGTTGATTTGCTAGAAATGTATATAAAAGAAGTTAAGCAAAACAAAGTTATGCCTGAAAATTTAAAAGAAGCATCTATAAAATATAATTTAAATTTGATTGAAAAATTAAAAAGTGAATTATCTTTTAAGGGCTGTGAGTAGCTGTAAAAAGTGTAAATATCTAAGATTTTATGATGATAGAATAATCTACTCAGACATAAATAAAATGGATATTTGCACTAATAATAGCATTCCGATATGTGTTTTAAGTAGAAATACAAAAGTGATAAGCAAATATAAACTTAAAGATGGGACACATGTGGAAAAAGGCATATATCCAAAAGTTAGTTTGGATATGAGTTGCGAGGGATTTAAATGGAAACAAAAAAATGTAACCATTGCAAAAGAGTACTAAAAATAAACAACTTTGCAATAAGTGCAGATTTTTATTCAGATAGGAAAATATCAAGCAGATGCAAAGAGTGCTTAAATGCAATAGCAATGTATTCGAAAAGATATAAGCCACCCGTAAAAAAATTATTATTTACAATAGATGAAGCAAGTGAGATATGCGAAGCTTATGCAACTGGTTTATTTACTCAAATGGAGCTAGTTAAACAGTTGGGAGTTTCACATTCCACTATAAACAATCTTGTCAATAATAAAATAAAATCTTATTTTAAAAGGAAGAAACAATGAGAACTTACGACATAGTAAAAGAATTTAAAACAATTAGCGAAATGCTGGAAAATGACATTTTAGAAGTAAATGAAGAAACAGGAGAGGTAGTAGCAGATAATACGGAACTACTACAAGAGATGTTAGAGAGCCTTGAGCAAGCAAAAGATGATAAAGTAGATAGTATATGCTACTTAATCCGTGAAGCAAAACAAGATGAAGAGTTTTTAGCAAGTGAGATTAGAAGACTTCAAGACCGAAAAAAGATGTTTGCGAATAAACAGATAAAACTAAAAGAGCTTTTAAGTTGGTTTTTAAAAGATGAGAAAATTAAAACTGTAAACAACACAGTATCTTTTAGGAGCATAACAAGTGTAAAAATTACAGATGAAAGCAAGATACCAGCAGATTATCTAAAAGTTGTTGAAAAAGTAACGGTTGATAAAAAAGCACTCACAACAGCATTAAAAGACTTTGAAAAAGTTGAGGGTGCAGAGCTTGAAATGAAAAAATCACTAAGTATTAGATAAGGGCTAAAAGATGAAAACAAGTAACGAAGTGAATGAGATTTTTAAGGCACAAATATCACTACAAGCAGAGCTAGACAATATAGCAAAAGATAGCAAGGGGTATGGCTACAACTATACCTCTTTGGAGAAACTTATAGCCTATGTTAAACCAAAGTTAGCAAAGCACAGTATGGGGTTTATTCAAACTAATACTACAACAGAAGATGGGAAAATCGGAGTTACTACAAGACTTATCCACGAGAGTGGGCAATGGGTAGAAGATACTTTAACAGCAAAACTCACACCATTGGCAAAAATGAATGAGTATCAAGTTGCTGGAAGTGTTATAACTTATTTTAGAAGATATGGATTAGCATCTATTTTAGGTATAGCAAGTGATGAAGATATAGATGTTCAAGGACAACAAGTCATAAATCAACAGCAAAGACAACAACTAACTCAAATGATAGCAGATAGTAAAACAGACTTAGGCAAATTTAACCAAAGTTTTGGAATAGGTAAATTAACGGATTTACCAGCAAGTGAGTTTAATAAAGCAGTTGCTATGTTACAAAGCAAATTAAACAAGATGAAGTAAATAAAAAGAGAGGTAAGAGAGATGACATTATTAGAAATACATAAATTTAATATTTCAGAAATATTAAAAAAAAAGTTTGAGGAAGATTTAAAAGAACTTGATTGTCTCATTTGTTATCAAGATCATTATGATAAATTCACAATAGATATATTTAGGGGGGGAGGAACAACAGAGACAATAATTATACGAGTTGAAATTTTAGATGTCAGAATAGACGAAGATATATTTTTAGAAAATATTGATTTTATTAAAGATTTTGTAAATAGAATTAGTATTTTTTTAGTGCAAGAATTAAAGTGTGAAAATGAAAGTAACTCTTAAACTAACAGCTGGTTATCTAACACCATACACTCCAAAAGATAAGAAAACTTTGGAGGTGTTAAAAGATGGCATTTATGAGATAGACATTAAAAATATGGATACTCGCTCACTTGCCCAAAATCGCTCCCTACATCTCTATTTTACAATGTTAAGCAATGCTTTTAACGAACAGGGGCAGACTGTTCCAAAAGTTTTAAAACTTGAAACTAAATGGACACCAACAACAGTAAAAGAACTACTATGGAAGCCTATCCAGCAGAGTTTAGTAAATAAAAAAGAAACTTCAAAACTCAACAAAGATGAGTTAAACAAAGTGTATGAGGTACTTAGTATGGCACTTAGTCAAAAAATGGGAATTTATATTGAGTTTCCAAATAAAGAAAGGTAGAAAAAAGATGATAAAAAATAATAATGGAAGTATTGAAATTAATGGAAGCCCAAGAAATGTTTTAATAGAATTAATGCAACTGACACATCAAGTCGCTTTAGTATTTAGCGAAGAAGTAGGCAAAGAAGTGACACTTGAAGAAATGCTTAATCGTGGATTGGAGTTAATGAAAGAAGAAGTGCCATCCCCATCAAGCGAGGATAAAAAATGAAAGATTTTGCATACTGTTCAAGCCCACATAAACAAAAAGGTTTATGCGAAACTTGTAAGCGAAACATAGACTTACAAGACATAACAAACGAAACAGAGTTAAGTAGCGAGTGGAAACCCCAAAAGGTAAAAAATTTCAAAACAAAAACAACAAAATACAGATGCGAGGGATATTATGAAACAAGTAACTAAACTTCAAACAGGCATAATTGTAGGCTCAATGATAGGTGCAGTCATAAATATGTATTCATTGAAAGAGAGTGCGAAGCCAGTCAATACACTCAAAAAACGAATACGACAAATGATGTTAAAACGAAGTAAAAGCAACCCAAAAGAGTTTGAAGAAGCTATTAAAATTGCAGATACTATTTGGAGAGATGCCATAAATGAGTTTGAAGCTAGAAAAATAAAAATAGTGACTTCTACAACAGTCTTAAATTTTTATACTTATTATGAAAATGAACTAAAAAAGTATGTTGGTATAACTGAGAAAAATATAGAAAGCTTTTTACTATGGAGTGGCTACTCAACAGTAGAGTTGGAAGCTACAAGTTATGAAGTAACAGACTACATACTCGACAAGTTAGAGCCATATACTTCTATTAAAAGAAAGTCACTAAAAGAGAAGCTAAACAATTAATACTTGACTTATTGTTAATTATTTTATATAATAACACAAATACTTAAAAAAGGTAAAAAATGAAAAAATCAGAATTAAAAGCAATTTTAAAAAGACAAAGTGATATGATAGAGAGTCTATCTAAACAAGTTCAAAAGCAAAACAAGGAACTTAGTGAACTTTATGCACTAAAAGAAAAATTAGTAAATAAAGCATTAGAAGAAAAACAAAAGTTAAATATGGCAAATAATACGGTAGCTCAACAAATAGATACACTCTTATTAAAAGATAAAATCATAGACACATCTACAACAATGGGAAAACAAACAGAAAAACACTTACAAATAGCAGAAGCCGAAATAAAACGACTTAATGTTATTATTAACTACTTAGAAATGAGAGGAAAATAAGATGCTACCAAAAATAAGTATGATGGCAAGGCTTACAGTCGAGCCTGAACTAAGATACACACAAGATGGTAAGGCTATATGTAACATAAATTTAGCTTGTAGTGAAAAATACGGCGATAAAGAAACACAACTTTTTGTAGGTGCGACAGCCTTTGGTAAGACAGCAGAGTTTTTAAACAATGTAGCAAAAGGGCAAAGAGTTTATGTAGTTGGCAAACTCAAAACAGACCAATGGCAAGACCAGCAAGGGCAAAAGAAAAGCAAAATATCTATGACTATTGAGAGTTTTGAGTATGTGGAAAAAAGAGATAACACTCAACAAAGTGGGCAGATGCCACAGCAACAGCAAAATTATCAACAACAAGGGCATCCACAACAAAATTACCAGCAACCACAACAACAGCAATACCAGCAACAGCCACAGTATCAGCAACAACCAGCACAGCAAATGCCACCTCAACCACCTGAGATAGATATCAATGAAGATGAAATTCCTTTTAATGAGGTTCAATAGCACCTATACACAAGCTATTTGCTTTAAAATGGAAAATACGATATACTTTTATTATTCCATTTTAAAGGTTAAAGGATGAAAAAATGTTTTAAATGTGGTATAGAGAAACCACTTAATGAGTTTTATAAACATAGTCAGATGATGGACGGCTATTTAAACAAATGTAAAGAATGTGCTAAAAAAGATACAGCCAATAATCCAAAGGCTTTTTCAAATCGTGTAGAAGACTGCTACGACAGAACAGAAAAAGGTGTTATTCGTGTTATATATAAAGCACAAAAATCAAACTCAAAAAGAAGAGGACATAATCCTCCTGCTTACACAAAAGACGAGCTAAGAGAATGGTTATATAAAAACAACTTCAAAAGTCTTTATGATAAGTGGGTAAAAAGTGGGTTTAAAAAAGATTTAAAACCATCCGTTGATAGAATAGATGACTTCAAAGGATACAGTTTTGATAATATCAAACTTGGAACTTGGAAAGAAAACAAAGAGCATCAAACAGTTGATATATTAAATGGAACAGGAATAAGTGGAAAAAGATGCAAAGCAGTAGAGTGCTATAAAGATGGTGTTCTTATTAAAAAATACATATCTCATTCTTCGGCAAGAAGAGATGTAGGTTACAGTATAGAAAGAGCATTGAAAAGTGGTCGTCCAGATAGACAAAATGGATATATGTGGAGGTATAGTTAAAAAATGATAACAGATTATAAATGGGAACTAAAACTAAACAACGGCACAAAAGTTGGTTCAAACAATATAAGAGAACTACAAAGACTACAAACACACTTTTTTAGACTCGGTGTGTTTGGATTTATAGAAAAAGGATGAAGAATGTTAAAAACAATAGTAGAGGGGTGCGAACCTCAACGAGCATCTAAATATAGTGCATTTATAGATTTATTTGCAAGTGAAGATGTTACGATAAGTGCTGGAGAAACTAAGATAGTTGGTTTAGGTGTTTGTTTAGACTTAGGACTATTAGAAGATGAGCCTATATTCAGAGTAGACTTGGTAGGTTTAAATTTAGGTTTTATAGAAGGCGAGTTTTCAGAGGAACTATTTAACGAATTTTTAGAATCCCACTATCTACAACTAGAACCACGAAGCAGTCTAAGAGCCAAAGGGCTAATCGTTGGAACGGGTGTAATAGACCTTGACTACAAAGATGAAATTAAACTTATAGTGCATAATCCTGTTGCTGGAGTACACCTAATGCCTATTCAGTCTGATGACTGTAGTCTCATAGGAGAAGAGTGTATATGTGATGGAGTTGGGTACGAAGATTTTGGCACTTTTAGAATATCTAAAGGCGATAAAATAGCACAAATAGCACTTATGGAACATAAATCATACTTAATGGGTGCTAGTTCAGAAGCAGAGCGAACTGGTGGCATAGGTAGTAGTGGAAATTAAAAAGGATATAAAATGGAAGATTTAGAATTTTTTAAAAAAGTTTACAATGCCCTGATGGATTTTAAAGTTGGAATGGATGCAAGTGACAAAGATACAAAAAAAGAAGCTATTTTAAAAATAGAAAAACTTTGTGAGATGAAAAAATGAAACTACATCCATTGATAGACCCACAAAGTCCCCACTATCAAGATGAGGTAGGCAAATCCAATATTGAAGAGATGGAAGAAAAGCTAACTCTTCGAGAGATGATAGGTTTTTGTAAAGGCAATATTTTTAAATATGAGTATCGAAAAGTAAAAAAAGGTCAGAAAGAGAAAGATATTGTAAAAATACAAAACTACAAAAACTATCTAAGTATATTAGAAAAACTTTCACTCATTGATGATAGTATTTTAGCGAAAGTTGCATTTAGCCAAAGAAACATTAAATATATATATGAGGTGTAGCATTATGAGTAATTATATAAATTTAATGAAGTTTTGTGAAAAGTATGAGATTACTAACTCAACTCTCTACAATAAAGATTTACCTAAAAATGTCATTAAGTTAAAAGATGGATACAATTATGTCAATGAAGATTTTTTTTTAAAACGAAAAGCATTTTATGAGTATGTAAAATTAACTTCACAAGACTACTACTTTCTACTAACAGAACACATTAAAGAAAGCCGTTTAGCAAAAATCATTAGTATGCTTATAGGTGGGACTTGGCAAGGTTGGAACAGCTTTATGCAAAATGGTCTTTTTATTTTAAAAGTCGAAACAGTGACAGATTATAAAATACATACACAACTTTGGAAGTTTTTTAGGGTTCTAAGATGGATAATTTTACGAGTTAAGAAGCTTTTGCGATTAGACTATAAAATAGATGAGATAACTACTTTTATTTTAGACAAAAGAGCAGGTTTAATATGAGTAAATACATCCCACTTATAGAATTTTGCGAAAAAAATAAGTTATCCCCATCTATTTTAAATGCTAAAAATTTACCTAAAAATGTGGTTATTTCAGATGGTAGAAAAAGGATGGTGCAAGAAAGTTTTTTCACGAGAAGAAAGTTCTTTAAAGATAATGTTAAAATATTAGCACAAGACTACTATTTTTTATTAACAGAGCATATTAACTTAGGAAAATTATGCAAAATACTTAGTAAAAGATTTAATGATGATGCTAAAAATTGGTACAATTATTTCTACATAGAATTATTTTCTTTAAGAGAAATGGCAGTAACTAATTATAAAGTTAGTGAAAAGTTATGGCAATTTTTTAGATTTGCGAGATGGTTTATAATTCGCATTAAAAGAGCTTTTAAACTTGAAACAAACATTAATGTTTTAGTAGAGAAAATTTTAGATAAAAAGGCAGGGCTATTATGAAAAAAATAGTAGAAAACAAAGTTATATCCATAACAGATAAAGAGTTAGCAGAACACTTTGATTTTTCAAGAGTAAGTATCAACAAGTTTAAAAAAGCAAAAAACAATAAACATAACTTATACTTAGCTATGTTTAATTATGTAGCCAAAGGGGTAAATCGTGAAAGTTAAAATTTTAGATAAAGTTTACTCTACTAAGAACCTACATGTAAAAATGTGTGAGTTTTATTTAATGACTATTCCAACACTTTTAAAGTATAAGAAATCAAATAATGGTAGAAAAAAACTTTATAAAGCTATGTTGGAATACTACTATGAAACTCATACGGATGAGTTTGTAGTAGTAAATTAGTTTATTATTTATAAAGTATTTTATAGTTTTTAATCTTTTTTTAAAGGTTATTGCTATATAATTTTAATATCAAAACATAAAAGGAAGAAGAATGAAAAAAATAGTAAGTTTACTTATCGGATTAGGTTTAGTTGCAAGTGCAGATACATATAGAGAAAGAATTTTAAAGCAGTCATCGGAAGCTACTTGTAAAGTTATTTTAAGAGCTACAAATCCGTACATAGTTAATCAGTTAAAAAATGCAGATATAAAAAATAGCTTTAAGCCTTTGCGAGACGGTAGAACTTATGTGGTTACTGGAATAAGGTTTTTAGATGGTAGAACTTTTATGTGCGTAAATGAACTTATCCAACAAAAGCTATGGCTAAAAGGTGCTACTTTTTTTGTGGGTCAAGATGAAAGTTTTAGAACACTTAGTAAAGTTGATTTAAGTGTGTTGAAGTATTAGTATGAATTTATTTAATCAAGAAACAACAAAACAAGACAAAAATAGTAGTAAGAAAAATAGACATTTATTTTCAATCCCTAATTTAAAAATTGAATTATATAATGATAATTTTCAAAATTTTAAAAGATACCCAATAAGAAAAGCACAGCTCGTTATAGCCGATATTCCTTATAACTTAGGAAATAATGCTTATGCCTCTAATCCTGAATGGTATGTAGATGGAGATAACAAAAAAGGCGAGAGCAAGAAAGCAGGAAAAGCATTTTTCAATACTGACTATAATTTTAACATAGCAGAGTTCATGCACTTTTGTAGTAAGTTACTTATAAGAGAACCAAAACAAGTAGGTAAAGCCCCAGCTATGATTGTATTTTGTGCTTATGAACAAATGCAAATGGTCACAGATTATGGAAAAAAATATGGATTTAAAAATAGTTATCACTTATTTTTTGTAAAAGATAGTTCAAGTCAAGTGTTAAAGGCAAATATGAGAATAGTCGGAGCTATGGAATATGCAGTTGTATTATATAGAGATAAATTACCAAAATTTAATAATCACGGAAAAATGATTAAGAATTGGTTTAAATGGCAAAGAGATTACCAGAATATCCCAAAAATACATCCTACTCAAAAGCCGATAAAAGTATTAGCAAATTTAATTCAAATTTTCACAGATGAGGGAGATGTCGTTATAGACCCGTGTGCTGGGAGTGGTAGCACTTTAAGAGCTTGTTTGGAACTAAATAGACATTGCTTTGGATTTGAAATATCAAAAGATATATACAAAAAAGCAAAAAAAGAAATGTTGGTTATTTAAGGTAATGACACAACTAAAATACAAAAAAAGGCTAAATAATGTTAAATGTACCAATTTACAGAGCAAAAAAGATAGATAGTGATGAATGGGTCGAGGGAACAGGAATTACTGATGATTTTTTAAAAATTAATACATATGAACAATTTAAAAAGGAAGATAAAATTTGGCTTTGGAGTGATTACAAATGGGTTGAAATTCTCCCATCAACTCTAGCTATTCATTTACCATCAATGATTGATAAAGATGGTAAAAAAATATTTGCTAGTTTAAGTGAAAATGGCAAAGGTGGAGATGTTATTAATTTCTTAGATAGTGAAGGAAGAGACAGTGAAACAACAGTTATATATAAAGATTATGTTATTTTCCCTTTTGATTGGATAAATAGCAATATATGCAAAGTAGTAGAAATACAAAAAAAGGCTAAATAATGTTAAATGTACCAATTTATAGAGCTAAAAAAATAGATAGTGATGAGTGGGTAGAAGGGTATTTTTATATACACTCTAATAAAACTCCATTTATTGTAAAGCACACAATGGGCTTATTGGAAGTAGATAGTTGTATTTATGAAATAGATCTATCCACACTAGCTATCCACTTCGATGGAATGATTGATAAAGATGGTAAAAAAATATTTGCTAGTTTAAGTGAAGATGGTAAGGGTGGAGATGTTACCAATAAAGGTGTAGTTTTATACACCAAGTTTGGAATTTATGTAGGCAATAACCATATGTTATACGAGATGAAATCTTTAAAAGTTATAGGAATACAAAAATGAATTTGCTAAACAAAAAGATAAAGCATAATCGTTTAAGACCTAAAACATCTATGAAAAACAAAAAGACTATAACAAAAGATGATAAAGCCTATCTTCAATGGCTACAAACTCAAAGTTATAGTTGCTTTGTATGTGGTGCTTACCAAAGTATAGAATACCATCACATAAAAGAGCATAGCATAGACAAGAAAAACCATAAGAGGCTAATCCCTCTTTGTGTTATGCACCATAGACTAAATAATGAGTTATCAGCTCACGGAACACCAAAAAAGTTTAAAAAGATTTATCCTATGGAAGTACAAGAGAAGTATGCAGATAGTATTTACAGAAGATATTTAGAGGAGTGTGAGGGATGAGAGACACAAGAGAAAATATAGAAACTATTTGTTTATACAAACAGCATATAAAAAATATAGCTAATGAAAAAATAAAAAGTTATGGCAGTTATAAAGTAAGTGCTACTGAAATGAAGCAAATAAAGGAAAGTGTAACAGTAGTTTGTGAAGAACTTATAAAGGCTCACGAAGAAATTATTGAACTCAAAGAGGAAATCAATAAACTTGAAAAAAGTAAGAATAAATTACCACGATATTATGATATGAAGATGAGAGGTAAGCAATGAAAAATCAAGAACATCAAGAACAAGTAAAACTAATTCAATACCTAACACTACTTGAAAAGCAAAAAAAGATAGTTACCTTTTATGCTGTAATAAATGAGAACTCAGTCAAAAACCCACGATATGGTGCAAAGTTAAAAGCACAAGGCAAAAGAGCAGGTGTAAGTGATGTTGTGGTACTTCTGAAAGACTGTACCCTATATATTGAAATGAAACGACCACGAAAAAAACTAAAAAGTGGCAAATTATCAAATGAAAACTTAGCGAGTAAAGAGCAGTTAGACTTTATAGGGAAGTTAGAGAATACGACTTATGCCTATGGTAAGGTTTGTTATGGTTTTTTAGAAGCTAATAAGTACATAGATACATTTTTATAAATATATGTTTTTATAGTATAATAACACTATTAAAACATAAGGGATGAAAAATGAAATTACAAATAGTATATAAAAATATAGATGAAATAGTGCCTTATGTAAAAAGGATAAATAATGAAAACTTGTAGAGTATGTAGAGAAATAAAAGAAAGTAGTGAGTTTAGAAAAAAGAGAAATATTTGTAAAGAATGCGAAAAACAGTATCATATAGAGTATAGAAAAACAAAAGACGGTTTAATAAACTCAATATATGACAATCAAAAAAGAACTTCAAAAAAAAGAGGACATCAACATCCTACCTATACAAAAGAAGAATTAAAAAAATGGTTATTTAAACAAGACTTATTTCACGAGTTATATGACTTATGGGTACTAAGTAGTTATAATAAATATCAAAAGCCAAGCATAGATAGATTAGACAACTCAAAAGGTTATTCATTTTATAACATAAGATTAGTTACTTGGAGAGATAACGATAATCAAGCACACGAAGATATAAAAACTAAAAAATTAAAAAATAGTGGTTTGTTAAACGGAGGACATAAAGCAGTTTTGCAATTTGATTTGAAAGGCAACTTTATTGCTGAATATATGAGTGTAAGAGAGGCGGAGAGGCAAACCAAAACAAATGCCCCTCATATATCTGCAGTATGTAAAGGAAAGAGAAAAACAGCTGGTGGTTATATCTGGAAGTATAAAGAAAGAGGTATTTAATGGCAAGACCATCTAAATATAATTGGGAAGTGATAAAAGAAGCATATGAGAAAGGCTTTACAAAAGATGAGATAGTTAAAAAATTTAATATACCGAAAGCTATACTTACTAATAAAATAAATAAAGAAAAATGGGTTATTTTATGCGATGTAAATGCCGATGTAGAGGGATTAAATGTGAAATTAGAGGCAGTCGCACAAAACTATGCACAAAACCCTATAATAGAAGAGATGTTTCAAGATAGAATTAATACCATCATAGAAGATAACGAACTCATAGGAAACAATCGTAAACTTTTAAAAGCATTTCAAGGTTTAGTGGGTAAAGGCATTAAAGAGGGAACATACAAAACCCCACAAGACATAAGAGCAGGTGTAGGGGCTATTAAAGATATAGAAGCCGTAGCTAATCCTAAAACTAATGATATAAAAGTAGAAAACAATATACAAAACAATCAAATTACAAAAGTAGAGGTCGAATTTATATAATGAAGCTACAAGTCCCACATATATACAAACCACTATACACAGAAGATAAAAGATACTATTTTCTTAGTGGTGGTCGTGGTAGTGGAAAATCTTATGCCGTAGCAGATAGACTACTACTTGAAGCCATAACAAACCCTGATACTGATTTTTTATGTTTAAGAGAAATCCAGCTATCAATACAACATTCATCTAAAAAATTATTAGAGAATAGGATAGAGTTTTATAAACTACATAACTATTTTAGAGTGCTAAATACACATATAGAGATAGTAGGGGGTGGAAATATAATCTTTAAAGGTTTACAAAGCCATACAGCAGATAGTATTAAGTCCTATGAGGGTTTTAAATTTGTATGGGTGGAAGAAAGTCAAAGCATAAGCGAGTTTAGTTTGGAGCTACTTATACCGACGATAAGAGCAAATGGTTCAAAATTGTTTTTTACATATAACCCACGATTAGAAACAGACTCTATTATAAAACTAAAAGATGAAGTTGCTAACAAGATGCATATACATAGTACTTATGAAGATAATTTCTTCTGCCCCGAAGTCATAGAAAACGAAGCTGAAAATTTGAAAGTAAAAAATGTCAAAAAATATAATCATATTTATTTAGGTCAATACATACAAGATAGCGATGGAATTTTCAATGTAGACTGGTTAGAATTTGGTAGCTATAAAAAACTTAGATTTGACTACTATTTTATAACAGCAGATAGTGCTTTGAAAGATAAAGAGATAAATGACAACACAGTTTATAGTGCTTTTGGTATGATAGGGAATAACCTCTATTTGTTGGATATATTTGTAGGCAAAATTCAATCAATAGAAAGAGAGCAGATTTTTTATGAGTTCTATAACAATAATAGTAAGTTTCCATTTAAAGGTGCTTTTATAGAAGACAAAGCAAGTGGAACAGACTTAATACAAAGAGCAAAGAGAAAAGGCTTTATGATATATGAGTTAATGCCAAATAAGTCAAAACTACTTAGAGCAGATGATATTACTTCATATTTTGAAACATTCCATCTAAGAATTGATGAAAGCATAAAATTTAAACAAGAACTTATTAATGAAATCACATTATTTGGAACAGAATTTAGCAAACACGACGACATAGTAGATACTATTATTTATGGGTTTGATATAGCCTATAAAAATACCCCTGTAAACTACAATGATTTAATTTAAAATATGCTATAATTCCAATCTACCCACTAAGTGGGATATTTTTATAAAAAGGATTTAGTATGGCAATACCTACTAATGATGCACTTATCAATGCCCTTGATGTTTTAAAAGGTGCTATTGTTGAAACTCACACAGATGTAAAAGGTTATGTGGACCACTATGTAGCTTCACTACAAGCTGAATATAAAGAAGCAGATGAAGCACTTAAAACTGAGGTGTTAGCTTCTATTGATGTAAACTCTGAGGCTTTACAAACTTTAAAAGATGCTCTTGATTTACTTGATGGAACACAAGATGGCGAGATGAATGCAAAAGATTTACTTGCTGGTGTTTTAGCTAAGTCTGGTGCAAATAAAACTGCTATTGCTGAGGTTAAAACTGCATTCGATGGTTTTGTAGCAAATACTTATCAACCTAAAATTAATGAATTAACTGCAAAAATTGGCGACAATGCTGGTGCTATTACTACACTTCGTAATGATGTAGAGAGTGCTATTGCAAATGGTTTAGCTGGTCTTGAAGACATTACTAATAGAGTTGTATCACTTGAAAGTGCAACTGTTAAATTTGAAAGCCTATGGGAAACTCTTATAGACAATCTTCAAGTTATCGCAGATGACATCAAATCAAGCTCAAAAAGTGCTTTTAGCATTCCAGAGTAGCAATAAGGGGCTTTAATGCCCCTCTATTAAGGTAAAATATGACTACTAACATAACCCTGCAAAACAGTCTTAATGAACTACAAAACAGCATAATAACATCCCATATAGACATCAAAAATTATATAGATTATAAAGACACTCAATTAGCTACTAATGTTGTGAATGATTTAAAAAATGATAGTGATTTTATAAGTGATATGCAAACTATTATTTATAAAACTGCTATATCAGATTTGAAAATTAACATAGAGAAAAGTATTGTAGATGTTAAGATAGTTCAAAATAAGGCTACTATTGAAGTAGTTAAAGACTTACCAAGTATAATAAAGGAATAAAAATGAACATAGGTACTTTTATGCAAGGGTCTTCAATTATAAGTCATCCTATAAGCTATGAAATAGACGGCAAAGAAACAGATTTAAGCGAATGGGAACTAAGTTATAATTTGTACGATAGTGTTACAAAAAAGATTTTGTTTGACGGAGTTATAAAAGATAAAATTTTAAATATAGAGGGTGCTAAAACTGAAAATCTAAAAGGCAACTATATAGTTCAATTAGTTTTCAAAAATGGCACTTTTATAGATAAAGATACTTTACTGGAAATGACAATTAAAGGGGTATAAATGAAAGAAAAAATAGAAAATTTATTACATAGTATTTTTAAAAGAAGTACCATAAAAATACCAAAAAGGTTTATATAATGAAGTGGTTTGATGGGATTGTATCGCTATATAATGATTTAGCAAATAGAAGAAGTGCTAACGGTTCAAATGCCGTAGTAAGTAATAAAGTAACTTATCAAGAACTAAACGAGATATTTAAAAGTGGCCTAGGTAACAAGATAGTTAGGATTAAGGCAGGGTATGCTTTAAAATCTAATAACATAATTTTTGATGAACCTAACGAGAAAGAGTTCTATTTAAACAAACTACAAACAAAAGTTAAGGAAGCTTTTAAATGGAGCTTAGTATTTGGTAGAGGTATAATCGTTATAAATGATGGGGGCGACTTATCTTTACCACTTGAAAAAAACATAAACAAAGATAAGGTTAAATTTGAAGTTTTTAGTGGCGATATGGTTTCAGTAGTTAGTTATGAAACTGATTTAATGTCAGATAGATACTATAAGCCACAATACTATAATGTAAGAGGCTACAATTTTCATTATAGTAGGGTTGTAGATTTCTCATATATTAAGCCAACTGAATTAGATTTACCCACTTATAACTTTGGTGGAATAAGTGAATTTGAACTTATTTATAATCAAATTGTTAACGATGGAGTAGTAGAAAGGGCAAGTGCTTCTATCATTGAAAAAAATAGTTCACTTTTTTATAAGATACAAGGGTTTAAACAAGCCTTAGCTACAAAACAAGAGGATAGTATTGTTAAGTTTTACAGTATAGCAGAGGACAGAAGAAGCATATATGGGGCTGGGCTTATAGACAAGGATGATGATGTTGTAAATGTATCTCAAAACCTTAGTAATTTGTCCGAAGTTGATAATATATCACTTAGACGGGTTGCTATGGTAACTGGCATACCTTTACCTATGTTAATCGGGGAAAATGTAAAAGGCTTAAATAGTGCAGGGCAACAAGAAAAAACAGCTTTTAATGAGATGATAGAAAATATTCAACAAGATTATATATTGCCGTTTATCAATCAACTTTTAGATAAGTTGGGAATGGACCATATTAAATTTAAAGACAATCAAAATGTCACAGCACTAGAAAAAGCAGAGTATGAAACAAAAGTACTTGATAATGCTACAAAAATTTATGACTTAGGCTATGATGTAGATGAGTTCCTAAAAGAAAGAGGCATTGAAGTAAAAAGTCGTGATGAGTTCGAGTCTGAATTTTCAGAAAATGAAGAGGTAGAAGTTTGAAAATAGACATCAACAAAATACAACCTAAGACCACAAAGAAAAAAGTAAAAATAAAACCACTTAGAACACCGTTGAACCTTGAAAAAGAATTACACAACTTTAATAGATTTATGGTTAAAACAATAGCTAAAAGATTTCAAACACAAGTATTAGAAGCTATGAATAAAAGCACCATAGAAAAGTTCACAGATGCACAAAGTGGTAACTATGCTAAGATATATCAAAAATTACTTAGAAAATTTAAAAAAAGTATATCAAATCAATTTAGCGAAAAACGGATTAAAACATACATAACTAAATTATATGCAAGAACTAACAATATAAATGATAAAACATTTTATAGAGCAGTTGAAAACCAAATAGGCTTAGATGTGAAGTCTATTATAAAAACAGATGGACTAAACACATTTGTAAATGCTAAAAGTCTTGAAACCTCATCACAAATAATGAAATTACAAAGTGAAATGACCGAAAATTTATCGCAAAATACACTTAGACTTATGAGTGCTGGAAAGAACTTAAAAACATTATACGAGGAAGTTACTAACACAAAAAAAAAGAACTTAAATAAAAGTGAGCTAGTAGCTAGAAATGAGCTAAAAGCATTTAATCAACAGTTAAGTGACAAACGAGCAAAAAACTTAGGGGTTCAAAAAGCCGTTTGGAATAGTGTCGGGGATGAACGAAGTAGACCGTGCCATAAAAAACGGGATGGGTTAGAGTTTGATTTAGATAAAGGTTTATACAGTAGTTGCGACGGAAAAACATTAAAACCAAGTGAAGAAATTAATTGCCGTTGTTATGCCACTTATGTTGTAGAATTTGATTAAAAAATGATATAATTACATAAAAAAGGAATATAATGAGCCATACATATAGTAAGAAGCAAGTTGAAAGTACTGATGGGTGGATTAAAGTTATGGATAAAAAGGGTTATGTTATGATAAACAAACCCGTTTATTTTGCTTATAACGATGATGACGAGCCAACAGTTAAAGGCGAATATACTAGTGATAACACGATAGACAACCCTGACAATAGTGACTTATGGATAAAAACTACTTGTATGGGTTGTGTGTCCTATACAGTTGTGGAGTCATAAAATGGCTGGTTTATCAAATAATGATGGTGGAAGTGGTGGAGACGGAGCTACTTATAGCGAAGTTTGGAAAGAGTTTACGGGAGATGGAAGTACAACGGACTTTGATTGTGAAGTATTGCCTGATAGAGTTATAGTTATACTAGACGGCATAACTTTAAGTAAAGCAGATTATAGTAAAGATGAGACTAAAATCGTTTTTAATGATGCTCCAGATGATGGAACTGATATTAAAATATGGATATTAGACGAGGACTAAATGATATACATTACAATCGGCATTGTTTACACTTCCCTACTTATTGTAAGTGGTGTAGTAATAAGTGAGTATATAAAATTGAGAAAGACAACTCTATAAAACTCTCGTAAAATTATTTAAGGACTTGAAATGGCAAGTAAAGCTTTTAAAAATGCTATGAAAATTGGCAAAACAGAAGTACTGGAAGCAACAGCAGAGTTTAACTTAACAGAAGACACTACTACATTTGACTTAGGCGATATTGACTTAACAGCTGATGGTGTTCGTGTAGCAGTAGAACTAAACGGCTCAACTTTGGAAGATGGCGACT
>Ga0256828_1001119_pt1 | contig 17069 bp, 19 predicted proteins | sample CV88metaG_FD_185993 | JGI IMG/M metagenome (GOLD analysis project Ga0256828, IMG submission 185993) | Hydrothermal vent microbial communities from East Pacific Rise, Pacific Ocean - CV88 | ecosystem: Environmental > Aquatic > Marine > Hydrothermal vents | place: Pacific Ocean: East Pacific Rise...
AAGGTGTGCATTATCTTAGAAAATAGCATAGTTTTTTTAGCACCATATTTAGATGGGATAGAGTGAAGTCCAAGTTTTTTATCTACATCTATATCTTGTAGTGAATAGAGTAGATCAAACCCAGCTACCCAAAATAACACTCCAGTAGCTAAATAGATAGACCATAGTGTGATAGTTTCACTCACTGCTACTACACCTGCAATTGGAGCTAAACCTAGCGATACACCAAGTATGATATGAGCTAGAGCTGAAAACCTTTTAAAATATGAATAACTACCAACAATAAACAATATAGGCAAAGATAGATAAAGTGCAAGATCGTTTACAAAATATGCAACTACAATAAAACCTAATCCATTTAAAATAGTGAAAACTAAAATTTGATTTGCTTTTATTCTCCCATCTACACTTGGTCTATTTACTGTTCTAGGGTTTAGTGCATCTATATCCCTATCAAGGTATCTATTGTATCCCATAGCAAAGTTACGGGCTGTTAATGCCGCTAGAGTTCCTAAAAACAATAACTTCCATCCAAACCAACCAGAAGCTGCAACAACCATAGCTATAAATATAAATGGCAAAGAAAATATAGAGTGTTTAAACATCACTAACTCATTAAAATCTTTTAATAGTTTTATCATAATCTACCTTTTTATTAACTAGCTTCTAAAATATCTATTGCACCAGTTGCTTTTATTGTTTTATTTTCAATATCAACATCATTTATAAAATCATCTGTATATGGAAGTAAAAAACTATTTGCTTTTTTCTCCTCTATTAATTTAGATGTTGTTACTATTTGAAGATAGTCACTCAATGGCATCCGTTGAACATCTTCAACTACCCCTAAAGTGGTATCATCTTCTATAATCTTACAACCAATAATATCAAACCAGAAAAATTGCTTCTTATCTAGTTTACACATATCTCTTGTATCTTCTTTAGATACAAATAGTTGTCTATTTGTCAATTTTTTAGCTTGGTCTATATCATCTATACCCTCAAATTTTACACTATCATTTTTTTTATTGTATGATTCTATTGTTAATTTTTGATTTTTATCAGTATAAAAAACAGCACCTTTTTTAAACTGCTCTGGAAAATCTGAGTCTATATGAAGTTTTTGTTGCCCCTTTAGCCCTATCGCTTTCCCAAGTTTTGCTACATATATTTTTTCCATAAATACCCTTTTTTAAATAAAAAAAGTAGAGTCAAATAGACTCTACTTTTTTGTTTTGTATTGATTTGTTATTGTATCACTTAGCTAGAACTTGAATCTTATAAGAGAAACCATCTTTTGCTTTACAACCATTTAAAATAGTCTTTATAGCATTGATCATATTTCCATTTTTACCTATAAGTTTCCCAATGTCACTCTCATTTGCTTTGATAGTGATCTCAAAAAAACCACTATCAATCTCTTCTATTGAAACATCTATATCCTCAGGATGATTTACAATCATCTTTGCATAAGTGGAAACAAAATCTATCATAACAATGCTTATTTTTTAGCTGTTAATTTTGCAACTTTTTCAGAAGGTTGAGCACCAACACTTAACCAATAATCTAATCTTTCTTGATCAAATTTTAATACTTTTGGGTTAGATACTGGGTTGTAGTATCCAATTGATTCGATCCAACCTGAATCTCTTCTTTTTCTACTATCTGTTACTACGATTCTGTAAAATGGTTTTTTGTTTCTTCCCATTCTTGTAAGTCTAATTACTGTCATTTTTAATCCTTTTTTTTAATTTTGTTTTTAACATACTATGTTAAGTGCTAAAAATTACAACTAATATTTAGCACTTAACACAATTGAGTTTTATACCTATCTTGGTATTTGACCTTGTTGTCCCATTTGAGACATCATTCTTTGCATATCTTTCATGCCACCTTTTCCAGCCATTTTTTTAGCCATCTTAGCTGCATTTTTAAACTGTTTTAAGATCTTGTTTACTTGCACTTCAGATAGTCCTGCACCCTTTGCTAATCTTCTTTTTCTTGAAAGATTAATAATACTTGGTGTTTCTCTCTCTTTTGGTGTCATAGAACTAATAAGAGCCTTTATCCTTTTGATCTCATCTGAGTTTTCAAGATCTGCATCTTTTAGTTGTTTTGCCATATTTCCCATACCAGGGATCATACCAAGAAGAGATTTCATACTTCCTAGTTTTTTCATCATCTCTAGTTGTTCTAAAAAGTCATTGAAATTAAATTCACCTTTTTTGATCTTTTTAGTAACCTCTTTAGCTTTTTTCTCATCTATAACTGCACTAGCTTTTTCTGCTAAACCTTCAACATCACCAGCACCCATAAGTCTTGATACGATTCTTTCAGGGATAAATGGTTCAATATCTGGCATCTTCTCACCAATACCTATAAATCTTAATGGTACTTGTACTTGATGTGAAAGTGAGATAGCAACCCCACCTTTTGTATCACCATCAAATTTAGATAAGATAACACCATCGATACCTATTTTATCTTTAAAGCTAATCGCTGTTTTAGTAGCATCGTGACCAGTCAATGAATCTGCAACATAAAAGATCTCATCAGGTTCAACTGCATCTTTTACATCTTTTAGCTCATTCATAAGCTCATCATCGATTGCTAATCGTCCTGCTGTATCTATAAAAAGAACATCGTATAGTCCATCTTGAGCTTTTTTCAAAGCACCTTTTGCAACTTTTACTGGATCTTTCTCATTCTCATCAAAATATACATCAACCTCTATTTGAGCACCTATCTGTTTTAGTTGTTCAACCGCTGCTAATCTTTGAAGATCGGCTGCTGCTATTAAAACTTTTTTGTTTCTCATTTTTAGGTAATTTGCTAACTTACCTGTAGTTGTTGTTTTACCACTACCTTGTAGTCCTGTCATAAGGATAGTTGTAAGTGGTCCCTTACTACTATATACAAAACCTTGATTTCCATTTGTAGTAAGTATTTTAGTTAATGAGGTTCTTAAAGCTTTTAAAAATGAATCTTGACCGATACCATTTTGTTTTGTAAGTAACTCTACTTGTGTTACAAGCTCTTTTGTTGTTTTATGGTGAACATCTGATTTTAAAAGTGATTTTTTAAGCTCAGTTATAGCTTTTTTTAATGCAGCAGCATCATCTTTATATCTTATTTTTCCAATAACACTTTTGAATGAATCTGTTAAAACATTAAACACCATAAACTCCCATATTTTTTAATTGTGCGAATTATAGTGGTATTTATATTAAAATATACTTAAACAAAAATATACAAAAAGCTCTACATATACGATAAATAAAGCTTTTTGGTATATTTCAGTTTGTTTAAGTTAAGTAAAGTTTAATCTACTTAAATGCTGCCATTGGATCTAGTTTTGATATTTCATGATATGTTTTTGTTGCTGTTGCTAAATTTATCATAAGCAATATATTAGATACTATAAACAATCCAGATCCCATATATAGAAACATCTGATTAAATATTGTTGCTAAGATGAAACAAAATATTGAGCTTAGATATATAATAAATTGTAATTTGATATTATAAGCATCTATATATTCTCTTAAATTTGGTATATTAAAATGCCCTTTACTATTTAGATGAAACCATGATAAAAAAGGTACAATTTTGTACATCATCCCTTGCAAGAGTGAATATAAAAATCCAAAAGCAACAACAAAAGCTATAGTAGATATTTTACTATCAACTAATAATAGGATCATAGATAGTATTAAACTAGCAAGTGATAGTTTCCAATACCAAAGTGTCACATCAAATACAGCTCGTCTTCTATTTTCTAGAATATATAATCCATAAGTTGCAAACACAATCGCTAATATCTCAACTATATTTAATATAGGTGTAGCATCTTGACCTAAAATTGTAAAGATGGCAAATAGTATCAACATACCAAATACTACCCTTGGAAACTTATTTTGTATATATTTAGGAAAATCTTGTCCAACATAAAACATAGGTATAACCTGAAATGCAACACCCATTACTAATATAAAAGCAAAACCAAATAGTGCAAAAGAGATATGGATATTTGCTATATCTATATGATTTGAACCTATATCGTAAGTGATATATGAAGATAATAGATATAGTCCAACTCCTGCTGTAATAAGTCCAGCTAGAGAAAATATCTTCATAGCATTTACAGTTGATGTGATATATTTTACTTTAAAAAGTAATCTAATAATAGTAAAGAAAAAAACACCAAAAGCTAAACTTAGCATAGTAGATCCAATGATCAACAAAAATGTAGAACTACCTAAAAATCCACTACTTAAAGCCAATGTACCAAATGTAAGATTTATATGTACAATAGTAGCAAATAGTTTCTCTTTTTTTATAACTGCACCAGCAAGTACGGGCAACATCTGTTGTAATGCACCAAAAATAATCATAGCTAATACACCTAATGTAAAAAGATGAACTGTAGCAATAGCAATAGGGGTATAACGGTTAAAAATAACCTCTTGAGGATACAAAATGAATATAGTTGCTATAAATATAGCAAAAATTGGAGCAGTAAGAAAAAACCTAAACGGCACCCCAATAGGGGGTGCTTGATCTGTTGATAGACCCTTAAACAATTTAAGAATCTACTCTTTGTAGGTTTTTCATCTCATCTAAAAGCATACTATTTTCTGCTTGCATAACATCATCTACCATAGGATACATCATCTGCTCCTCTTTCATATTGTGTTGTTGCATAGTCATCATAAGTGTTTCACTAAGACCAAAAAAATGCTCCTTATTTTTTGAGTCTATATCTGCTCTCATATCTTGAACTAACTTTTTCATCTGTTCATGTTCCATTAACATCACTGGTGTTGGGTTACAGTGAGCTGATCCACTTCTTGCTTCAAAAGCTGGAAACATAACTTTCTCCTCCATATCAAAATGGTACAGAAGATCTGAAGCAAAAGACTCAAAAAGTTTTTTTGCTTCACTCCAATTTTCATCGTGAACTGCATTTTCCATAGAGGCAAATGATTCATCACAAGCTCTATGGTCTGCACTCATATATTCTTTTATAACTGACATATTTTTTCCTTTTTTAAATTTTAGTGTTAATTTTAAACTGGTAAAACTCTTATATTTTCATCAACTTTTTGTCTTAGTGTTGATTCTATTGCATATAATGTTCCTGTAGATCCACTAGCACACGATCCACAAGCACCTAGGTATCTAATATAAATATCATAATATGGAAGATTCTCTTTAATATCTATTATCTCCATATCTCCACCATCCATAACTAACATAGGTCTTATATACTCATCTATTACAGCATCAACCGCTTTGATTCTTTGAACTATTGTCATTTTATCAAAACTCATCTCACCTGTAGATGTAGTTTGAGCTGCAGCTTCAAGTCTCTCTTTCTCCATCTGCTCTCTAACATCTGCTAAAATATCTACTAGATATACATCTTTTGGCTCATGACCACCAGGTCTAATACATGATTTACAGTATGATCCAGCTTTAGTTATAGAGATGATCTCTTCAACTTCAGTTATATTATGCTCTCTGATTGCATCAACTATATCTTTTCTTGTTTTTCTTGCACACTCACAAACAATATCCGCATCTACTATATCATCTCTACTTACACCTTTGTATTGAGCTGCTGCTTCAATGATAACATCATAAGCCATAACACTACAGTGCATCTTTTGAGGAGGTACCGCTTCTGTATCTGCATCATCCCTTAAAAATGCCTCAACCTCAGTATTTGTGATCTTGATAGCTTCATCTACAGTTTTTCCTATACAAAGCTCTGCCATAGCATCACTAGAAGCGATCGCTGTTCCACAACCAAAAGATTTAAACTTACTCTCTAAGATTTTATCTGTTTTTGGGTCTACTACCCAAAAAAGTCTCACTGCATCTCCACAGCTCTCTGCTCCAAAATCTGCAACGATTAGTTTTCCACCTAATCTATCTGCATCCTCTTGTGTTAACTCACCCATAGCTACAGGGTTGTTCATACGATCTTGTACTTTTTGGCTATATTGTTCCCAAACATTACCTTGAACTAAATCATTTCTTGCCATATTATTTCCTTTTTAATTATACTTTATTGTTATATTTATAAAAGTGTAACTTAAATAAGATAAAAATTGTCTTATTTAAAATAGTTACTTAAAATTGTTGTTATTATTTATATAATTACTTATAATCCTGCCCACCATAAACGAAGCTTTAATCCAAGTGTAGAGGTGTAACCAACTTCACTAAATATAAGATCTTTATCTTTATCGTATATCAAAGTTGTAGGGTAAACACTTATATTGTATCTATTTGCATATAAACTATTTTCATCATTTATAACTTTAAAACTTAAATTATTTTCTTTTAAATACTCTTTAATCTTCTCTTTTGTGGTACCAACTGCTATTGTTATAACATTATAGTTTTGTGAGATATTTTCTATATTTGATGCTTCAACTTTACATATAGGACACCATGTACTCCAAAAATGGATCACTATAGGTTCCCCATTTGTTGAGATATTTTCTATATCTAATTTTGTTTTATTAATATCTATAGATTTATAGTAACTTACAACATTTGAGATAATAACCACCATCACCACAAAAGTGATGATCTCTTTTATATATTGTTTAAATTTAGTTTTCATCTAATAACTCATCTATTTTATTTTCATCATATATTTTAATATTGTGTTTTTTTAGTAATGCTGATGTTACACCATCATTTTTAATCTTTGTAGAGGTAAATGTACCATCATAGATATATTCACTAGAGCAAGATGGAGAGTTTGCCTTAAGTAAAGCTATAGTTATATTCTCTTTTTTACACAACTCTAAAGTTTTTTTTGCACCAAGAATAAACTCTTTTGTTTTTTCATTACCATTTTTATTGATTATTTTTAAAGGGTCTATAGATATAGCTTCACATGGCACTCTAGGTGTTGGAAGACCACCCTCTACCTCTGGACAAAAACTGATGATTTGATATTTTTTTGATATTTTTTCTAATTGAGATGCGATAAGTTTATTATCTTTTCCATTGTATTTTACTTTTTCACCAAGTAAACAACTACTTACTAAAAGTTTTTTCATATAAGCTACTCCGTTCTTTTTAGAACTATTATAGTAGCTTTAATAAAAAGCTATATTAATTATAGCTTTTTATTTTAAATTATTCTGCGATAGTTCTGTGATTTGTATCTTGAATTGGTCTATTATTTGTATGTCCAAATATATCATAAAATTGTTTAACTTGATCTTTTGATATTGTTTTTGTTGTTTTAAATACATTCCATTTTACATTTTCAGAACATGGTGGAGTAGTTAATGAACCCATAAATTTATAGTAATCTTTATCTGATGGTAAAATTTGATTTATATCTGCTTTAGAAAGATCTATAGATACAGGCTTATTCTCATCTAATGGAAATTTTGACCATATTTTAGCTATCATTGGATCTGCTGCTCCATCTTTAAACATAACAGCAACAACTGCTAAATCACCATTTTTTGTAGCATGTACAAAGTGTGCTTCAAGAGGAAATTCTGTACCTTTTATATTATTTTCACTTGGTGTATGAAAATGGAATTGTTTTAACTCATACTCTTCCCCATCTATAGTAACTGTACTACCAGATGCTATATTTACTTGCACTGTGTGACCATTGTTTATAACTGTAGTTGCAGATGTATTATAATGAAAACCTAATGGCTTAATATCTATATCCTCTGTTGGAACTATATTTATAGGTGTTTGCATTTTACCTTTTCCACACATACTAAACTTTTCATCTAGCTCTGCCCAATGTTCTGGTGCAACATCTCCTGTATATCCCCAGTGTGTAGTGTGAGATTTTGTGTGCTCCGCTTTTTCATGCTCCATATTTTCATGTTCTGAAACACAACCTGTTGTAAGTACCATTACAGCTATTGCTGAAATAGATAGTGAAATAATTTTTTTCATTTTTATCCTTTATGTAAATAATAACTTAGTAAAGTTATAAGTATTCATTATACTATAGTTTATTTTAAATTACAATTAATTCTACTTTATCTTATTAAAAACCTAGGCTTTCTATCTTTTGTATCTATTGAGCAATCGACCTGATACTTCACCATCTCTTGAAATGGTAATATAAACTTTTCTAAACTTTTACTATCTATATTTTCAATATTGTGATAATTTAATAACTCTAATATAACTTGTGTTGATTCTATAGTTGATAAACAGTATTCATTTGGTTGGATCTTGATCTTAAATTGTGATAGTTTATTATGTGTAAAACTGATCTTTTGTAATTGAGCTATATTTTTACTAACTGCAAGTATCTTTTTTGAACATGGCCAAGTTGAATCTATGATAAAGATAACTATATTTTTACCATCCTCTTTAATTGTTTGTTTATTTAACTCTATACTATCATCTCCTGGATAAAGTACATAGCATATATTGTTGTTATCATTTATAAGTTGATTTATCTCTTTGTGATATGTAAAATCTATCCCTATATAAATCTCTGAATTTTTAAGAGATAGATGTGTAAAGTGACCTGTGCCATTTTTGGTCTTTTTAAACTCTTTTGGATGCATAAGTATTACAAACTTTGTATTTGTATCAATAGTATCTATATATTCACACATACAACTACTTTTGGGTCTATAACATCTATAACACTTTTCTCTACTATTTATTATATTATTTTCCATCTTTTGTGATACTATCTATTAATATCATAGCCAATTTTAGTGCTTTTGTTCTATGACTTAGATCTTTTTTAATCTCTCTTGGTAACTCACCTAAAGTCTCTTTATACCCTTTTGGTATAAATAATGGATCGTAACCAAAACCACCCTCACCTCTTGCCTCATCAATAACATCACCATACATCCAACCATGAGTTGTATAGGTATTTTCTTTATAGTATATTGCAAGTGCTGCTGTGTAGTATGCTGTAGTTTTTACTATAGATTTCTCTTTTAATTTTGACAACAACTTATCGTTGTTTTGCTTATCTGTAGCATTATCTCCTGCATATCTTGCACTATATATATTTGGTTCATTGTTTAGCTCTGGTACAGTTATACCACTATCATCTGATATTACTATATACTCTTTATTAAAGTTAATATTTTTAAGTGCTTCAACCACAGCTTTTGTTTTAATAATAGCATTTTGTTGAAAACTATCACCATCTTCTACTATCTCAAAACTTCCCAATATCTTACTATATGGTATCACCTCATATTGTGGCAATAACTCTTGTATCTCTTTTATTTTACCTTTATTTGACGATGCTAATATCACTATCATATCTATCCCTTATATATTTTAAATAAAAAAAGCCAAGAAGATAATCTTCTTGGCTTTTGTAAAATCGAATAAGAATATATCTTTTCGAATTCTCTCTATCTTTTTGAGAATTGAGGAGATCTTCTCGCTTTTCTTCTTCCTGGTTTCTTTCTTTCAACAACTCTTGCATCTCTAGTAAGTAAACCATGAGGTTTAAGGATAGTTCTAAATTGCTCATCGTAAGCTACTAAAGCTCTTGAGATACCGTGTCTTAAAGCATCAGCTTGTGCAGAATATCCACCACCTAATGTTTTTGCTACAATATTTACAGACTCTAATTGTTTAGAAACTTCTAATGGTTGTCTAACTCTTTTTTTAAGAGCTTCGTGACCACCAAGCCATACATTTAAAGGTTGACCATTTACTGTAATATCACCTTTACCAACTTCTAGCCAAACTTTAGCTATAGCTGTTTTTCTTCTTCCTGTTGCATATACTTTTGCCATCTAATTATCCTTGTACTTGTGCTGTATGTGGGTGATTTTCACCATCATATACTTTTAAATTTTTAAGTATTTTAGCACCTAGTTTTGTTTTTGGTAACATACCTCTAGTAGCTAATTTAAATAACTTCTCTGGGTTGTTTTCTAACATATCTGACATTTTATGAGTCTTTGTAGAACCAAAATATCCTGAGTGTGTAAAATATTTTTTATCTGCCATTTTAGCACCAGTAAATTTAACTTTACCAGCATTTATAACAACAACATTGTCTCCACAATCAACATTAGGAGTAAATGAAGGTTTATTTTTCCCTCTTAAAATTGTTGCGATCTCTGTAATAAGTCTACCAAATATTCTATCTGTAGCATCTATTACAATCCAGTCTTTTTTAACATCAGTTTGATGTATACTTTGTGTAAATTTCATCTGAAATATATCCTTTCCTCAAATTAAGTTCGCAATAATAGTGGAATAATACTTAAATCTTACTGAATTTAAGTATTATGTAAGATAATATAAATAATTTTATATCTTTAAAGCTTAGTTTTCCTAAAGCATACTCCTCTATACGGATATAGCCATTTTCACAAACAAGTGGAAGATATGAAAATCTCTCATTTATATTTCTTTGAATAGTACGAAGTGATACATTAAATTCCAAAGGCAAATCATCTAAACTCAAGCTTTCGCCTGAGTTTAGTTTTTGCAAGATTTGTGTTAGTCTAGTTGAGAGCTTGTCTTTTATTCTAATCTCCTCTAGTTAGCACAACTATCATATTAACGCTACTAATATCACTACTATTTGCTATAAAATTGTTATTTTTAATTATACCTATATAGATCATCTGATTTGTAAATAGATGATACTTTAGCCGATCTAATTCCATAGTAAAGATTTGAGGATATTTTTCTTGTGTAAGTAGATAGAATTCATTTCCTCTTGGTTGTGTAATCTCATCGAATATATCTACTATTTTAGTATTGAATACAATTTGAGCTATGTATTTACCTACAAGCTTTTCTGATAGTATAACTTTATTACTATCATCTTTAGTATCAAGAAGCATAGCATTAATAGGATCATGAATAATATTTATAATAGAGTTTATAAACTTTGTATCATCTTTATATTTACCTTGTAAATATAGTGTCAATAGCAATTCTAAATTATCTTCAAGATTTAGTATAATTGAATCATAATTTTTACTTTTGATATTTTCCCATAGCTTATCTTCAAAATAGTCATCTTGTACTATATGCTCCATATTATTTATACTTGATTGTGTAAGAAATTGAATAATATTTTGTGTATCTATATCTGAATAATCACCTAAAACACATATCTTTTTATCTTCTGTTAGATTTGGTAGTGGTAGCTTAATATTATCATAACTATTGCTTTTTATACTATCATTTACTATTATATCATTTGGATTTGTAGCAAGTATTACTAACTCGTCATCTATATCTATCATTGTAGAAGACAAAGGATTTAGTAAAATATCATTTTGTTTATTTATCCCTACTAATATTGTAGAGTTTAACTTATAATATGCATCTTTAAAAGATATAGATGTATTAAAAAACCGATTAGCTCTTATAGTATAAAATTCATACCCTTTAAAGGATACAAGTTCTAAAAATATCTTAAAATATAATGGATTTACAATAGATCTATTTAAAAAGTTCTCCATAATAGTTGTGTGTTGTATAAGCTGGTATTGATTTGATGATTGGTCAAATATTTTATTATAAATATTTTTTGATATATTTATATCTTGTATTTCAATTATAAACTTTAGATTATCATTATTAAATTTATGATGACTTAAAAGAAATCTTGATATTTTAAGGTTTAAACTCTCTATTGTAGCATTATGTTCTTCTAGGATTATCATATCTTTAGCTTGGTTTATGTTAAATCTCTCATAAGAGTTCCAGTTTATTGCTTCACCTTTTAGTACTATAATCTCTAAGTTTGAGTAATTATTCAGATTTTCTCTAAAGTTTTCTATATCATCTACAAATGGTACAAATATAACTATATCTTGCACTTCATCTATATTTGTATAGTATCTATTAAGCTCCTTTAGTATAAAGCTTAACTTATGGTTATGATTTACTATAACAATATGATTTTTACCTTTATATGGGTAGTATCCATCTTGTATTTTAGATGTTACAGTTGATAGTGTTTCAGTGATAATAGAAATTAATGCACCACCTATTAGTAATCCTAACATCAATTCGGCTATACCAAACAGTAACTCTACATCATTTTTTGTTTCTGCTAAAGCTGGTGGATCTAAAAATATCATTAAACTTGTCTTATCTGTACCATATATCAGACTAAATATAGATATAAAAAATATACTAAAAACAAATAGTATCATAATCTGTACAACTATACTAGATGTTGCAAATGCTTTTATACTTACAAAACTTTGTGTTAAATGCTTCATTCTAGCTAATTTTAAAAATCTCATCAGTCTAAATAACATAGAATTTATCTGTGTTGTTGGTATAAAGTAGAATAATATAGTAATAATATCTATTATTGTATAAAATGTAAAAGTAAACTTTATTTTACCAAAGAGTCCACTATATTTTTTATTGTAACCAATACTTATATATCTTAATGCTAATTCAATTACAAATCCAGCAACAGTAATCTTTTCTATTATAGATAATATATCCGTCACATTTGACGGTAATTTGAAGAGTAGTTGTAGAAAGATAATAACAATATTTGTTAAAATATTGATTAGTATTATCTTTTGTACTATATCACCATATTTTGAATGTTTTGGTCGTTCTAATGTCTTATATAACTCTTGTATCATTATGAATTATAGTTAAAACTAGGTAATGCATTTTCAAATTGAGCAAATTTTTTATTTGTATCTTCTACAAGGTTATTAAACATAGCTTTATCATTTCTTTTTTTATCAATATAGTAAACAACCATTGTTATAGATAAACCTGTTATCGCTCCTACAAATACAGAAGTAAGTATATCTGCAAATGGTTCTAATACAGCAGTACCTTTAATAAGCAAATCTATATATTCTTCAGCGATAACACCTAATGATACAATAAGCCCCGTTGCAAGTAATTTTTTTGCTTCATGCATAGCCTCTTCATAAGTCATATTTTCAGGTGGGAATAATAGTAGTCTTACTGCTCTAAATAACGAAAATATACCTTCTCTTATAATCCTAACAACTCTTCTACCTGTAGTTACAAACATATTAATCACTGTTGTAACTAAATTTGAAATAAACCCAGAAATAAAACCATCTTTAAAAGCTATGGCAACATCTTTCCATTTTTCAGATACTCTTATACTAATCTTTTTAAGTCTCTCTTTTAAAATAGTAAAAAATTTATCATTATCAAAACCATTTGAAAAACCATTTTTGTATATATCTATTATCTCATCAAATACTGCAGTAAAAAATTCGGTAATAACTAAGCCTAATGCTTGTTGAGTACCCATTTTAGCGCCTTCTACAGCACCTGTTGATATGTTATTTTTAATAAAACTTTCACTAGTATAGTATTCTTTATTGATTTTTTTATTTTGTTTATCTCTTGTTTCGCTATCCTCTTTTAATGCTCTTTTATCATCTACTTTTTGTAATTTTTCTAGTTTTGCTAATTCATGTTGTTCTTTTTGCGTTAAATTATCTTTAGATTTAAGAGTATCTATTTTTTTAATATTCTCATTTTTTCTATCGATAAATTGTTCCATAGTGTCAGCTTTTTTTGATCTATTGACACTACTATCTGTTAATTTTAGATTTTCATTAGTGTTTGCAAGTTCAGTACCATCTATATTTGCCAAGATACGACCTGCATCATCATGAATCTCTTTAGCAGATACAATATGATCTAAATCAGCTTTTCCATTTCTATCTATTTTTTCTCCGGTAATATAATCTACAGCTTTTCCATCTTTCTTTTGTGCAGATTGTGTTCTATTTATATCAATAAAGTTTTTATCTTTATGATATTTATCGCTATCGTATTGCCCTCTATTTTCATATTGTTCTTTTGCCTCATCTGTTACATAAATACCATTTCTTACATTATGAATAGTATCTACATTTCCACCAGTTTTATCGTATGCTGCAACAATTTTACCTAACCCAAAAGGTGTTACTATAGAATTAATAATGTCTTTTTTACAATCACCTACAAGCTTATTGAACATTTGATCATTAAATTTCTCTTTAAATTCAAATAGAAATGTATCTATTTCAGATTTATTTATATTCATATTATAAAATTTTTTTGTTGCATTAAATGTAGAATTAACCTTGTTTTCATCTAAATCACTATTTAAAAATTTATCAGCTATATCTTTTACAGAATCATTTGTTTCAATCACTGTTATACTCTCTTGTATTTTTTTTCTTTTTTGAAATCTTTTAAATCTTGTCGACATATTATCCTCTTTTATAAATTTTTAAATAGTTATTTTCTAAACAAGATAGAGTCATAATATAACTCTATCTTGATTAATATCATATACTTATGCAGCCAATTCTTTTACTTTTTGATCAAAAGCATACAAGAAACCTGCTTCTTCATTTTCTACTTTACCATCTGCTTCCATAACTAAAATTAGAATATCTCTTATTTCACTATATTCAATAGAGTCAACCTTCTCTAAATATTTAATAGCTTCATTAAATGTTGGTGGATTTTTAATTAAATTATTAATTTCATCTATTATATGTTGAGGATATGCACTACTAGATAATCCACCTACAAATTCATTTAATTCTACCATCTCTTCTTCAGATATTTCACCATCTGCATTTGCCATAGCAACACCTAGTGCAGTTAATGCAAGAATTAGATTTGAGTGTTTTTCATGAGCTTTAGCAACTTTTGTAGCTTTCTCTGCTTTTAAATTTGCTTCTGCAATTTTTCTTTGTTTTGCTCTCTCTTCCTCTTCTTCTTTACGTGATAATACTGCACCTGCTGTTGCACCTGCAGCGGCTGCACCAGCGGCTGCAGCTACCGTTCCTGCACCTGCTAATGATGCTGCCGCACCTGTTGCTGCTAATATTGAACCTCCACCAGTAAATGGTGCTGCTGCAACTGCTGCAATACCTAACCCTGCTAAACCTAACATTTTACCAAAACCCATATTCTCTCCTTGTACTAGTAAATTTAACAAGATTATACATCAACTAAACTTTTAATTAACATATTTTTTATATATTAAAGATTGAATGATCATTTTTTATTGTTATCATTTCTTTATACATACTGTATTTTTTTGTATCAAATTGATATTTTTTTAAAATAAAATCAAGTAATTTTTGTTCATTTTTACGAACTACCCCATCAACTAACATTATATCTATTAAGTTTATTATAATACACTCTTTTTGATTTTCAGTTAATATTTTAATACTTTCATCTAAAAACATTTCAAATGACAAATCCATTTTAATAGCATTTTGTAAATATTCATTTGCTTCTTTAATAATATGTGAATCACCATGCATAACAGAAATTAAATATGTAGTTTCATCATGAGTAACTTCATTATCTATACCTATCATATAAAGTAGCACTATTGCTAATGTTAATTTTGGTGTTAAATCTATTTTTTTTCTTTTTTCTCTAAACATTCTTCTATCCTATCTTGTAATTTTTTTATCTCTTTATTTGTTTGTGATAATTCTTTTATTATCATTGAAATATGATTATCATTTTCTTTTAAGCTAAATTCTAAATTTTTATCTTTAAATTCAGAAATTTTATCAATAATAACAGCAACAAATAAATTAAATATCACAAAAGCATTTATTATAATAAATGATACAAAATATATCCAAGCTAATGGGTATATCTCCATAGCTTCATACATTACATCTGTCCAATCTTCAAAAGTAAATATTCTAAAAAGTGTTAGCATAGCAATAGAAAAATTATCCCATAGTCCACTTTTTAAATCGCTAAAAAATTGAACACCTAAAATAGCATATATATAAAACACTATAAACATAAGAATAACTATATTTGCTATTGAAGGTATTGATTTTTGTAATGCAAGTATAATTTTTTTTATTTCTCCATTAACTGAAATTAGTCTTAATATTCTAAAAATTCTTAATATTCTCATAACTGCAATTGTTTCAAATATACTTAATGGAATAAGAGATAGTAAGACAACTATAAAGTCAAATGTATTCCATCTATCTTTAAAAAAATTAATTTTATTTTTTTCAGTATAAAGTTTTAAACTTATCTCTAACACAAAATAAAAATTAATTAATTGATCAAAAGTGTTAAAAAAATATAGCCATATACCGTCTTTTAAATGTGTTTCGATGCCTATTATTAAACTATATATAATTATACTTAGTGTAGTTATAATTTGAAATACTTTTGAATGGCGGAGTAATATTAATTTTGCTTTTGTATTTAGCAAATTTGCTTTTTTAATTTTATACATTTATTTTCACCTTTATTACTGTATATTTTTAAGGTAATAATATTAAATAAAACCTTGTTAATTAATTAATTTAATTACTCTGTATCATCTAGCATCTTATCTATTTGTTTAAATATAGGCTCAATTACATTTTCATAATACTCTTTTGAGCTATTATCTATATATGTCTTAAAACATATAAGTCTTGTCTCTTTTTCATGAGTATAGTCTGGGATATTTTTTCTTAAATTTGTAACATAATCTTTATGCTCTTTTGCTATCTCATATATTGTCATACCAAATCTTCTACTATATTTAATAATATCATCATCTAACATTATTGCATAGTTTTTAAAATCTTCCTCTTTTAGATAAGTTTTAAGTGCATATTTTGTATCAAACAAACCTCGAGGATCTCCAAAATAGTTCTCAAATTGATACTCATAGTTTATCTTATTTTTTACCTTATTTAATATAAATAGTATTTTAATACCAGGTCTTATATGTTGTAGTGTATTATACACTACACTAGCATTTATACCATCTTGTTCACCATCAAGAAGTGGAACAATAACTAGATCTACTAGATCTATCATACCACTATCTCTAAAAGCTTTTAGAGCTAATGTTGTTGTTTTATTTCCACCTATATCTACACATATAGCCTCATCTTTACTAAATATATCTGCAAGTTTATCTCTTAAAAAATTATCAGATACCTCTATACTCTCTCTTACACTTAAGTCACTATTTTTAAAGCTAAGATGATCTTGGTTTTCATCATCAAACTCATAGTAACTAATTGGTTTTTTATCATTTGAAAGATATA
>Ga0256828_1001121_pt1 | contig 17055 bp, 16 predicted proteins | sample CV88metaG_FD_185993 | JGI IMG/M metagenome (GOLD analysis project Ga0256828, IMG submission 185993) | Hydrothermal vent microbial communities from East Pacific Rise, Pacific Ocean - CV88 | ecosystem: Environmental > Aquatic > Marine > Hydrothermal vents | place: Pacific Ocean: East Pacific Rise...
TGGCTATATTAAACATCAAAGTAAAAGTAAAAAAGAAGCCCTCACAAAACAACAGTGTTGCTCTCTTTGCAAAAAAGTATGCTGCCTTTATCATCAAAAATACAAACAGGATCTTACTCATCACATCGCTGCTTTTTGCATTTTTTGCTTTTGGATTTTTATATCTCAAAGTAGACTCAAATGCTGTCCGTTACTTTAGAGAGGATGTCCCTTTCCGTGCTACTGTTTCGATGATAGAAAAGAACCTTACAGGTCCGATGAGTTATGAGATCATTTTAGATTCGAACGAACAAGACGGTATTAAAGAACCTGCTTTTATGCAGATGGTCGAGCGCTTTAGTGATGAGTTTAAGGCAAAGTTTCCAGAAGCACGCCATACATCTTCACTGGTGAATGTTGTCAAGAAGTTCAACGAGGTCATTGATAACAACAGAAGTATTCCACAAAACAAAAACCTCATTGCCCAGTATCTCCTGCTCTACTCTCTCTCACTCCCGCAAGGTATGGAGATAAATGACAAGATGGATGTCGATGAAAGGCTGCTTCGACTCACAGCATCCATGAACGTTGTCGATACAAGCAAAGATCTTGAAATGATCGAATGGATAGAGAAATGGTGGAGTGACAAACCGTATAAGGTAGAGGTAAATGGACAAACGGTTATGTTTGCTCATATGCAGTACGATGTCAGTGATACCCTCATAGAATCCATATTTTTAGCTATTGTAGTGACATCATTTTTTATGTTCTTTATCTTTAGAAGTATCAAGATGATACCACTCTTTTTAATTCCAAATATCTTGCCTATTGTTCTGGTCATCGGTATTATGGGATGGCTGAACATCACCATAGACCTTGGTGTTGCTATATCAGGAGCTATCATTTTAGGGATAGCCATCGATGATACCATCCACTTTTTAGTTAAGTACAAAGAAGCACGTAAAAAAGGGCTCTCTTTTGAAGAATCTCTGGCTTATGTTATGCAGTACGCCGGGATTGCCATGGTGCTTACCACGGTAGTGCTTAGCTGTGCGTTTATTGTCTTTCGACTTTCACAGTTTATGCTCAATGCGAACTTTGGACTTGTCACGGCCATTGCTCTTCTTATTGCCTTGCTGGTTGATCTTCTCTTTCTCCCAGCTCTTTTAAATCTTATAGATAACAACGCAAACAAGGAGTCTAAAAATGTTTGATATTAAAGAAGCCTATCATAAAAATTTTCCAAAAGCTGTAAAGTATATGCCAAAAGCTGTAACAAATGGCATTATTAAAACCTTGCAAAAGATATTTCATGAAAAGGAGTTCAATGCAATTCATGCAAAAAATCACTACCTCCATGGTCTTGAGTTTGTAGACAGTATGATAGAAGAGCTTCATATTGACTACACTATCAAGCCAAAAGAACTCAAAAATATCCCTTCAACTGGACGTTTGATCGTTGTTGCAAACCATATTACCGGAGCATCTGATGCCTTTACACTCGTACAGCTTATCGCCAATGCACGTGAAGACAGAAAAGTAAAGCTTATCGTAAATGGTATGCTTATGGGTGTTACACAGGCAAAAGATATCATTATACCTGTTGATAATATCTCCGGAGCCATATCAAAATCAACCATCAAAGCCATCAATGAATCACTGGAAAATGAAGAAGCCATCGTCATCTTTCCTTCAGGTGTTGTAAACCGTTTTTCTCCTTTTAAAGGTATCAAAGATATTCCATGGAAATCTACTTTTTTAAAGATTGCACGCAAGAAGAACACACCTATTCTTCCTGTTCGCATAGAAGCGAGAAACTCCACACTTTTTTATGCGCTCTCCCTCTTCTTACCAAACAAACTTACAGGTTTTTTACTCCCTCACGAGTTTGTAACAGCACATAAACAAAAAGCCCTTAACTTTCATATTGGTCGTGTTATTCCGGTAAGTTCTTTTAGCGACCCTAACATTAGCGTAGAGCAGTATCTTACAATGTTTTATGACCATCTCTATGCAGTAGGAACCGATAAAAAATGTGTGCTGCAAACGGAGACCACCATCAGTTCAGCGAACAACCGTCTGATACTCAGAGATGAGATATACCGCGCTCAAAAATTAGGCGAGACAAATGATGGCAAGCGCATCGTTTTAGTAGAAGCCAAAGATGCCCCTTTTGTCATCCAAGAACTCGGACGCGTACGTGAGATAGCTTTTCGTGCCATTGGTGGCGGTACTGGCGATGCAAAAGACAATGATCTGTATGATAACTATTACAAACATCTTATTCTTTGGGATGATAAAGATCTCGAGATTGTTGGAGCCTACCGCATTGGTGAAGTGAGTGAGATCATCAAAGAACGTGGCATGCAGGGGCTATATACTTATAACCTCTGTGATTTCAATGAGTATTTTGAGGACTATACAGAAAACTCCGTAGAACTTGGGCGTAGCTTTGTCCAACCAAAATACTGGGGCTCACGCGCACTCGATAATCTTTGGCAAGGAGTCGGTGCGTATCTGGCAAAAAATCCACATATAAAATATACTTACGGAACTGTAACTATCAATGCAGAAACTCCACGAAAAGCGGTTGCTGCACTGGTCTATTTTTACTCATACCACTTCTCTTGTGATACAGGAATGATGAGTGCAAAAACACCCTATTTTTTGAGCTATGATGATAAGATGGAGTTTGAAATGCTCTTTAAAGGAAAAAGCTATAAAGATGGTTTTGCCATCTTAAAACGCTACTTAAAAGATCATGGTGCAGTTGTTCCAACACTTTTTAAACAGTATGCAGAGCTCTATGATGAAGGAGCTGTACGCTTTTTTGATTTTAGTATCAATGAAGAGCTCCATGGTGTTGTTGAAGGCTTCATTATTGCGGACAACTCACAGATGAAAGAGGCAAAAAGAAAGCGTTATATCAGAAGCTTTGAAGAAGAGGAGAAAAAAGAGTCCTAAAATTTACTACTTTTTCGCTATAATGGCGCATTATTTTTAAAGGGTAAATATTTATGGATATTGTAACTGGTTCTTCAACCGCACTCATTACTCCGTTTAAAAACGGAAAACTTGATGAACAAAAGTATGCTGATCTGATCCAAAGACAGATCAACAATGGTATGGACGCAGTCTGTCCTGTAGGAACTACAGGTGAAAGCGCAACACTGACACACGATGAGCACAAACGCTGTATAGAGATCGCGGTAGAGGTATGTAAAAACACTGCTACAAAAGTTCTTGCAGGTGCAGGAAGCAATGCTACACACGAAGCTATTGAGATCGCAAAACATGCCGAGTCTTGTGGTGTTGATGCTATCTTCTCAGTGAGCCCATACTACAACAAACCATCGCAAGAGGGTCTTTACCAGCACTACAAAGCTATCGCTGAAGCGGTACCAAATCTTCCGTTTATGCTTTACAATGTTCCAGGTCGTACTGGTGTTGATATTACAGCAGATACTGCTATTCGTCTTTTTGATGATGTAGCAAATATCTATGGTATCAAAGAGGCGACTGGAAGTTTAGAGCGTACAGTAGAGCTTCTCTCACGCAGACCTGATTTTAAAGTATTTTCAGGTGATGATGCGATTGACTACCCAATACTTGCAAATGGTGGAGCGGGAATTACTTCTGTTACATCAAACCTTATGCCAGACCTTAAAAGTGAGCTTGTCAACAAAGCTCTCTCTGGTGACTTTGCAGGTGCAAAAGCTATCAATGACAAACTCTACCCTTTAAACTCTGTCATGTTCTGTGAAGCTAACCCTATTCCGGTAAAAGCTGCAATGTACATAGCAGGTCTTTTAGATACTTTAGAATACAGACTTCCACTTGTACCACCAAGCAAAGAGAACATGAAAAAAATCGAAGAAGTAATGAAAAATTACGATATAAAAGGAATGTAATATGGCAGATTTTAAAGGAAAAACACTTTTTATCAGTGGTGGAACTCGTGGTATCGGTAAAGCGATCGTTTACGCATTTGCCGAAGCTGGTGCAAATGTAGCATTTACATACGCTTCAAGTGCAGATACTGCAAATGAGATCATTGCTGATGTTGAATCAAAATATGGCATCAAAAGCCGTGCATACAAACTTGATATCTTAGAGCCAAATACATATAAAGATGTTTATAAACTCTTTGATGAAGATTTTGATCGTCTTGACTTCTTTATCTCAAATGCTATCATCTCTGGTCGTGCAGTTGTTGGTGGTTTTGGACCGTTTATGCGTCTTAAGCCTCGTGGACTTGACAACATCTGGAAAGCAACAGTAGATGCTTTTGTAGTTGGTGCGCAAGAAGCAGCAAAAAGAATAGAAAAAGTCGGTGGCGGAAGCATCATCAGCATGAGCTCAACTGGTAACTTGGTTTATACTCCAAACTACGCAGGTCACGGTGCGAACAAAGCAGCAGTAGAGGCGATGGTACGCTACGCAGCAGCTGAACTTGGTGAAAAAGGGATCCGTGTAAATGCAGTAAGTGGCGGTCCGATCGATACAGATGCACTTAAAGCTTTCCCTAACTATGAAGAGGTAAAAGCTGAAGTTGTTAGACGCTCTCCACTCTCACGCATGGGTGTAGCAGAGGATCTAACTGGTGCATGTAAATTCTTGTGTTCAGATGAGTCTTCTTGGCTTACAGGTCAGACTCTTGTGGTAGATGGTGGAACAACGTTCCAGTAGCGCGATAAGAAGCTTTAATGCTTTCTTATCATCTTTTTTTTACTAAGACCTAAGTCCTTCCTTTATTCTCTCTTGACAATCAATACACTCTTGTAATTTTTTAGCTTCTTGCTCAGTTATAGCATGATGTACTAAGGCATCACGAACAGACTCTTTTGTTAAGTAGACATGTTTCATTCTCTGCTCCTTATTTGATATCTGTTCTAAGTATACTCCTTATAAGTAAAAATGAATAGTTTTATAAGGTGCTATAATGAAAAAATTATTAAACGTTTCTTAATGACACAACTTTTAAAGCCATAATGCTCTTTTATCCACCTAAAAGTATCATTTGTAAACAAAAAAACATGAGTTGGATCATTTTTATAATACCATGAGCCAAAATCTCGCTCATCGTAGATATCTGTCATAAGATAGAGCCCTCCTCCCTCACGCAGCATCTCACGCAACTTTGCAAACTCCTGTGCAGGGTTATAGAAGTGCTCTATCACCTCACAAGAGGTGATGTAGTCATACTTTTTTGTTAAAAGCTCAGGATAGTTGTGAAAGTATGGGTCATAGTCAACGATGTTATAGCCATGCTCACGCAGCACGGTAGAGATGATCTGGCTGCGCCCTGCTCCAAAGTCCAAGCCTTGATGATTGGGAGTAAAGTCACGCATTACACTCTGCGTGATTGGAGAGACAAACTTTCTGTACCCTGTATCTTGGGTATCGTCATCATGCATCTCATAACGCTCTTTTTCTTCATCGGCTTTTGGCAGATCGCTCTTTGCTACAAAAACAGCACGACACTCAGGACATCGAAAATACTCTTGAGTATCTTTATAAAATGGGTCTGATTGACTCTTACATAATGGACATTTTTCTTTCATGCCTAATCTTATCGTATCAACCATTGATAAGCAATAAAAAGATAAAATCTCATCACACTATTTAGAAGGAATTTTTTTGCTCAATCTACCAAATATTTTGGCCTCTATGCGCATACTGATCGCTCCTTTAATGTTCTGGGTTATTCTCAATCCGGACTTTTTTACACAGCGCGGTTTTGATGTGACATGGAACTACTACTTTGCATCACTGCTTTTTGTCTTGGCAAGTGTTACAGACTTTTTTGACGGTTACATCGCAAGAGAGTGGAACCAGATGACACTGCTTGGTGCCATTCTTGACCCACTCGCAGACAAGATGCTCACCCTCGCTGCATTTTTAGGGCTGATGGTTGTTGGTGAAGCCTCTGCCTGGGCAATATATATCATCATTGTGCGTGAGCTCTTCATTACCGGTATTCGTACTGTGGCTGTAAGTGAAGGGGTAAGTGTAAAAGCAAGCTGGGCCGGTAAAGTAAAAACAGTAGCACAGATGGTAGCTATCGGCTTTTTACTGATGCGCTGGCCTTATGGTAATGTGCTTCTTTGGTTTGCAGTATTTTTAACAGTATACTCAGGTCTTGAGTATCTGTGGGGCTTTCGTAAAGCACTTTTAAAGGATGAGATAGCATGAGTTATATAGTTTCTCTTTTAGTCCTCTCTGGGCTTATCTTTTTTCATGAGCTTGGTCACTATATGGCAGCGCGTCTTATGGGTGTCTATGTAGAGATTTTTAGCATTGGTTTTGGAAAGCGTCTCTTTACATTTCGTGCTTTTGATACAGAATGGAGCATCTCTGCCATTCCACTAGGCGGCTATGTAAAGATGAAAGGTCAAGATGACACAGACCCAAGCAAAAAAAGCTATGATGCGGACAGTTATAACTCAAAAACACCACTGCAACGTATCTTTATCTTGGTTGCCGGACCACTTGCCAATTTTGTTTTGGCATTTTTTCTCTACTTTGCCATTGCCATGGGGAATCCTTCGGCACTTGCACCTGTTATTGGCGAGGTGGTAAAAGAGTCTCCTGCACAAAAAGCAGGTCTACAGAAAAATGATAAGATCGTTGCCATAAACGGTGATAAGATTGAGAAGTGGAGTGACCTTGTCAAACACATTGCAGATGCTAAGGGGGCAATTGCTCTACAAATCAACCGTAACGGTGAGCTAAAGCTCATCACTCTCACTCCTGAGCTGCGTGATGCAAAAAATGAGTTTGGTGAAGATGTAAAACGTAAGATGATAGGCATCTCAGCTGCTGGTGTTATGAAAGAGCAGAAGTTGAGTTTTTCGGAAAAGCTCTCTTATGCTTACAACCAAACAGTCTATGCCTCTACACTAATCTTTACAGGAGTGAAAAAGCTTATCTTTGGAGAGGTACCTGCAAGTGAGATGGGTGGGGTTATCAGCATCGTAAAACTCACCTCAGATGCGACAGCTGTTGGTTGGATGAGTGTACTCTTCTTTACTGCGCTTATTTCAGTAAACTTAGGTGTGCTTAATCTCCTTCCAATTCCAGCTCTTGATGGCGGTCACATTATGTTTAACCTCTATGAGCTCATAACTCGTAGAGAACCTAGTGAGAAAATCATCGTCAACCTCACCATTGCCGGCTGGGTTATACTCTTTGGTCTGATGGGACTTGGACTTTATAACGACATAAACAGATTAATGCAATAAGGATAGAAAATGAATGAAATAGAATACAAACTCCATGTAGATGATGTAATACGCAGAGTTGAGACTGCTCGGTTAAAGGTAAATGCTCACCATATTGTAAAGATTGTAGCAGTAAGCAAGTACTCTGATGAAGCAGCTATTGAAAAGCTCTACCATATCGGTCAGCGTGCATTTGGTGAGAACAAGGTACAAGACCTAGAGAGGAAGTCTCACGCGCTTGAAGATCTGCCTCTTGAGTGGCACTTCATCGGTAACTTGCAAAAGAACAAGATTAACAAACTTTTAGATATCAACCCTGCTCTCTTTCAAGGGCTTGATTCACTAGAGCTTGCTCACGAGATTCAGAAGCGCCTTGAGGTGCGTGAGATGACACTCGATTGTCTCTTGCAGATAAACGCTGCAAAAGAGGAGTCCAAGCACGGTGTTTTACCTGAAGATGCTATCGCAACCTACAAAGCGATCCAAAAAGAGTGCCCAAACATCAACTTAAAAGGTGTTATGAGCATCGGTGCACACAGCGATGATAAAGAGGTTATCAAAGAGAGCTTTATAACAACGCACAATATCTATAAAGAGCTTGAGGGTGCTACAATATGTTCTATGGGTATGAGCGGTGATTTTGAGTTGGCTATTGAGTGTGGTTCTAACATGGTTCGTCTTGGTTCTATCCTTTTTGCTAAAAACTAGATACACATTCCTTGTGTATCTGACGATAAAAATAGTTTCTTTTTAACTTAAATTCATCAACTAATTACTTACATATCTTTCTCTTATTATTTTTATAAGCTATAATTCTTTTTTAAAATTATAAATAGGATGAAAATTATGGAAAAAATCTCTCTAATGGACAAATACCCAGTCTTTGCACTTACAGTTGCAAAAAGTGAAATCTCCCAAAAAAATGTAGATGAAATCATCGAGTTTTTAAAAGCAAAAATTGAAGCTCACCCATTTGCTACATATATAGCAATCTTCGATCACTATGCACATACACAATCAATTACGGACCATGTTCTTGATGAAAATATCAAAGCAGCGAAAAACTTAATATTTTGTTTTGGAAAACAGTTACCAAACTCAAAAATGTTAGCAGTACGTCCAAGAAGTTTAGGTGTTATAGAATTTGAAGATAGTTTTGAGATTAACTTTTTAGAAGTTCCAAATGAACAACTCCAAAAAATAACTACTGAGTGGGTAGAGTCTATTAAAAACAGCTAAGAGTTTCTCACTCTTAGACTGTCATAAATAAGTACTATTGAAGTACTTTTCTTGCATTCACAGGTTGTACTGGACGATTATTTGGATGATGTAATGTATGTAAAAACTCATTTACCTCATCTTGTGAAATTTGTTGGTAATCTTTCATAACAAACCAACGAACACCCTCAGAACATGGCGGAGTCGTTAAAGAACCATCAAATCTATAATATGTTTTATCTTTTGGTAAAAGCTCATTTATCATTGCAGCTGAAAGACCACACGATACTTTTGTACCTGGTTGTTTAGGCATTCTATGCCAAATTTTATTAATCACCTCATTCTCTTTTCCATCTTCAAACATTACGGCAACAACAGCTAAAGAACCATCTTTTGCTGCATGTACAAAGTGTGCTTCGAGTGGAAAATTTTTACCATCAATTTGATTTTCACTTGGTGTATGGAAGTGAAACTGTTTAAGCTCAAACTCTTTTCCGTCGATCTTGATAAAACTACCTGGTTTTACATTTACCTGTACACTGTGACCATTGTTGATAACTTCTGATGCACCTGTAGTATAGTGAAACTTAATTGGCTCCAAACCTTGTGTTTCAACTGTAATCTCTTTAGAGATATTGATCGGAGATTGAGAACCACCTAACTTACACTCTGCATATTTTGGATCTAAATCACCCCAGTGCGCTGGATCTCCATGCCCGGTATAACCCCAGTGACTACCATGAACACCTGCGAAAAGTGATCCTGCTAAAATTGTTGATGTGAGTAAGATTTTATTTAACTTCATCGAATTCCTTAATAATAAATTTTCCCTAATATATTAAAGAATATTATATTATAAAGAGTTGAAATGTGATAAGATTTTGTTATTTATAACATTTAAAACGTACGGCGTTACTTTTCGGGCTTGCAATCAAATCTTTTTGATATCTTATCATCGTATAAAAAGGGGCTAAAAAGCTATCTATATCCTGAGTATTGTAATTTTCAATACTATGAGATTCTAGCAGTTTTAAAACCTCATATGTAGACTCAATAGTTGAGAGATAGTTATCCTGTGGCTGCTCTTTTATCTGATACTCTGACTTTTTTGTAGTAGTAAAACTCATATGAGGCAGTTGTTGTAAATTTTGACTCTGGGTAAATACCTTCTTTGCACAAGCCCATGTAGAATCTATTAAAAATATAGCTATCGGTTTGTGGCTGCGTTTTGGATTCGTTGTAGAGAGGTTTAGAGCATTTTGCGAGGGAAAAAGAATATAGCTCTCATAACTCTCTATAATGGCATTTATCCTTGTATGATTACTAAAATCAATTCCCACAAAAAGTTCAGAATTTTTCAAAGAGTTGTGTGTAAAATAGCCGGTATTGTTTTTTACTTTTTTAAACTCTTTTGGATGCATCAGTATCACAAATTTTGTCTCAGTCTCTATTGAGACACAATATTTACACATACAAGAACTTTTCGGTCTAAAACAGCGATAACATTTCTCCCTGTTTCCATAATATGTCTGTGCTATTGTATACCCTTTTTCAAAAATGCTTTCATATCTTCATTTGAGAGTGGTTTGGAGTAGTAAAAACCCTGTATGAGATAGCATCCATGCTCCAGCATAAAGTCAAGATCCTCTTTTGTCTCAACACCCTCGGCGACCAGTTCAAGTTTTAAAGCCTTAGCCAGGGCTATAACAGCCAGTGCTATCTCAGGATTTCCCTGCTGTGCAGCAACAACAAAGGCACGGTCTAATTTCAACTCATCAATAGGGAACTTATAAAGATAGGTCAAAGATGAGTACCCTGTTCCAAAGTCATCAAGTGCTAAACTCAGATGAAGTGATTTTAATTTATTGAGACGCTCTATGCTTTTGTTTGGATTTTTCATCGTATCATGTTCTAAAATCTCTAAGACCAGTTTTCTTGCATCAAACTTATAATGCTTTAACTGCTGTTGTAAAAACTCCATAAAGGCATTGTTCTCAAGCTGTTTTGTAGCAAGATTTAAAGAGAGCTTTCCATCAAAGATCCCCTCTTTATACCATGCTGAGACATCTTCAAATGCCTGTTGCATAACCCAGTTGTCTATCTCTATGATGAGTTTACTCTGCTGTGCAAAACGGATAAACTCATAAGGGGATATAATCCCTTTTGTCGGATGTTCCCAACGAATGAGAGCCTCAACACCTTCTATTGTCTTTGTTTTAGCATTGACTTGAGGCTGATAGAGAAGTTTGAACTCTTGTTTTTTCAGTGCTGCACGGATCTCACGTTCTAGCTCCAAGCGTCTGTTAGCCTGTTCTGTCATACTTCTTGTATAGTACTCAAAACTGTTACGACCCTTCTCTTTTGCTTTATACATTGCATTATCAGCAAACTTGAGCAGGTCCTCAGCTTTCTCCCCATCATCAGGAAATAAAGAGATGCCAATACTACAGCCTATATAAACAGAGTTACCTTCAACACTAAAAGGCTCATTAAAAGCTTCAAGTATCTTTTGTGCTAGACTTGTCACACTTTGTGTATCTTTAATGTGCTCAAAGAGTATACTAAACTCATCACCACCGAGTCTTGCCAGTGTATCTTCTGCACGAATAAGCTTTTGTAGACGCTTTGTCGCATCAATAAGTACTTTATCTCCAGCAGCATGTCCTAATGAATCATTTACCTCTTTGAAGTGATCAAGGTCTAAAAATAAAACAGCAAACTTATTACCAGCACGTTTTGCTTTTTTTATGGCCATCTCAAGTCTGTCTCTATAGAGTGTTCTGTTTGGTAGTTGCGTGAGCTCATCATGATGAGCTTTAAAGTCAAGAAGTGCCGTGTTTTTTTCAAGCTCACGCACTAAAGAGATATGTTGGGTTATATCATGACCTATCTCTATAAGCGACTCTACTTCTCCCTCATCATTAAAAAGAGGCGTAGCACTTATCTCAATGTAACGGTCTTCATTTTTACTGTTTTTATGTAAGTGAATAACTTTAGCTATCTCTTTTGTCTCTAAAACCTTTGCAAGTGGACATTGATGATCTTCAAGCCCACACTCATTAACAGAATCATGAAAAACATCATAACACTTTAAATGTACATCAGCTATTCTACCCTTCTGCTCTAAAGCCTCTTGCGCTTTTTTATTCATCATCTTGACAGAATAATCAAGTCCAATGACCATAATGGAGTCATCAATAGCATTAATAACAGAATTAACGAACTCTTTTTCTTTTTTAAGAGCCAACTCTGTCTCTTTTTGCTTTGTAATATCAATGATAAATCCATACAGCTGAATCACCTTGGCATTTTCATCTTTTTTTACATTGATAATATCTAAAATCCAAATATATGTTCCATCTTTTTTCTTCAGTCTATACTCAAGAGTATGATTTTTTCCCTGTGCTATTTGTTTGGTGGTTTGCAAAAGTATCTTTTTTTGATCTTGAGGGTGAATATGTTCAAACCATTGTTCTAGATTAGAAAGCTCATCTGCTCTATAACCTAGAATATTTTCAATATTTTTAGAAATATAGACAAAACAATCATGTATATAGTCATATTCCCAACTAACTCCGCCAATATTGTCTAACAAATATTCCAAAGATTTATTTTTATGCTGCAGTTCTTCTAAAGCATTAACACGTTGTTCAATAGAGATAAATACACCAACGATATACTCTCTGCCTTCCACTTTTTGGACAAGGTTTGCATAAATATCTACAGGAACTTCTGTTCCATCTCCGCGTAAAATTGCATTTTGAGTATTTTTAACAACCTTTCCGGTTTTAAGTGTAGCTACATTTTTGGAAAAAGTCTCATGGTTTTTGTCATTCCAGTAAGCAGGATGCAGTACTGTCTGCTTTTTACCAATAACTTCTTTTGCCTCTCTTTTCCATAGATGTTCAGCTTCTCTAGAAAAAAAGACAATCTCGCCACTTGATGTATCGGCAACAACAACAGCGACAGGCAAAGCATCTAAATAAGAGAAAAAGCTCTCTTTGTTATCAATATTTACAAACATATCTTAGTATATCGTATATGGAATTAAGTTTGAGTAAAAATGAAAAAAATGAAACAAGAGTTTGACCTTATTGTCATTGGAACTGGTGCGGCAGGAATCATCGCTGCTATCACGGCTGCACGTGAGCAAAAGAGCGTACTCATACTTGAGAAGCTCTCCCAAATAGCTGCAAAACTAAAAGCTACTGGTGGCGGACGCTGCAACCTGACAAACACCCTGCCAAATGATGAGTTTATGGCAAAGTTTGGTCGTGATGGGCGCTTTATGCAAGATGCCCTTAAGGCCTTTGATAACAAAGCTCTTGTGCAGTTTATGGATGAGATAGGAGTAGCGACTCACGCACCCGATGGCTTTCGCATCTTTCCTACTTCACACTCCTCTGCTACTATTATCAAAGCCCTTGAAGCAGAACTTGAGCGACTCGATGTTCAAGTACTTAAAAACCAAAAAGTAACACGCCTTTTGGCAACGGGCAGACATATTGACGGTGTGAAAACCCAGAGTGATATCTTCTATGCACCCAATGTTATTGTCGCAACAGGAGGACTGGGATACCCGACACTTGGAGCTGAAGGAGACGGCTACAATCTCGCTCAAGAGCTCGGACACAAAGTAACAGAGCTCTCCCCTGCTATGATGCCGCTCAAAACTAAAGAGGAGTGGGTGGCTAAGTGTAGAGCAGATACTATTGCAAAGGTTGAGCTTCGAGTCGATATGAAAAAGCACAAAAAGCTGCGTGCAAAAGGGGATCTGATCTTTACAAAAAACGGCATACGCGGCCCTGTTGTCCTTGATTTTGCTCGTGAGGTCACACCGCTGCTTAAAAAGTATGGTGAAGTACCTCTACTGCTCAACCTTACAAAAGGGATGAACGAAGAGGATATCCGCACACACTTTAAAAAACTCCTCAAAGCAAACAAAAGCAGTAAAATCATAGATATGTTACAAAGTCTGTTGCCTGAAGCGCTCTCACGTGAGCTCTGCACACTTGCAAAAGTAGATCCCGAGACAAAGTATAAAGATCTTGAGGGTAAAAAACGAGACAAGCTCATAAGCCTGCTGGCGTGGACACCACTTACGGTCACAGGTCATGATGGCTTTAAGATGGCAATGATTACCCGTGGAGGCATCAGCCTCAAAGAGATAAATCCAAAAACAATGCAGAGTAAACTCATCGATGGTCTTTACTTTTGTGGAGAGGTTATGAACCTTGATGGTCCTTGTGGAGGTTATAACTTACAATGGAGTTTTGCCAGCGGATATCTTGCCGGAAAACTTCTTAGATAAATCTAACTTTTAAATTCTTTCATCTCACTTTGAAGCTCATTAACATAGGTGACCATTGACGCTATTTTTGCATCAATTTCATTAAGGATTTCAACAAGTTTTGAACTATCATCGATAGTATGTTTAATCTCTTCAGCAATAGCAAAAGAAGAATCTTTCACTAAAGAAATGATAGATGAAATTTCAATAGCAGCTTTTTGACTACGCTCTGCCAATTTTCGAACTTCATCAGCCACAACAGCAAAACCTCGACCATGTTCACCCGCACGAGCCGCTTCAATAGCTGCATTTAAAGCCAGTAAATTTGTCTGGTCTGCAATATCTTTTATAAGATTTACCATCTCTTCAATGGAACCTGTTGATTCATCTAAAGATTGCGCTCTATCCATCAAACTCTGTTGGGTTTGTTGAAAATCATTTGTCGCCCAGTCTAATGAATTTTCTACCAAGTTTTTTGTCTCTTGAGAATCATTGTTTATATTATTTGCAGCAGTATCAATATCATGAATAATATTTTGTAAATTTATTATAATCTGATTCACAGGTTCTTCAAGAAGTTTAATATCTTCATTCTCGATATTTACAAGTTCTTTGATATCTTTTTGTGCCAATCTATTTAAACGATCAATCAATGGTAAAATTGCAACTTCAAGATACTCTTTTCTCTGTTGAAACTCTTCACGTCTATCTCGGATAATAACATAGGTTCTTTCAAGATTTCCATTTAAAAAGATAGGAATAACATAAACAAAAACAGGGATCGTTTCATTGTTCTTATTAATAAGTTCTGCTGTTGCATATCCGGAATGTTTCTTCTGTGTATCATAAAGTCCAACTATCTTACAAACTTTACACTCTTTTGGATTAATAGGCCACAAAACCTTACCGGCACTGTCTATATTTTTAAGTTCTTCTGCATTCCAACCGGTAAGTTTTTCAAAGTCTTTATTCCATTCTATAAACTTGCGATTTGGAAGAATCGAAAAGAGAGCTACTGGATAGTTATTTTTAAAAGTATGCCAATAAAAATTTTCACGCTCTTCGATAGCAAAGACCGTTTTAATCTTTGTAATAATATCATCTGAAGCCAAATTATCTTCATCTTCTGGAGAAATATAAATATTTAATTCTCGTAAACTTTTTATTTTTTCATCGACAAAAGAGAAATCATATTTTTCTTGTCTATTGGTAAAAAACATCGTTTTATCCTTAATTCTAACTTGCTAAGTTTAACATACTATTACTGTTACAAATCTTTTTCAATACTATTTATTATAATTAATCATAAAAATAGCGAATTGAAGCAAAACCAAAAGCACCACTCTCAGCTAAGGCATTGACCTCTTTTTTACTAATTATACCACCAAGTGCAAAGATATCTACTTGACTCATGTTCACCACCTCACGCAGCTTGTCCACACCTTTGGCTTCGCCCTTGCCAGGTGTTTCAAAGATAGGTGAGTAGGTAACATAGTCCACGCCCATCGCTTCAGCGATGTGCACCTCATCAAGCGTATGGGTAGAGATAATAACCTCCAGTCCAAGGTCCTGTGCTTTTGGTATGGCATCAAACTGTTGTGATGTCAGATGCACACCACAAGCACCCAGTTTTGCAGCAAGCTCATAATCTTGATGCAAAAAGGCTTTAAGCCCATAGAAGTTTTTACAAACATCTAAAAAGTGGTCTGCCTGCGTAGCATAGTGGGGGTTGTGTTTGTCACGGTAGAGGGCAAAGTCGGGCATATGTTTTTTAAGACTCTCTTGGAGTATGGAGCGAAATACTGCCGGTGTATCTGTATAGTGCTCGCGTGAGGTGATAAGATACTTTTTCATCTTAGCGAATCGGCTTCATACGAGTAAAATCTACAACCTTTACATCTTCACCGCTCTCATAACGTTTTGCTATCTCTGAGACATGATAGTCTAATCTATCAAGCAGGTAAAGTTCTGGTTTTGTGTACTTTGCTTTTGCCTCTTTGATGTAGTTTTGCATATACGCAAGTGCCTCTTCTTCACTCTCAAAATCTATAGAGTCTATGATCTTTTGAATCTCTTCATACTCATCGCCACACTCTTGTAAAAAGTCATAGCTAAGATCAATGGTTTTGAGGTTGTGATGTGCTTTTGAGAATGCAAAGTGGTTGTAGAGCATACAGCCTACGAAGTACTCTATGTCAGAAGGTTCAAATTCGGAGTATTGGTGCTCTTCATTGCTAAAATGTTTGTGCCAGATATCAAGTACTTTTGTTATCTTTTCATCCATAATTCCACCCTCTTTTTTAGGTGAAATTATACACTTTTTTTGTAACTATACGAGAGAATTTCTTTGGTCGTTATATATCAAGCTCTTTGTTTAAGCGAACTACTTTCATGTTCATTACTAAACTCATTACTCTCTTCTTTTAATATGATATACTTACTTATTATGATTCTCACGCAAACAGATCTACAAAAAACACTCAGTATCATTGCGACAAATACAAATAAGGCACTCCTTGAAGTTGTCAAGGATCTTAGCCCAAAAGAGCTTTCATCATTTACACAGACAAAAGATCTCTCCAGCCTTTTCAACTCTCTGCTTAAAGAGTCTTCATCGCAACAAAGCAGCCAAAACAAAGCTCTTTTACAACTCTTAAAGAACTCTCCTACTTTTAAAGAGCTCTCAAATGTCACAACAACACTCAGTGAACTTAAAAACCTGTTAGATAAAAATGATTTACAAAACACTTCCAGTAAAACCAGCTTCAAACAACTCCAAACTCTTCTTGCAAATCTACAAGAAGATATTAACGCAGTTGATCCAAAAGTTTTACAATCAAAATTACAAAACTCCGGTGTTTTTCTAGAGTCCAAACTAAAAAATTTTCAAAATCCTCTCACAGAGCTTAGCAACAAGCTGACACAACTTACACAGACACTGCAAAAGTCACAAATCCCGCAGATAAAAAATATTGCAAGCGAGCTTGCAACGCTACTAAGCACAAAACTTCCACAACTAACGCAAGATGAGCTGCCTCAAACACTCACTCAGATACAAAACAGGCTCACGCAGGTAGAAAAAACAGCCAACTTGCCACTTGAGAAAAAGATGTATCCAAAAGATATTCTCTTTAGTGCACAGGTAAAAAAAGAGACAAGTGAGCTGCTTAGCTTTATACAAAAACCACACAATCTCTCAGCATCACAAAAGATTGACACTATGCTCTCAGAAGATCTCAAAGCACAGTTACTACAGGCAAAAGAGGAGATACAACAGACTCCTATAAACAATAAAGCAGAACTTGTAAAACAGATAGACAAACTTTTGCTGCAGATTGATTACTA